>ERZ827440.1826-NODE-1826-length-21382-cov-10.904018_pt1 | contig 21382 bp, 23 predicted proteins | sample MGYA00519774_ERZ827440 | MGnify/ENA primary metagenome ERZ827440 (study PRJEB31778, sample SAMEA3449302) | human gut metagenome | biome: human gut; feature: human-associated habitat; material: faeces | place: United Kingdom | collected 2010/2012 ... | reverse complement strand
TCAGATTCTCCAGCGGAAGCTCCAGACGGTCCGCTGCCCGCTGCAGATAATCCTCATCCAAGAGCGGACCGCAGCGGTTGATCGTCTCGGCCAACGCATACTTGGTGTTTCATTTGCGGCTTATACTGTACTGTGGTGACCTTTGCCTTGCCCACGGCAAAAAACGGTGTTCTGCGGCTGTCCTACATATTCGGAGTAGCTGCTATTTTCTTCCAGTTGAGTCCTGACGAAAAGGGCACCTCCAACAAGTTTACTGTACCCTACTTTAATAAGTTAAATTGCAAAATTTCTGGTGGAAATAGGGGCACCCGCAGCAATTTTACTATACCCTATTCTAAGAAAAACTCCTTCATCACAGCGTCCAGCCGCTTCTTCAGATTCTCCAGTGGAAGTTCCAGACGGTCCGCTGCCCGCTGCAGATAATCCTCATCCAAGAGCGGGCCGCAGCGGTTGACCGTCTCGGCCAACGCATACTTGGTGTTTCATTTGCGGTCTATACTGTGGTGACCTTTGCCTTGCCCACGGCAAAAAACGGTGTTCTGTGGCTGGCCTACATAAGGGGCATCTCCAACAAATTTACTGTACCCTACTTCAACAAGTTAAACGGTAAAATTGTGATGGAAATAGAGGCACCCGCAGCAATTTTACTGTACCCTATTTTGAGGAAGACTCCTTCATCACAGCGTCCAGCCGCTTCTTCAGATTCTCCAGCGGAAGCTCCAGACGGTCCGCTGCCCGCTGCAGATAATCCTCGTCCAAGAGCGGGCCGCAGCGGTTGATCGTCTCGGCCAACGCATAGACAGCACCTTTGAGATAGCTCTCCTCAAGCTGCTCACAGCACGCTCCGTTATATTGCGTCCGGTAAATCGCCATCGTTATGCGGTGCTTGATTTTATCATCAATTCGTTCCGTGGCAGCGGTACCGTCAATATCATCCCGCCAGTAATACCGAATCAGCCGCTCCGCATCCGCCTGCGGAAGCTCCGGGAGCAGCGCACGCAAATACTCACATGCGCCTGCTTGGTCAAGCCCCATAACTTTACAGACCCTGACTGCGCCCCTTGCCTGCCCCTCCTGCCAGAACGACTCCTGTGACCACCGAAGCCGAAGTTCCTGAACTTGCTTTGCCATCCGAGACCGCATAGTGTCCCCCCTCCTTTACGCAAAATCTTCCCGCCATATTGCTTTTACACAGGGTTGATGCATCACTTTTCTTCGGGATGCTCCATCTCTTTCAGCTTGGCGTCCAGTCTCTCCCTCAGTTCTCCCAGAGAGAGGTTTAGAGAATCCGCCTCATTCTGGAGACAGCTATCGTTAAGGGAGATCCCATAGTCCTTGATGACCTCTGCCAGTGCTTTTACAGCGCCATTGATATAGCCTTCATCAAAGGACTTGCAGTATTCTTCCCCGTACCACACGCGGTTGATCTCCCTGTCCGTGCGGCGGTCGATTTCATAGTCGATTTTCGCCACAGCATTTGCACTGCTTTCTTCCTTCCAGTAATACCGGGCGAGCCGTTCCGCGTTCACCTGCGGAAGTTCCGGGAGCAGGGCCCGCAAATGCTGTAAAGCATCCGCAAAGTCCAGCCCCATGGCCTTACAGGTCCTGATCGCACCTCTGGCTTGTCCCTCCTGCCAGTATAGTTCTCGGGCCCACTGAAGCTGAAGCTCCCTCATTTGGTCCATTGTCCAAAGCAACATGGCGTGCTCTCCTTTCACTATTCGTCCAACAATGGGTATTCCTTGAATGCCATCATTCCGGTCTTCTTTTCCAAGTTCTTTTCTCTTGTGTTTCTTCTTTTGCTTTATACCACAATACGGCATTTGTGTCAAAATGCGAAGTCAAAACACAAAATTTGACGGCAATTTTGATTTGAGGTATCATATTTGGATAAAATGAAATTATATCTCAATTTTATGACAGGCAGAGCACTTGGCCAAAGTCCCCCTGCCGAATCAACAAAGGCCATTGGCACAGTGAGAACTGCGTCATTGGCCTTTTTGCACCTTGAACTACGTCCCGTGCCGGGCGCAGAGATGCTCAGACGGGCAGTGATGCGCACGAACACTTGGTTCGCTTTGCAACAAGCTGAATGCAGTGGAGGTAAGCAATATGGTATTCCAAGTTACCGTATATACAGAGGATGATGGCAGCATCACACTCTCCATGGATGATATGGACCTTGTTGTCAATGCCCCCTCGAAAGAAGCAGCCATCAAAGCACTGTGCCGGGATATGGTGGAGTATGCGGAGGAATACCGCAAAGAGTTTGCCGCGTATTCCGCAGCGCCTAACAGGGCCGCACACGCCCCTCTTGTGGAAGAAATACTGTCTGTGACGCCGCAGGAACTGCGCGATGCCCTCATGTTTCACCCGGAGCAGATGCGTCCAAAATACCCGCACAAGACCGTCACGGAGCGTTTGGAGGAATACTACCATACGCCCGTAGATCAAATAAGCCCCACAAAAGAAGATGAGATCGACTGGGGCAAACCGCAGGGAAATGAGATTTGGTAACGCATTCGAGTCAGGGCTTCACTTTGCCAGCGTCTTATACGCGGTACGGTTTTTCTCTATGAGCTGCTCGGAAATCTTCCTCACATCATCGTCGTCTGCCTGACAGGGCTTCATTTGGAGAACCAAGCGAATAAATTCTTCCCGGTCTTTGACAATGGTATAGGGCGCATATTCACCGTATGCGGCAGGGCGGCTGATGGTAACGAGCTGTAGGTGCTCTAAGGGAGTTGCCGCCTGCAAATCGTGCTTCAGCTCGACGAGCTCGGGGCCATGCTCTACGGGCATGGCGTAGCATCCGTGTTGATAAAAGTTTTTCGCAACCAGATAAGGCATATCAGAACTCCTTCTCCGGGTGTTGCTTATAGGCCTCCAGAATACCGGAAGGGCCTTCCCGCCACATTCCCGTCTCCAAATCATAGATGGCGTCGTAGACCGGTGATTTTATCAGCTTTACTAATGCATCGATCCCTGAAATCCCCTGCTCCGCGGCAAGCATTTGTGCCGCCATTGTAAGGGCTCTGTCAGCCGTAAATTTTTTTGAGGATGCTCTCATGGGAGCATCCTTTTTTTGAAATTTTAAGGCATGGATGGCTTGCTCTGTCCTGAAGCAGTATTGTCCTGACAGCTGTTCCGGGAAAATATGAGAAAGGGCGGAATTTATGGCATCTGCACTTTCTGGCGTCCCATAGGATTCTGCCAGATAGGCTGTCAGAATCATGCTTGTATGGTCATCAGGACGCTTTCCGATTATCACATCATAATCGGAATATCTGCTGAGAATATTCTGTGTCAGCTGCTCCCTATAGACATCGTTTTTGAAATTTACTGCGGCAAATTGAAGCCACTCTGCCGTTGTAGACTCGAACCGAAATACCTTCAGGGGAACGGTTTCATCCAATTCGAATGTCGAAACGACACCCCTGTCATAGTCTGACTTCTTTTCCAAAAGTCTCTGCTCCCGCCGCACACGGGTACGGGCGGCAGCTGCTGCCTGTGCAGAATCAGGGGTCAGATAGAAGCCAGAGCCGAGTTCTTTCTTTGCAGCGTCCGTTTGCAGTTTCGGTTCAGTGACTGTGCGGTTGCTTCCGTGATAAAGAATCATTCTATGGTCACCCCGTTATTTCTGAGCAAAGCATCGATGTCATTCAAAATTTCGCCATCGCCGTCAAGCTGTACCGATTCGTAGCAATCCGAAAGGATCTCAAAAACCTCATTTTCTTTAAAGAGCTGGAGCGCAGTCATTTTGTCCAAAGAGTGACGCTCATTGTTTTGGCATGGATACCCCGTCCAATGTGAAGCATTGGGCGGGGAGGAAATGCCGTTTCCTCCTTTAAATTTAATTTTGAATTATGCGATTAAGTAATTACTTGCTCGTTCCACAAGCCTTAACTTCTTGAAAGAAGCACTGTTATGGATGACTTTCCCATCAATGGTTTTGACAACAAAGTATCCAGAAGTCCTTCTTCCCCAAATAAAGCAGTCCTGTCCGTTAAATTGGACTTTGTCAAAAAGACGATATCCAAAAACGTACTTTTCTGCTTGATTGGATTTACGGATGCCTCCCTTGAGAATGATCGCTTTATGCAGCTGCCGATTGTGGTGCCTTACAGGGCGAATCGTGTAAATCTTATCGATTTGCTCGATTCCCGGGAGATATCCGACATTGAAGCCATGTTTTCCCTGCGCGATTGCCAGAGCATCGTTGGTGTGACTCTTGGGAAGCACCAGCAGCTTCTCTCGCGTCGCCTTTGTGATATAGCCTCTCGTTTCGGCAACGGGGATAGGCAACTCGGAGCATAGCCTCTGCATTAAAGTCTTCCGCATGATGCCCATGAATGTAGCATCCCGTGTGGAACGATGCTTGCGCTTCTTGAGGTCTTTCTCTGTAATCAACCCCTTGTGGAGTTTCTCGTGGCATCTGTCACAAAGGGTGACGAGATTGCCGGGAGCATTGCCGCCCACCTTTCGGCTCTCCAGATGGTGGACGTGGAGCCGGACCTCTTTCTTTTTGGTTAGGTGAGCTCCACAGCATTGACAGGTGTAGTTGTCTCTCCAAAGCACATACTGACGCACATTGTAGTGACCGTACATCTCGCCTTGCTGGTAGTCTTCTCCCTGTGGGACGGGCTTCCCTTCCTCGATGGCTTTCAGCAGCTGCAAGTCGAACTCGGCGGTCTCTACGACTACCTTGCTTACCGGCAGGATGCGGCAAACCATCTTGATTGAGGTGATGTGCTCTTGAATTTTCACCTCCACGGATGGCGCCAACCAACCTTTGTGTTTACTGCGAACTCGATTGTTAAACCGTGATTTGCGATACCGGGTCTTGCGATTTCTTCTGGCACGACGAAACTCTCGACGGGTGGACAGCAAGTCCACCACGTCATTCCGAGGAGTCACGTCAGCGGCAAAGACTTCTTCCTTCTTTGTGGATGCGGATATTCCAATGGTCTTACTTCCGGCGTCTACTCCAAGAATGACTTCTTGGGTGTAGCCACTGCTTCCGTAGACCAGCTGGATGGTAAAGGGCGTCCTCTTCTTCACTTTGGCTTTCCCGGCATCCAGCAGATGACGGGCTTTTGCCGGGGAGCAGGGCATCAGCGGACGCCCGTGCTTGTTGATGACATACACTTTGTTTGGCATGATGCCTTCCTCCTTCTTCTTTGATTGTGGCTAACGAAAAAGCCACGCGGCCTTTCGGCCGTCAGGTATCCGTACCCAATGTTATCTCAAGGTTTTCGTGTGCAACACCGCTCCTTACCCTCAGAGCTTTTAATCACACACCGCAGTGCGGCAGGTTCGGATTCACGCCCGCCGGTGCCTATTCTTACATTCTTGAGTAACGTAGTGCCCGAAGCACTTAGGGTAGTCAATCAGGGCTTACGATTTCTCGCAAGCCCCCACCAAATCTAACGATTTGGTGGGGGTTATTGACAAATTTTTGAAAGAGACTGAGCTGCGTATAAAGCACATCGGATTCGCTGTATTCAAATGCATCCATAGGCAGCCCCCTCTTCATTTGCCGCAAAAACGCGCAATAGTTTTATTCAGCGAGTACAACTAAAATTGTCCGTTGATATAACGCAATTATACCGAACCTGCGGCAAAATAGCAACATATCGGTACGCTCCGCAGGGGTTCTGTCAATTTTGAGAGTTCTCCCCGCCATCACACAGCATCGTACCGCTGCTTCCGGCTTTTGGGAGATTCCGGGAGCGTCATGGCCAGCTGCCCGGATGAGCCGGCCCATACCCGCAGACGATACGCCGTCCGGATCGCCGACACAGCTTCCATTTCTTGCACACCCCCCGTATTCCAAAGCTTACACGCAGTTTTTGTAATCCGCGTGTCGCGTTCTCCCACTTACGAGGTCTTGATCTCGTTTGCCACAAAATACCGGCAGCCGCAACCGTGTCTGCCAGCGTTCATGCGGGCGGTATATGTCTCATGTGAGTTTTGTCCGAGTATTTCTGTCGGGCGCCGCACGACCTTGTCTCGCGTGAAAAAGGCAGCTGCCACAAAAATAAGCCTTTCGCTTACTTGTGGCAGCTGCTTTGCTCTTGGTGCGGTCTTATCTCAATGAATTATCAGGACGCTTCCATCAATGTGCTAAACTGGTAGTCTTTCTGGCTGGACTTTTCGCCGGTCTTCCAGAAGAATTTGCCGGTAAAGCCATATACAATGACCAGTACAGGGCACAGCCAGCAGAACATGGCAAAGGGCAGATACGACATGGTGGAGACCCCCAAGGTGCCCGCCATATAGGCGCCGCACAGAGACCACGGAACCAGAGGGCTGATGATCGTGCCGGAGTCCTCCAAGGTACGGGAGAGGGTCTGGGGCAGGAGGTTTTTCTTCTTGAACTCGCCGATATACATTCTGCCGCCCACCACAATCGCCAAGGTCTGAGATGCCGTTGCCATCAGCAGCAGCGTGCACGTCAGGACAACAGCGGTGACAAGCCCGCCGGTAGACTTCACCAGAGGGTCCATTTTGGATAGCAGAGCTTCCAGCAAGCCGGTCTTTTCCATGATGGAGCCGTACAGCATACCGAGGATACCCAGAGCCGCCGTCCACAGCATACTTTGCAGCCCGCCTCTGTTCACCAGCCGGTTGAATTCGGGCAGCGCGGTGTCAATGGAGAATCCGCTATCCAGAATATTCAAAATACCGGAGAGCGACTGCCCCTGAACGAGCATCGCCAACACCACAGCCACCAGAGTGGAGACCATCAGCGTGGGAATGGAGGGACACTTGCAGACCGCCATGACAATGACCGCCACGGCGGGCAGAAGCAGCAGGATATTCATGTGGAAGTTTTCCTGAATCGCCGCCGTCATCATGGTCACCATCTCGGAGTCCACGGAGCTGGCATCATACTGCAAGCCCAGCAGGCCATAGACGATCAGCGTGACAACAAAGGCGGGGCCGGTGGTGTACATCATGGACTTGATGTGGTCGAACAGGTCGGCCTCCGCCACAGCAGGAGCCAGATTGGTGGTGTCGGACATGGGGGACATCTTGTCACCCAGATAGGCTCCGGAAACAACGGCTCCGGCTGTCATGGCGGGATTGACGCCCAGCCCCATGCCGATGCCCATAAGCGCCACGCCGATGGTGCCCGCAGCAGACCACGAACTGCCAATAGGGATGGCGACGATCGCGGTGATGAGGCAGGACGTCAGCAGGAATACGGAGGGGTTGATGAGCTTCAGTCCCCAGTAGATAATCATGGGCACCGTGCCGCATGCGATCCAGGACGCCACCACGCAGCCAATGGTCATCATGATGATCGTGGGCTGAATACAGATCTTACCGCCATAGTCAATAGCGTCAGAAAGGGGCTTCCACTGGTGTCCATTGCAGAGATACGCCACCAGGAGCGTTACGCCGATGGAAAGCAGCAGGTCGATATGGATGGGAATATCCAGCCACAGCATCGACGCGACCATGGAACCCAGCAGGAAGAGCATACAGAACAGTGCGGCCCCAAAGGGCATCTGCAGCTCTTGATTATTTTTTTGATCCGTCATATCTATCTCCTATTCTTCGCTAAAACAAATACTTCTCTGCTACTTGGGTGATCCACTTGGCATACTGCTCCAGACAAACGATCCCCTCTTCAGCGGTTGCGTCCGCCGGATCGCCGATGTAGCCCGGGCTGTGATCCAGATACTTCTCTACGGGAGTGAATACACCCACAGAGCCGCCGTAGTAGTACAAGCCGCCCATCTTGACCGGGTACTCGTCCTCCGGCGCATAGTAGGGCTTTGCATTCTCCAGATGCACCAGCTCCGGAACGGTTGCCATCACGCAGGCCGTCTCGTCCTCGCCGCCGTGACCCTGATGCTCTGCATTTTTGAGCACCTGCGGCCAGAAATCATTGTGGGGCGGCACCCAATCACATACGATGCACTGGATCTGGTAACGGTTTGCCAGATCCTTGGCGGCCACATTCAGGGCGGCTTGGTTCTCGGAATGGTTTATGATGAGAATAAACTTCTCAAAGCCTGTTTCGTGCAGGGCGAGTATCAGACTCTCGGTCATGTCGATGAATACCTTTTCAAAGAGGTACGCGTTGCCCACCAGATGCTCGCCCTGCCGCTCGAACTGATTGGTCTGCGTTCCGAAGGGAACCGCAAAACCGGGGATAGTCTTGTGGCCCTTCTCTAGCAATGCCTCATAGGTGCATCGGATCAGCGCCTCCGCCTGATAATAGTCCGCGCCCAGAGGGAGATGCGCGCCGTGGTTCTCGATAGCGCCGAAGGAGAGAATGATCGTCTTTGTCTCCTTCATTGCCTCCATCAGCTCCACTGCCGTCATTTCCATCATGGTCTTCGGCCCCTTGACCGAATAGATGGTCTTCCAATCTTTCATCATGGCTTTGTACCTCCAAAGGGTGACACCTCACCGGTACGCTTGCGCCGCGCAGGGCCGTTTGCGGATGCCCCGCAGAATATGTCTGTATATTTATAGCGTCAGCTGCTGACACCGCGCCCTCCGCGTTTCAAAGGACTCCCTCTCTGCCGTCAGGTTGAACAGCAGCTTGTCGCTTTACGCATTTTTCGCCCGGAAAGCAGAAACAGGTATTCCGGCACACTATGGTGTCCTTATAATGGGACACGTGCGCGGTTATGATCAGAGCACCCCCCCAACGTGAAGATCCCGTTTAGAGGGCAGCAAGGAAGCGCGGGCAAAATTCCGAATCAATATGGTTTTAGGAGGATGATACTGCCATGGAAATACGCATTGATCCCAGGCTGAAAGGCTATCTGGAACTGCGGGAAAAGGCGCTCAAAGAGCGAGATGCCGAAGCATTGTACCAGCTGGCGCAAATACACGCACGTATGAAGGACAAAAAGAACGAAAGGAAAGCCTACGAGCTATACAAGAGTTCTGCAACACACGGATATGCCAAAGCGCGATTCATGATGGGGCTGTGCAGCGAGAAAGGGATCGGAGTCAAGCAAAGCCTTCCAATGGCGATTACATGGTACATACGGGCGGAGATCAGTGCCGCCAGTGATATTGCAGACCGTTCGGATGCTGCCGATGAGCTGGATCGGGAGCGGCTGCACATTTTCCGTGAGGAGCCGGGCTTTGCCACAGAATTAGATGACGCTGCGTATGAAAGACCCGATATACTGGAATTCGTCACAATAGAGGAGATCGCCATTGCAGCCGAACAGGGAAAACCTTATGCGCAGAATTGTTTAGGGCACAATTACTGTTTGGGAACGAATGGCCTGGAAAAAGACCTTGAGGCGGCCGAGTACTGGCATCGCATGTCTGCCGAGCAGGGCTGTGAGGTCGGCATCCACAATCTGGCACAATTTTATAAGCGAGCGGAGCGATATGACGCGGCTGTTGAGTGGATACACATAAATAACCACAGACAGAAAAATCTTTATTTTTACCGCTCGCCGTGGTATCATGGCAGAAAAGTGAATATCCGGGTGTAGCTCAACTGGTAGGGCGCGACATTTGGGAGAATACGACCAGCCGGATAAAATAACGGAATAACCGGGTGTAGCGCAGTTGGTAGCGCGCCTGCTTTGGGAGCAGGATGACGCAGGTTCGAATCCTGTCACTCGGACCAAGTAATGATAATCCGAACTACATTATCCAAGTGGGTAATGTGTTCGGATTTATCATTTCTATCGAGAATATATTATAGCATGTAGATGGCAAGGGCAGGATACGACAAATTCTTGAGTTTTCCAAACTTATCCTTTATAATAATTCTACGGTGAGCCTTTGCGCCACCAAGGTAGCCGTGTGGGCGTATTCCCATGCGGCTTAATTTTTAGGAGGTAAATGTGATGGCCAATGAACGATGGAATTCTCCATTTCCCCATACAATTGCATTTGTACTGTTCAAGGAGCACTTCACCGAACTAAACCATGTATACTGGGCACATGTTCCGGCGGCCAGCACAATTGAGAAGAAGGCCTTGGAAGCGTTAAAATCTGAAGACGCAGATCCTAAGCGCTACTTTTTGATTCCAGACAAAGATGATCGTCGAATTCCCAAAACATACGCTCAATGGAAATCTTTCTATCGAGAGTTTTCAAACTATACTCGACTAAATATGTTAATGCTCTTAAGCTCGTGCTTTGAAACATATCTTCGCACAATTGTTTCCCTTTCATTGGAATCTAAACCAGGGGTAATCATTAAAGCACCTGATGCTGTTGACGGCTGGTTTCTGTTTCGAAAGAATAGCGACTATGGAAATTATGGAAGCAAAGATTATCAATTCTTGGAAGAAATTGGTTCTGTCTGCCAAGGTGATTGGAATTCACGTGCAAATGCATATATAAAACATTTCGGAAATATGCCACTCTCGGCAACAGAAATCTCTGAGTTAGATGATCTTCGGCAGAAAAGAAATTTGGTTGGGCACTATTTGGGCCGTGAAAAGCAGAAATATGAGGCCCCCTTATTTTTCGAACCGAGTCCAGTTCAGCGTATCTCACATGATAAGCTCATTAAATATTTTAATGTTGTTTACGAAGCTGTAGAGAAAATTGACAGACACCTTCATCAGAACTATATTGGCTCATACGATGTTATGAAGTTTTTTTATATACATGCGGTAAACCAAAATACCATTGACAATGCCGCTGGTGATCAAGCGAAAGAATTGCAAAAACTCCTTGGCAGTTTAGGATTTTCGCCTGTCGGGGCAGAGTATTATAGAAATATTATTACTTACACATTGATTGAGGATGAAGATGATACCTGTAGATATAATCGAAAAGTGTGTATTGCTACAATTAGGCGGAGATTGAAAGAGTCAAATGTATCTTTACAAAGAGAAGGGCATCCGATCACTTTTTCTAAGTATCACTTCCAACTTTTCTCAACTGTCTTTGCTTTCCGTGGGAATTCTGAGTACTGCAAAAAATATGTGCGCAGCGGGAAAACCGAGTTTTTCTATTCGGCAAAGGCTATCGATCTTATCGTTAGTCAAATACAAGCTGACCCAACAACCGTAATCAGCAATCTTCAAGCCCAGAGAAATAAATGCACTAAAAATTGATAAACTGAATACTGCGAGGTGTCCTTAGGAGCGAAGAAGAATTACAGACAAACGCAAAATTTATGGATGTATGTAAAATGAGACAGTTTCCCTGTTCTTTTGGCTTAATATCATCGCCTCCTTTTGGCAAACGAACAATATCACAGAAAGCAGGAAATAGCTACCGGAAAGGACAGAATATTTGCAGGAAAATAACTGTTCCGAACGATGCCGCTTGTTGCCTTTCTTGTCATTCTTGTCAGCTGCTGATCAAATGACAAGAATCCGGTTCGGCATCAAATATTGGCTCCGGCCAAATAGCGTTTCAGAAGGAACGCGCAGAAATAAGGGAAGGTAAAATATCCACGGCTTCAATACCGTCATATCTGACACAATGACCTGGCGAGGCCGATCTACGGTATCCCAAGTTGTGAAGATAAGATGGGATCCATTTGGATATCTGCTGTTTTTGCTCCAGGAGCTGCCCAAACTGGGAGAAAAGCCTGACGACGAACAGTTGAGGGATTATTTGCCTTGGTCAACAACAATACCGGCATACTGCCGCAAGAAATAAGGATGCACGATATGGAGAAGATACACTCGAAGTTAAGAAGAACAGACTACTATGATTTCGGCCATGGATTGACGCTTATGAATGTCCTTTCCAAAACCGAAGAAGGCAAACTGGACCGGATCGATACATACATCGGTGTTGAAGGAAATGAATTTGTATGCGTGGGTTGTGCCAAAGACCTCTCTGCGCCGGGTGTCATATTTTCCTATGGCGAATATGTTCGATTTCAACGAGCAAACAAAGCAACCTATCTTGAATTTTTTAAGCAGAATAGCAGATCCCATATCATCGTTGACGGCCGTGCCCACACGATTGACCAATTTTTAAAACTATACTGATTTGAGCACTATCTGGGCTATCCCGGATAGTGTGCTCTTTGGTTACGGGCGATTATTGTGCGGATACCGAAAAGCTGCTTCCCGCGAGAGCCCCGGAAGAATGCTATATGCCGCAAAAATAGATGACCGCCATCTCAGTGAGCGAACGGCTCCTTGAGGTGGCGGCCTTTTATACGTGATTACAGAATTTAACTGCGGACGTATAATCTGATTAAGTGACAACTATGTGCTTCACAATCACGTTTCTGATGTTATACCAAGCCTTGTATCCCACAAAAAAATACTCCTGTTACAAATAACAACTCACAAATGTATTGTCAAGCTGAAAACCGCTTGCTAAACATAGCACGGTTGAATTCCGTTGGCCAGCAGGGGATCTGTTTGGGATTTCGGCACAATAAGACCCGGCGCATTGCTGCGGATTTTCAGGCGCAGACGCCGAGGCGGCAAGAAATTACCGCTCCACAGTGCCTTCCCAGGTGCTGACCGCACGGGCATGGGATTTTTCGTCATACCAATGCTTCGTGACCGTCTTTGCCCGGGTATAGAAGCGAACGCCGTCTTTACCCAGCACATGGAGATCGCCGAAGAAGGATTCCTTATTGCCGGAGAAGGGGAAGTACGCGCTGGGCACGGGGATACCCACGTTGATACCCACCATACCGCCGTCGGTGAGGAATTCAAACTTGCGGGCATAATAACCGCTCTGCGTGAAGATCACGGAGCCGTTAGCAAAGGGATTGGCATTCATAACGGCCAAGCCCTCATCAAAGTCCTTGACGCGCTTGATCAGCGTCACAGGGCCGAAAACCTCGCGGTCACCGATGGTCATACCGGGCTTTACATGGTCAAAAATCGTGGGGCCGACAAAGTAGCCGTTCTCATAGCCGGGCACCACAATATCCCGGCCGTCCAGCACCAGCTCTGCCCCCTCATCCACGCCCTTCTGAATCCAGTTGCAGACCTTTTGCTTATGAGCGGCGGAAACCACAGGACCCAGCTTAGTGTCGGGATCATACGCGCAGCCAACCTTCAGCGCCATGGCTTTCTTCTTCAGCAGAGCTACAAACTGATCGGCAACACTCTCCTGAATCACAATAACGGGCAGCGCCATGCAGCGCATACCGGCACAGCCATAGGTGGAGTTGATGATAGCGTTGGTGGCGCTTTCCAGATCGGCATCCTCCAGCACCAGCGCATGGTTCTTGGCTTCGCACTGGGCCTGAACACGCTTACCGTTGGCAGACGCAACAGAGTAAATATGCTTGCCAACATCGGTGGTGCCCACAAAAGTCACGGCCTTTACACGGGGGTCCGTGAGAAACAGCTCCGCTTCATTACGGCTGCAGGTAACCAGATTTACAACGCCCTTGGGGAAGCCGCCTTCCTCATAGAACAGCTCCAGAATCCGCATGGAGGTCAGCGGAGTCAGGCTGGCAGCTTTCAGAACCACCGTGTTGCCGGTGGCAATCGCCAGAGGCACCACCCAACCCCAGGGGATCATAGCAGGGAAGTTGAAAGGAATGATGCCCGCCACAACGCCCAGAGGCATCCGGTAGGTAGCGGTATCAAACCCGGTGGTAACCTGCAGAGACGCGTCTCCCTGCATCAGCGTGGGCAGGCTGCAGGCGTGCTCCGTAGGCTCGATCGCCTTCAAGACATCGCCCCGAGCCTCGTCCAGGTTTTTGCCCAATTCCTTGGAACACAGCTCGGTCAGTTCATCCAGATGAGCCAGCAGGACGTTTCTCCACTTAAACATCATTTGAGTACGGGCGCTGAGAGACTTCTGGGACCATGCGGGGAAAGCTGCCTGCGCGGAGGCAATCGCGGAGTCTACCTCATCAACTGTGCAGCAGGGAACCTCGGCAATTACTTCGCCGGTGCTGGAATCAGTAACAGGCATCCACTTCTCGGTTTTGGACTCCCGCCATTCGCCATCTACACAATACTTTTTGCGTTCGATCTGATGCATACCATTTCTCCTTTTGAAATCAAATTTTATTTTCGGCATTTATTTATCGAGTTTTGCAATTCAATATTAGTTTACAATTTCAATTTTGTCAATATGGTTTTTAAAAATAAAAACGGATTTCATTATTTTTAAATAATTGGAAAAGATGCTTGACAGCCCAAGGGATTTGTGCAATCATATTAAATAAAAAACCATAATTGAGGTATCACCATGGCTTATATAAATGAATCTTCTGAAAAAAGCACAAATCAGTCTGTAACAAAGCTAATGCAGCTTTTTGAATACTTGTCTGAGAGCCGTGTTCCGATGCGGCTGCAGGATATCGCTGCTGCGATTGGTGTTTCCCAAGCTACAACATCTCGCTATCTTAATGCCCTTGTTATGGAGGGCTATGTGTTTCAGGATAAAATTGCAAGTCGATACGCCCCAACCTGGAAAATATGTCGCTTAGGGGACGCAACCAAAGTTCACATGAGTCTCCGTACAATCTCAAGCGATGTTATCAATGAGCTGACACAAACCACGGATCTTGGAATTTGTCTGGTTATTGAACAAGGGCTGGAATGTATTTACCTCGATTGCATTTATGATCCCCGATTTTCTCTCATGCGAATTGGGAAACGCACCCCGATGCATGCAGCCAGTTCAGGAAAGATTCTTTTATCCGCATATTCGGAAGCAGAATTGGACCGCTATATTGAAATGCGGGGATTATCGCCGCTGACTGATCGAACGATCACAAGCAAGGAGGCATTGATAGCAGACTTGGAACAAGTTCGTCAAAAAGGTTACGCCATTGATGACGAGGAGTGCGAAATAGGGCTGCGCTGCATAGCGGTCCCCGTGTACAGCTATCATGAACGGCCAGTGGCTGCTCTGAGCATTTTTGGCGCGGCAGAGCAATTGACCGAAGAACGAATTCAACAGAATGTTCTTCCTATTCTCAAGGAATCGTCCGCAGAAATTTCCATTCGTCTGGGCTCGGATCGTTATAAAGGCAAGCACTAAAAAAGTGAGTTTCCGCAAACTGTCAGCGGAAACTCACTTTTTATGTACTCTATTTGCAACACGCTCTGTTGAAGAGAGCGCTCTTTAATTTTGCTTTATATTTTTCAATGGTAGAAAGGTTGCTTCCGAACTGGTTTTATGGGAAATTCGGAGTTTTTATTTTTATTTTGCATAAATTTTAGCATTTGGCAGATTGCTTTTACAACCAGCCGATCAGACCCGATATGTTGCTATTTTGCCGCAGATTCGGTATAATTGCGCTATACCAACGGAAAATACAAGAATACGAGGAGAACATACAATGAATAAGACTGAATTGATTGCCGCCATGGCTGAGACCAGCGGCCTTTCCAAAAAGGACTGTGACGCCGCTCTGGCCGCGTTTATCACCACGGTCGAGACTGCTTTGAAGTCCGGCGAGAAGGTGCAGCTGATCGGCTTCGGCTCCTTTGAGGTCAAAGAGCGGGCCGCCCGCACCGGCCGCAACCCCCGCACCAAGGAGACTGTGGAGATCCCCGCATCCAAGGCTCCCGTATTCAAGGCGGGTCAGGCATTCAAGGACGCGATCCGGTAATGATGGAAGCACGGTCTGGGTTTAGCCCGGGCCGTGCTTTTTGTCGTACAATTGTTCCTGCGTATGCGGCAAAGCATGCCGTGAAGGACTGAGAAGGGAGGGGCGCTCATGAAGGGGCGTCCTCCGTCCATGCGAGATTTAAAATGTATTCCATGCAGATGCAGCCCTCCTCGTCGCAATAGGAGTGCAGGAGATCCGCATGATTAGAAAGCATTCCCATCGCAACCGTGGGCCCCTTGGCAAGCGTGTGGCCATTTGGAATGGAGAACGTGACCGTGGCGGTGGGCATGCCGGCTGCCGACGGGGCCTCCTCCACAGAAAGGGCGGGATCCATGAGGAAGAGCTGCGTACCTAAAGTGGAGAGTGCACGCCACGCAAGGCGCTTGTCGGAGGACAGCTTTTCGACATCCGAGGGGCGGTTCATTCCGCGTCCTCCTTGATCCACATCTTGGAAACGGTGAAGGTGAAGCAGATGCCGCGCTCCGTCTTGTCCGTCTGCACGGTGTCGCAGGCGGAGAACAGGAAGGACAGCGCCTGCCGGATGGTGGAGTTGAGAACCACCAGCGGCGTGGGGAATTCCAGCGCCACGGAGGCGGTATCCCGGCTTTCGTGGGGCGGCTGCTCCATGAGGCGGACGTGGGGGACCAGACGGTCGATTTTCCCGGCAGCTTCCCGCAGAGCGGTGAACCGGGACATAGCGGTGGGGTCGATCATTTTCACGGCAAATACTCATCCCTCAGTAAACAATTCTACTCCAGATTATAGACGATGCTCCGGAAAATGTCGAGTTAAAAAGGAAAGGTCATTTACGGTGAGGGCAACGTGCGCTTCGGCATCCTGAAGGAGAGATGCCATAAGCCTGACCAAGCGATTTTGCTGATGCCATGAATACATTGCAGCAGGCGGCCGTTGGCCCATGAAATAGAGCTTGACATAACAAAGCCTTCTCATAATCAGATGCGGAACACGCTCTCATTACAAGGGCCGCTATTGGCATTTTATTTCGCCAATAGCGGCCGCGCATTTTCCTTGTTATGTCAAGGCTTTTTTCAAATTTTTACAAAAAAGGTTGAGACCTCAGGAATGAGATCTCAACCATTCTTAGCTTAATGACATGATGCCGGGGTCAAAACAAGCCTTTTATGTATGACCAATAGCAAAGAGCTGGAAAAATAGCGCTGAAATGAGCACCCAGAGGAAATGGCCTTTTGAGGCTGTCTCTCTGGGTGCTTTCTATTCATAGTGAACGGTCCGTCATCTGGGGGTGCCGTCATAGTGGCGGCTCCGGTCTGGCGCAATCATACCATAAGGATCCTCAGATGCACGCCAATAAAAGTCATTTTCTTTTGCCATGCGTTCATAATTTTCCTTTATATGTTCCCGCATTTTATCCCAATGATCCTTCTGCTGCAGTTTCATGTCGCTGTAAGCGGCAGCGTCACTGACTGTAGACAATGCGCACGAAAGCGCAAACAGAGCCAAAATTACTCCCATCATATATTTCCTCCCTGATAAAATATTTTTTGAAAGATTCTGTTTCGTTTGATTCTATCCGTAGTCTATCACACATAGGTGTCCCATAAACCGGACACTGGCTTGTGCCAACCCCTGTCAATTAGACAATAATTTAGGACACTAGCCATGCAGCGGTGCCAAATCGAACTTCCATAGAGGTCATTTTTGTAGCAAGCTGTATGCGTTCATGGTTATAAAAACATATCAGGGAGGCAATCATAAAAGCAGTAGAATGAAGAATTTCTGATATAGGGTTTCCATCTGACATCGAATAGTTTCAGGAAGAAGTAGTTATCGCCTGGATAGCTGTACCATTTGCACCGTAGAGTCTTGATTTTATTGTTAATGCATCTGCATGCGTGTTCATTAAAAGCGCTATGCAAATCAGTGCCCCGCCATTTTTGGCGGAGCACTGATCCTTAATGTTTTGTTTTCTGCTTAGCTAGCCAGCAGGCTGGGTAGCCAGGTCACCAGAGGCGGGAATACTGCACACAGAACGGTGACGATGCAGATAATGATGATAAAGGGAATAACGCCCTTATATACTTCCTGGATCTTGATGTCTCCCGGCAGGATACCCTTGACGTAGAACAAAGCAAAGCCGAAAGGCGGGGTCATGAAGCAGGTCTGCAGCAGCGTGGCGATAACAGCCACCAGCCACAGCCGGTCAAAACCGAACTGATCCATGATGGGCAGGAAGATGGGGAACACGATCATAACAATGCCCAGCCAGTCGATAAACATACCGAGGATGAACACGATGACGCACATGATAGCGAACGCGCCCCACTTGCCGATGCCCATGCCCAGCACCCAGTTCGCAATGATCTGATCGCCGTCCAGAGACATGAACACGCCGGTGAAGGCCGCGGCACCGAACAGGATGATGAACACCATGGCGGTGGTCTTTGCGGTATCGATGAGGGACTCTTTCATCATTTCCCAGCTGAACTGCTTGTAGAAGATGGCCAGAATCAGGGCGAAAATGGCGCCCATGCCGGCAGCCTCCGTGGGGGTGGCAATACCGCCGAAGATGGAACCCAGTACGGCGAAGATCAGGATCAGGGGCGGGATCAGGTTGATGAGGGAACCGCTGATGCGCTTCTTCAGAGGCATCTCAGCCAGTTCCTCAGCGCTCATGGCCGGACCCCAATCTGGATGAATGCGGCAGACCACCATCAGGTAGATGATGTAGCACAGGGAAAGCATCAGACCGGGGGTAATGGCGGCAAAGAAGATCTTGCCGACAGAAACCTCAGCATAGCTGCCCATGGACACCAGCATGATGGAGGGCGGGATCAGAATACCCAGAGAACCGCCGGCGCACACCATGCCGCAGGCCAGAGAGGGCTTGTAGCCGCTGCGAAGCAGCACGGGCAGGGACAGCATACCCATGGTGACCACGGATGCGCCCACGATACCGGTGGTGGCGGCGAACACAGTGGAAACCAGAATGACGGCCAGACCCAGACCGCCCTTCAGGGGGCCAAGAAGGTAACGGATGGACTCAAACAGGCCATCTGCCACCTTGGAATGGGTCAGGAAGTTTGCCATCAGCACGAACATGGGAATTGCCACCATGGAGTAGCTCTGCATCTGGTCGTAAATTTTGGTCATGGCGATGGTAACGCCGGGGCCGCCCCAAGCCAGCCAGCCGATGATGACACCGGCGCCGCCCAGCACGAAGGCCAGTTCCTGACCCAGCACCAGGCCCACAACCATCAGGCCGAACAGGGCGATGATCATGATGACCGCCATCTTATCAGCGAGAATGCCGGACGCGGAGACCCACGCCTGAAGTTGTTGCATAATTGCCGCCATTACTGGGCCTCCTTTCCGTCAGCGGGAAGCGTTTTCTTCCCCTGTGCCAGCTCCACAATGGCCTGAACCTGCTTGAGAATCTCAGAGACAGACTGAATCGCCAGCAGCGCAAGGCCGATAAACAGGCACAGCTTCACCGGCCATGTAGGCGCGGCCCACACGGAGTAGGTCTGCTCATGGGTGGTGTAGGCCCGCAGGAAAAATCTCCAGCTTGTGGGCAGCATACTTACCACAAAGGGCACCAGGAAAATCAGGTAAGTAATGATGTGCAGGATGTGCTGCGCCATCTGGGGCAGCATGGCAAATATCACGTCTACTGCCACGAAGGCTTTCTTCTGGAAGCCATACGCGCAGATCAGGATAATGTAGCAGGCAAAGAGCATCACGGTCAGATCCTGGGTCCAGATCTGGGGACGGTTGAAAATACGCCGCAGAACGACCTCGCAGAGGATGACACCGAGAATGCCCAGCACCAGAACGGAAAACACACGGCCAAGGATGTCGTTGAACTTATCGATGCCGTTGCAGATCCCTTTGATTACTTTCATTTCAGCACCTCTTTCTCTTATGTTTCAGAATTTCTTATAAGGAAAGGGGCTTAACCTTCGGTCCGGTTGAAGCCGAAGCCATAGTCGCCGGTCCAGTCGCGGTAGTTGTTGGCAGTCTCACGATAAGCCTGCATGGAGTCATAGACCATCTTGAAGTTGGGGTTGATCTCGCACTCCTCCGCATAGGTCTGGAGGCAGGTCTCACGGATCTTCTGCCAGTCCTCGTCGTTGAGGTGAGTTACCGTGATGCCCTCCTCGTCGATCATCTTGTTGGTGACGGTCATATCGTTGTAAATGTAGCGGGACAACTGTTCGCCGCAGCAGAGGCGGGCGGCGGTCTCAAAGGCGGTCTGGTATTCCTCGGGCAGCTTGTTCCAGGCGTCCATGTTCACCATGACGCCGTTGACGCCGGCAGACTGATACCAAGCGGGAGCGCACCAGTACTTGGCCACTTCCTGCAGCTTCAGGGAGTCGTCAGCCTTGGGGCCGGAGAACTCGCCGCCATCGATGACGCCGCGCTGCAGGGACTCATACAGTTCGGAAGCAGCCACGGTGGTGATGTTGATGCCCAGCTTCTGAGCCGCCTTACCAGCCATAACGCCGCCCAGACGGATCTTCATCTTCTGCATATCAGCGATGGAGGTAATGGGCTTCACAGAGCGGATACCGGACTCGGAGGGGTTGGTGACCAGCGGGAAATAGTTCATGTTGTACTGGCCGTACATTTCCTTGTAGCAGTCCAGACCGCCGGCCTGATAAATCCAGGTGTAGTAGTCCAGCGCGGTGAAGTCGTCCATAATGGTGGACAGCAGCTCGAACGCGGTGTCCTTGCCGGACCAGTAGCCGCCCCAGTCGCCGCCGCACTGAATGGTGCCCTGACTGACATAATCAAACAGCTCTTTGGCGGAGCAAAGCTCGCCTTCGGAATAGTTAGTCACGGTAAAGCGACCTCCGGTGAGCTGGCTGAGGATTTCGCCGAAGCGCTGATCCACAGTGAAGTGGACGTTGCCGGCACCCCAAGTGGACCCCATCTTCCATGTGACCACAGGCAGGTTACTGTTGCCGCCAGCCACTGCGTTGGCGTTAGCAGTATCCATCACACCGCTGTCGGCTCCACAGCCGGACAGCAAAGACACCGTGGTGACCGCTGCCAAAAGCAGTGCAATCAATTTTTTTCTCATGCTGTTTCTCCCTTCTTTTCCTCGTGCGCTCTATTCTTTATTGTTTTTTCCAGAACGCAGGGAAATCATAGCACTATGTAATCGTTTTTTCAATACCTGTTACCGCAAACGGTCGTTTTTGTGTGTTTACACAGATGTAGTAAAAAAGTTTTGTTAAAAATACTAAAACGCTTTGTTGGACCGGAAAAGTATGCAGGTCCAGCAAAGCGTTTTATGTTACATTTCGATTCCGCCACTGGCCATCTGGCCAATCTCACAGCAGTATTTCTCTTTCCAAATTCCGCAACTTCTTCTTGGGACGCAGTAAGATGAAACTGGGCACAGAAGGGGTAGAAATTGGACACGGGAAAGCAGTATGATAGACACAGATAGATTCCCCTGTGGACAGACTCTGCACCTATCGTGAGCAGAATGCTTTTCACACATAACAAAAGCAAGTATCCCGAGGTATCTTGCGTTTCGCGTAATATTATTGTGTCCTCATTCGGATATGGCTGTCAGGTAAAGTAACCGATCCCCTGCCTGCGGTGCAGAGATTGCGGACAATGCGGAACAGACGCCGCATATCCCGTGATCCGTTCCCCTCGACTGGGGGCTTGTCTTTGCGTGGATCTTACAATAGAGAATGACAGAGATATTTCGCCTTGCTTATTCTCGTAGCAACCAATCGGCTATATCATGAATTTCGATTCCTTCATAACTGTATTTTGGATGTTTGGTTCTGGCAATCATCATTTTCGGATAAGCATCTCGAATCTGAAGCAGAGGAGAGCATTCTCTCTCAAATGTTTCCTGCCCGGAAATGTTGT
>ERZ827440.1822-NODE-1822-length-21401-cov-4.282535_pt1 | contig 21401 bp, 20 predicted proteins | sample MGYA00519774_ERZ827440 | MGnify/ENA primary metagenome ERZ827440 (study PRJEB31778, sample SAMEA3449302) | human gut metagenome | biome: human gut; feature: human-associated habitat; material: faeces | place: United Kingdom | collected 2010/2012 ... | reverse complement strand
AGACGCCACGCCAACTGGGTCCAGGCCGGCGGTGGGCTCGTCCAGTATGAGCACGGAGGGCTCCATGGCAATAACGCCGGCGATGGCGACCCGGCGCTTTTGTCCACCGGACAGTTCGAAGGGGGATTTTTCCAGCATGTCCTCCCGCAACCCAACAAACTGGGCGGCCTCGCGCACCCGGCGGTCGACCTCCCTCTCGTCCAGCCCCATGTTTTTGGGGCCGAAGGCGATATCCTTATAGATGGTCTCCTCAAAGAGCTGGTACTCCGGGTACTGAAATACCAGTCCCACCTGGAAGCGGGTCTGGCGGGTGCGCTCCTTGCTCTCCCAGATATCCCGGCCCTTGAAGAGGACGCGGCCGGAGGTGGGCTTGAGCAGCCCGTTGAGGTGCTGGATGAGGGTGGATTTGCCCGAGCCGGTGTGGCCGATGATGCCCAGGTACTCCCCGCGGTAGGCGGTAAAGTCCACGTCCACCAGGGCCCCGTGTTCAAAGGGGGTACCGGCGGAATAGATGTGGCTCAGGCGCTCCGTCTGAATGATCGGTTCCAATGGCTTCATTCCTTTATCATTTGGTGCATGCCCGCAGGTCACGCCCGTGTTTGCAGCAGATCAAAGAGCGCCTGGGCACATTCCTCGTCGCTCAGCGCGTCCAGAGGAACGTCCACCCCCGCCTGCCGGAGCTGCCACAGCAGCTCGGTGGTCTCGGGGACAGTGAGGCCCACGGCCTTCAGCTCCTCCACCCGCTGAAAGACCTCCCGGGGGGCGCCGTCGGCCACTACCCGGCCCTTGGCCATGACCACCAGCCGGTCGGCCTGGGCGGCCTCATCCATATGGTGGGTGATGAGCACTACCGTCACGCCGGAGGAGCGGTTGAGCTCACGGATGGTCTTCATGACCTCCGCCCGGCCGATGGGGTCCAGCATGGCGGTGGGCTCGTCCAGCACAATGCAGCGGGGCGCTATAGCGATGACACCGGCAATGGCCACCCGCTGTTTCTGTCCGCCGGAGAGCAGGTGGGGGGCGTGCTCCCGGTACTCGTACATACCCACGGCCTTGAGGGCGTCGTCCACCCTCCGGCGGATCTCCGCCGGGGGCACCCCCAGATTCTCAGGGGCGAAGGCCACGTCCTCCTCCACCACGTTGGCAACGATCTGGTTGTCCGGGTTCTGGAATACCATGCCCACGGTGCGGCGGATGTCCAGCAGTTTATCCTCGTCGGCGGTGTCGATGCCGTCCACGTAGACTTTGCCGCCGGAGGGCAGCAGGATGGCGTTCAGGTGCTTGGCAAGGGTGGACTTGCCGGAGCCGTTGTGACCCAACACAGCCACAAAGGAGCCCTCCTCGATGTCCAGGCTTACCCCGTCCAGCACAAAGGGGTTGACCGCCCCCTCCTCCGCGTAGGCGAAGCGGAGCCCCTCTGTTTGAATGATTGCATGGTTCATATAGCACATCACTCCTTATTCGGCGGTCCAGCGGCCCGTGGCCCCGCAGGGGAGGGCTAGGCCGGTGGCAGTTACGGGCAGGCCCAGCTCCTGGCTCTCGGTGCGGCCGCCGTACCGGCGGGCTACCAGAGTCTCCAGCAGGTAGGTCAGTACCGAGGGGGCTAGCCCCGTAGTATAGGAGTTAATGAGGAAAAACAGGGGTTCGTCCGAGAGCACCCCGGCTACCAGCTCCACAAAAGGGAAGAGGTTCTCCTCCAGCTTCCAGACCTCGCCGGAGGGGCCCCGGCCGTAGGAGGGGGGGTCCATGATGACTGCATCGTACCGGCGGCCCCGGCGGATCTCCCGCTCCACGAACTTGGCGCAGTCGTCCACGATCCAGCGGATGGGCGCGTCAGACAGGCCGGAAGAGGCCGCGTTCTCCCGCGCCCAGCTCACCATGCCCTTGGCCGCGTCCACGTGGCACACGGCGGCTCCCGCCGCCGCGCAGGCCACCGAGGCCGCGCCGGTGTAGGCAAAGAGGTTGAGCACCTGGATGGGCCGCCCGGCGGAACGGATGCGCTCCATGGCGAAGTCCCAGTTGGCTGCCTGCTCTGGAAAGACGCCGGTATGCTTGAAGTTCATGGGCTTGATGTTGAGAGTCAGCCCCTTGTAGCCCAATGTCCAGCGCTGGGGCAGTTCCTTCTTGACCCACTGGCCCCCTCCGGTGGAGGCGCGCTGGTACCGGGCGTCGTGCCTCCGCCATCCGGGATGCCGCCCCTCCGGACGCCAGATGGCCTGAGGATCGGGCCGCACCAACAGATACTTGCCCCAGCGCTCCAGCCGCTCGCCGCCGCCGCAGTCCAGCAGTTCATAGTCCTTCCAGTCAGTTGAAATCCACATAATACGATCTTCCCACCATAGTTTTTGTCATAATCATCCTATTATATCATTCCCTACTAGACCAGTCAACGAAAAGAAGCGCAAACAATAGAGGCGCGGGGTGAAAAATCTGAATCAACCCGCGCCGCTATGCGGTGGCTCCTGTAAACGGCTCAGGCGCCTCTGTAAGACGGGTTAATCCACGCACCCCGTGAGGGGTGCGACTTATACCGGGGATGCTTGGTGATGTCGTATTTCTCACTATTTCAATCCCCGCACCCCGCGAGGGGTGCGACTAGGGGTGAGGAAGCCGCTGCGGACATCACGGATAATTTCAATCCACGCACCCCGCGAGGGGTGCGACGCATCACGGGCCTCCAGTCTCTGGTGACTCAGGTGCAATTTCAATCCACGCACCCCGCGAGGGGTGCGACTCCCCATCGACCGGGTGATGCAGCACAACCACTGATTTCAATCCACGCACCCCGCGAGGGGTGCGACGAGCCACAGGAGGATGACTATTGCAGCCATGGGATTTCAATCCACGCACCCCGCGAGGGGTGCGACGAAGGCCAAGCTGGCCCAGTCCACCATGACCTATATTTCAATCCACGCACCCCGCGAGGGGTGCGACTACTGGAAATGAGGTGCAAAGAGAGGTTGAAAAATTTCAATCCACGCACCCCGCGAGGGGTGCGACAGGCCCGGGGCTTTGAGGTCATGACGACCCGCGTATTTCAATCCACGCACCCCGCGAGGGGTGCGACACTCCTTGGTCTGGCCGTTCATGCGGTACAGGGCATTTCAATCCACGCACCCCGCGAGGGGTGCGACGCAGACTGGTCTGCGGCATACTTTGTGCCAGCTATTTCAATCCACGCACCCCGCGAGGGGTGCGACAATCTCAGCCATCAACTCCGGCTGCTCCAAGTCATTTCAATCCACGCACCCCGCGAGGGGTGCGACTTCGCAGCGGCTTCCTTACCCCTACCGTCGATCAATTTCAATCCACGCACCCCGCGAGGGGTGCGACTATTCCTTTGTATTCTGATATTAGAGACGATTTAATAATTTCAATCCACGCACCCCGCGAGGGGTGCGACATCTTGGGATCACGCTTTTCTAGCTCACCCTCAAATTTCAATCCACGCACCCCGCGAGGGGTGCGACACGGCCAGCGGAGCCGACATCAACGCTTTTTTCGAATTTCAATCCACGCACCCCGCGAGGGGTGCGACGCTGTTCTGCTCTGTGTTCCCTCATAACCTACAGATTTCAATCCACGCACCCCGCGAGGGGTGCGACTGCGCTATGCTCATAAACTGGGATATTTACCGGGATTTCAATCCACGCACCCCGCGAGGGGTGCGACCATAGCGTCATTTGCATTTTTCTTCGTAGCATTAATTTCAATCCACGCACCCCGCGAGGGGTGCGACTCGGTAGGATTCATTTTTATTTTTCCTCCTTTAAAATTTCAATCCACGCACCCCGCGAGGGGTGCGACAGCTCTCAGAGCCTGCCTGAGCGAGCCAAGCGTGATTTCAATCCACGCACCCCGCGAGGGGTGCGACGTAAGCCCCACTTTCGGGGCCATATGCTATAAAATATTTCAATCCACGCACCCCGCGAGGGGTGCGACAAGGCCATGCGAAGCTGGTTAATAGTGGCCGCGATTTCAATCCACGCACCCCGCGAGGGGTGCGACTTCGGCATTTTCTACACCTCCTTACATCAACAAAATTTCAATCCACGCACCCCGCGAGGGGTGCGACATATTTATCCGCGATAGCCTGATTAGACTGAGCGGATTTCAATCCACGCACCCCGCGAGGGGTGCGACGGAGGAGGGCGGCGTGCTGGAAGAGGTGCAGCGATTTCAATCCACGCACCCCGCGAGGGGTGCGACGCAGCCGTCGCCCCAGGGACACAGGAGGTCATTACATTTCAATCCACGCACCCCGCGAGGGGTGCGACCCGGAAGGTGGTAGAGCCATACTCACCACAGGCATTTCAATCCACGCACCCCGCGAGGGGTGCGACTCCCCCGAGTTCGACCGTTTTGGTGTCATGACATTATTTCAATCCACGCACCCCGCGAGGGGTGCGACATTTACATGTTGTTTTTTTTAATCGCGTTGCTTATATTTCAATCCACGCACCCCGCGAGGGGTGCGACCGTTTGGCGTGGTTGTTGGGGTTTTGGCTCGCTGATTTCAATCCACGCACCCCGCGAGGGGTGCGACCGGACATTCCCCTTCGCAGAACTAGCACCGCTGAAATTTCAATCCACGCACCCCGCGAGGGGTGCGACAGAATAGAGAATCTTTTCGCCGGAACCGGGCTCAATTTCAATCCACGCACCCCGCGAGGGGTGCGACGTCATCGGGGAAAGCTTTGCGAAGACGCTTCCAATTTCAATCCACGCACCCCGCGAGGGGTGCGACTTGACGAGGTTCTTCCTGGCGATACATTCCAACTATTTCAATCCACGCACCCCGCGAGGGGTGCGACGATATGGAGCTCGATTTTTATGAGTTCCTCGCCCTGATTTCAATCCACGCACCCCGCGAGGGGTGCGACCGCTCCTGCCAATCACGATTTTTTTGGGCTTCCTCAATTTCAATCCACGCACCCCGCGAGGGGTGCGACCCGACTACCGTTACAAGCCGTCCCGCGTTGCTGGCATTTCAATCCACGCACCCCGCGAGGGGTGCGACGGCGGAGGCTGCGGTATTCTGACCAGCGATACCCTATTTCAATCCACGCACCCCGCGAGGGGTGCGACTCCCGCTGGTGAGCCGCCAGCGGCCTCACCGGGCCTATTTCAATCCACGCACCCCGCGAGGGGTGCGACTTGACCAGAACCTCAACGGCTCAAGCCAATGTCAGATTTCAATCCACGCACCCCGCGAGGGGTGCGACCGGGGACGGAACGAGAACACCCTTGTCAGTATCATTTCAATCCACGCACCCCGCGAGGGGTGCGACTCTCCTGAGTTCGACCGTTTCGGTGTCATGACGTTATTTCAATCCACGCACCCCGCGAGGGGTGCGACCACCACAAGCAAAATATCGAATATGGTCATCGGGATTTCAATCCACGCACCCCGCGAGGGGTGCGACAGGGGTGAGAAAACCGCTGCGGACATCACGAATAATTTCAATCCACGCACCCCGCGAGGGGTGCGACCGGCGGGACATGTCGACATACTCTGGGTCGATGTTATTTCAATCCACGCACCCCGCGAGGGGTGCGACTTAATATCAAACTGCTGATCAAAGCCTGCCTGCTATTTCAATCCACGCACCCCGCGAGGGGTGCGACAGCAATATCCTTGGAAGTCTTAGAGGAAAGCTCGATTTCAATCCACGCACCCCGCGAGGGGTGCGACTACAGTAAAGGAGGTCACAAAAATGAAAGAACACATTTCAATCCACGCACCCCGCGAGGGGTGCGACGGGGTGAGAAAACCGCTGCGGACATCACGGATAATTTCAATCCACGCACCCCGCGAGGGGTGCGACAGCAAACTTTACTAAAGAGCAGAGAGTTTGCTTGGCTCAATTTGCTTATTTGCACAAGGGGAAGAAGGCTGAGCATACAAAAACAAACGCGCCTATGCTCCATTAAGCTTTCCTTTATGCTTTTTGGGTGCGAACCGGCCGGAGAAGGCGTGTCATCTTGGACTTCGCACGCTACAAAATCAAAGGTTCGTCTGGAAGGTAGGTCTGCTTACAGCCAAAGTGTTCGATCTTCTGCTCATAGCGATTTCCCAGGGAATAAAAGCGGAGGCTGTCCCGTTCGGGATCCATGATCGCACACAGCTTGGCTTGAAGCAGCTTGTACTGGGCCGGATCCAGCTTGCACTCAAAGACGGAGTTCTGAACCCGCTGGCCGTAGTTGACGCACTGCCTGGCGATCTGCCGCAGGCGTTTGCGCCCGGCGGCATCCGCTGTATTGACATCGTAGGTAATCAAAACCAGCATAATGGCCTCACTTCCACAAAAAGGGTGGATAGGCGTCCAGATCGCCGCGGAGGCAGCGGGCCAGAAGCAGCGCCTGGAGATAGGGAACCAGTCCCCAAGAGAGCTTTTCCTGGAGATAGGGGTGAGTCAGAGGCTCCTTTTTCCGCTCCTGCCAGCGCTTCAGAACCGATCTGCGGCCGGAGTCGCTCAAAAAGACCGCCCCATTCTCCAGAAAATCAAAGTCCTGCCGCCCCACCATTCGGTTGTTTATCAGGGTTAAAACGAACCGGTCGGCCATACAGGGGCGCAGCTCCTCCATCAGATCCAGGGCCAGAGAGGCCCGGCCAGGGCGATCCCGGTGGAGAAAGCCCACGTAGGAATCCAGCCCCACGCTCTCCAGTGCAGAGGCGCAGTCGTGCGAGAGCAGACTGTAGACAAAGGAGAGCAGGGCGTTGACAGGATCCCGCGGCGGACGGCGGCTGCGGCTTTGGTAGGAAAAGAGGGGCTTTTCACCCAAAATCAACTGGTCGAACTGCCCGAAATAGAGGGTTGCTCCGGCGCCCTCCAGGCCGCGCAGATGCTCGAGAGAGGCGGCCGCGGCGATTTGGGGGAGAAGCTCTTTCAGATGAGACGCGGAGGCTGTCAGGCTGGCGGAATCCAGCCGGAGCCCGTGATCTCTTCGGGTGCGCTCGATGCTCCAGCGGGCGTTATAGACCTTGCCGAAGATCATACTGCGGGCAATGCGGCAACTGGCGGAGAGCTCGTCCGCCGTGCGGTACTGGGCACGCCGGAGCAGGACGTTTCCCGAGGTACTCCCGGCGATCCGGGCCAGAAACCGCCCGCGCGGCGTGCAGAAGGCCAGAGAGATACCGCGCTCGGCGCAGGCGCCCATCAGGGCGGGAGAGGCCCCGGGGTAGGAGAAGGAGACAATGCCGCTCAAGGTATGGAGCGGGTAGCGGGCGGCCTCCTGATGCTCCCGGCTGGCGACCACATTTTCGCCGTCCAGGGACAGATAGATGTCCTCCGAGGTCACGAAGAGGGTGTTCAACAGTTGTCTCATGGCGTTTCCTCCATGGCCCGGTTCAGATAATCGGATACGGACTCCCGCCGGATCAACTGCGGCAGGCACAGCTCCTTCAGAGAACAGGCGCCGCAGAACTTGCCCGGCCTGGCTTTGGGGGTGTGGCCCCGCCGGAAGAGCTGATGCATCTCCTCTGCGGCGGACTGAACCTGACGGCGCAGCTCCGGAGAGAAGCGCACCGGAGTGCGTCGGCGGGTTTCGCCATAGTAGAGCGCGCCCTCCGGGACGGAGCAGCACAGCATTTCCTCCAGACACATGGCCTGGGCACATAGCTGAAGCTCGTCCGCCTGGTGAGGCTTTGGCCGGCCACGCTTGTACTCCACGGGGAAGGGCAGCCAGCGGCCCTCCTCGCCCGCGAGGGGGACGCCCTCCGGCGCGGCGCGGAATTCGACCACGTCGCACTGGCCGGACAGTCCCAGGGCAGGGGAGGCCACCGCCAGACTGCGGAGGACCAGAGTATCGCCCCGCCGCTCCCGAAGGGAGGCGTCGTGGGCACGCTCATGGAAGAGCTGGCCCTCTATGGTGCGCAGATTTTCCTGCCACTGCTGTTCCAGATGGATCAGCGCCCACTGGCGGCGGCAGAAGGCAAAGTGCTGAAGGCCGGAGAGGGGGAGAAACTCCTCCTCGCGGAAGCTCACCCCATCCGCCGGCAGGTGATTCCGGCGGGGAGGGCGGCCTCGTCCACCGTGACGGAGTAATCCTGATAGGAGCGGGCGGGGGCGGGATCACCGGGATCCCTCCGGGTGACATGTACCGCTTCAAAGAGCTTCCAGGCCGGGGCGCAGCCCAGCTCGCTGTCGTGCTGGAAGACAATCAGCTCCCGCACGGCCATCTTACCCCGTGCGGCGGAGTGGTCGTGCTCGAACATATTGAGGATTGCCTCCCACAGCAGGGACAGATCCGCCTCGGAGAAGCCGGTGGTCTTGCGGGCCAGGTTGGCGGAGACGTAGCCCTCGCAGCGATAAAGACCATAGGGGATGACATACTTTCTCCCCATCTCAGTGCCCTTTTTCTCCGCGTCGGCCTCGGTGGTGATGGCCACGCGGGTGATGGTGATCTCCTGGGGAATGACGGGTTCCACGCTGCGGGCGAAGCCCAGCTGCACCGGCCCCCGCACCTGGCCGCAGTTGAGAGCGGCCTTCACAAAGGTGGTCATCACCGCGCCAAAGGTGCGTACATCGTAGAAGTTGGCGCACATCCAGTCCCGGACTTTCCGATCCAGGTCAGGGTCGGCCTTTTTCTTTTCCTTGACGGTCTTTTCGTCCACGTCCAGGGCGGCGTAGGCTTCGGCGTCGCTGCGGTTAAGAGGCACGCCGTCCTTGACATAGATGCGGTAGCCGGTGGCGTCCTCCTTCACCGTCTCCACATAGTTGCGGATCTTCCGCTTCAGGCACACGTCGGTGACAATGCCCAGGCCGGTCTCCGGATCCACCCGGGGCATATTGCCCGCGTCCGGATCCCCGTTGGGATTGCCGTTCTCCACGTCGAACAGGATGACAAATTCATAGCGGTTTTTGATAGGATCAGACATGCTCTTTTTCCTCCTTTTTCTGATTGCTCTGATGATAATATCCGATATAGAAACAGTCGGTTTCTTCTGGCATAAAACGCGGAGGAATAGGAGCAGTCAATTTTCCAATCAGAGAGCCTTTTTCCTTCCCCAGTATATTTGCCAGGCCGGGCTTATCACGCAGGAGCTTTTTCATGTGATATTCGCTTAGTGGAAACAATTTTGCGTAGATATTTTTGGGAGTTGTTGCGGCGGAGGTAAAATAGCTATCTTTGATTGTGCGGTTCAATTTCCAATCTGCGGAGGCGAGCTGTATTTGTTCCATTACCGCAAATAACCGGCCTAAAACATAGGGCTGATAATTGCAAGAATCATTTAGTTCCACGGTCAATACCTCCCTTAGCGCGGAATAAATTGGAAGAAAACGATAATTTTGCAAGAGACATGCTTTGATGGCGGCAGCTCGGCTTCGTGTAATTTCGTGTTCTGCCCGGATACGCAAAGTAATACCATTCAGTAATGTAGCAGGGTAACGGGTATTCATGAGAATAGAGCGGAGGATCTCACCGGATAGTTCTGGAGGGAGATATTTTTCCAAATTTTGTTTTGCTTCCTTATATGAACTTGGTTCATATTTGGTTTGACTTCGGACAGTGGCATACAGAAGGCGCCAAAGAGGAATGTTGTCAAATTTATTATCATTGGACTGAGCTATCTCCAGGCGGTCATAGTGGGCCTGGATGTGATCCAGGAATCCCTGGAAGGTATTGTGGAGGAAAAAGCGCACTGACAGCCGGGCGGCGTTGGGGGAGAGGCCTAGGATATAGAAATCCATGCTGGGGTCGAGCTTGTCCTCCTGAAAGTCCACGGGGATTCCCTGGCACAGCTGTGCGGTCATGCCGCGGAGATCCGCGGCGCTGTACGGCGTCGGCGCCCCCAGCAGAGCTCCGCCGAAAAAGGCCTGGTAGGCGTCGCCGCCGCCTCTGGCCCAGCAGACGACGGTGGCGTCCCCGAGCCGGTAGACGTGCTCCCGGTCGGCCAGCAGGTAATTAAGGGCGGCCGTGTAGGCGAAGGCGGCGTATTTGCCGGTAGGGGCGTTGAGGTTCTGCTCCTTGCCGTAGGAACAGAACGCCGGTGCGTTGAAAGAGACCAGAGCTGCGCCGCTGGATTGGGCGCCGGACACATTCCTGATGGCCGGGTGAACGGACTCCACCGGCCCTTCCTCGCCGGTGACGAGGCAGATACCTCTTGGGCTGTCGGTATCGGCGCGATAGCGGCGCTCCCAGGCACGCCGAATCTCGGGATCTTCGTGGATACAGCTTCCATTATAACGGAAGAGCAGATTGGCCCCGGACAGTATGTCCTCCCGATACTCTGCCAGAGCGGGATGCTCCAGTGTATACTCCGGGATCCAGGTGCGGAAGAAGGCCAGCAGGGCCTGAGCGGAGGGGGAAGCGACACCCCCCAAAACAGAGGTATGAAGCGCCTTGCAGGCGGCAAAGCACGCAAGGGAGCGCTGAGGGTTGCCCTTATTGTCTGCGCCCAAAATGTAGCCGGAGTTATCGCACAGAAAATTGGCGGCGATCCCTACTGTGCGTTTGACCGGAGCAGGGAGCGTGAGCACCTGGGGGGCGAGCACAGTCTTTTTCCCTCGGAGCTGCTCCGTCTGAATGGACGTAACCTGCTCCAGCGTCCCGTCTGCGGCGATAGAGAGTGCATAGGAGGCCTTGACCGGCCCCCAGCCGGGGCCGGCAAGCACGCCTGCCTGCACCAGAGTTTCGTAATACTGGGTCAACGCCTGCAAAATCATCCCCGCACCTCCCCGCTGTCCCGGGCGGGCACCTCCAGCACCCCGTCCCGCAGGGTGCCGCGGAAGAACAGGGGGCGGATATCCTCCGGATTTGTATAGTCCATATCCCACAGGATCCAGCCCAGATCGCGCTCTCCCAGCAGCTCCTTCGGGCAGGGGGGTAGCTCCTCACACCAGTGGAAATGGGCGGGAAACTCACGGCAGCCAAAGCAGGGCTGGTGGTAGAACTGCCCCTTTTTGATGCGGCGCTTGACAATGTCCTGAAACTTGCCCGGATTATCTCCGGGGGCGGCCTGACTGGTCATGTCAAAATGGGCCTCAATGACATACCGCACATCCCGCAGCAGCAGGGCGGCCCGCTGCTGAATGTCGTCGGATGTGCACAGATACAGCTCTCCCTTGCCCCGCTCCATCACCGTCCGGGCCGAGCGGGCGGAGAGAGTGGACTTGACCTCGTTGCGCCGCAGATTGGTGAAGCGGATGGGAGCGCACACATGGATGCGGTCGATGATCCACCTCAGCCCAGGATGCCAGTAGATTGCCTCCACCAGCCCCCGGGCGGCGGAGGGGGTCATGACATCGTAGCTGACTCGTTCGGTTTTGAACTCTATACGAGAAAAGAGGGCATAGTCTCCCCACACCTCCAGCTGAATAGACATAGGCGTTCACTCCTTTCTGATTTTCATTCTGCTCTAGACACAATATAACACGTTACTGTCCATAGATCAACATAATCTTTTCTAAATCAATAAAAATTAAAAAGTGATTTGCAAACATAGTTGCTTTTGTGTTATACTAAAATATGTCGCTGAAATGCGTGGATTGAAATATTGATTTAGAAAAGATTTCGCCGGGGTGGTGGGGAAGCGTTAAGCTTCCCCACCTTCTTTTAGATAAACAGTCCCTTTCCACAGTCGGCCTCCAGAGACAGTCCGGTTTCCTCCGAATAGAGGGACAGGGTGGCAAGGATAGAGGAGCCATCCTCCAGCCGCTCCAGATCCCCGGCCTGATCCAGGGCGGCGAAGTGCTCTTCGTAGATAGATACGCCGTATTGGCCGAGCTGGCGGAACAGCGTCCGGCTCCGCTCTCCGGCCCGAAGCCGTCCGACCAGCTCCGCGCCCGCGCCCAATGGGATGTAGACCGTCCGGGTGGGGCTGTCGATCATGTGGAAGCGCTCCGCCACGGACTGGAAGGGGAACAGCTCCGTGCGAATCTTGGGCAGAATACCATATATGTCCTGCGCTTCCGCCCCCTTCAGCTCCAGGAGCGTATGGAAGTAGGCCTGGATCGCCTCCTGGGAGGCGATGTCGTCATACTGCTCCAGCACCATGCGGCCTGCGCCGATGGCGGTCTGAAACAGAGGCGGCGGGGCGGCCTCCCCCTGGAAAAGGGTGACGATGCTCTCCGAGACGGGGCGTTTGCCCTCCCGGTTGCACCGGCCGGCGGCCTGGAGGATGGAGTCCAGGCCCGCCTCTTCCCGGAACACGGCTGGAAAGTCTACATCCACCCCGGCCTCGATCAGGGAGGTGGAGATCACCCGGCAGGGGAGCCCCTCCTTGAGCCGGCGGCGGATCTCCTCCAGCTTGGCGCGCCGGTGGGCGGGATACATGAGGGTAGAGAGGTGAAAGTTCCCCTCGCCGGAGAGCCGCGTAAAGATCTCCTGGGCGCTCTTGCGGCTGTTGACAACGCAGAGCACCTGCTCGTGCTGCTGGAGCTGTCCGGACAGTGTGTCCCAGTCCAGCCGGCCCGCCTGGCGGAAGCACACCCGGCGGAAGGGTTCCGGGGGACACAGCTCCGGCGGACAGAGCTCCACCGCCGGACGGCCGGGCAGGAACTCTGCAAAGAGCGGCCCCAGTGCGGGCTGGGTGGCGGTACAGAGGATGGCGGAAGCGCCGTAATGCTGAACGAGCTGGGCGATGGCGTGGACGCAGGGCCGCAGGCAGGGGAGGGGGAGCAGCTGGGCCTCGTCGAAGAGAATGACGCTTCCGGCCAGGTTGTGGAGCTTGCGGCACTGGGAGGGGCGGTTGGCATAGAGGGATTCAAAGAACTGCACCGCCGTGGTCACCACCACGGGCATGTCCCAGTTCTCCGCGGCCTGGGCCAGGCGGACCGTTTTTGGAGTGGCCTCGGCGTCGATTTCATAGGCGGCGTTGGAGTGGTGCTCCAGCACGTTCTCCGCCCCCAGGATGGTTCGGAACTCCTGGGCGGTCTGCTCGATGATGGAGGTGTAGGGGATCACATAGATGATCCGCCGCAGTCCCCTGGCCCTAGCCTGGGCCAGGGCGAAGGCCAGAGAGGCCACCGTCTTTCCGCCCCCGGTGGGGACGGTGAGGGTAAACAGGCCGGGGGGCTGGGTTTTGCCCATCCGGATACACTGCTCCAGAACGGCGCAGCGGCGGGAGTTCAGCTCTCCCTGAGGGGGAAACCAGCCGGAGATATGGCGCTGGAGCCGCTCCCAAAGGTCATCCAGAGGAGCGGGGTGCTCCGGCCGGGGGGAGCCGTCCATAAAGGCCTCGGTGTCCAGGAAATCCGCGTCCGTCAGACAGGAAAACAGCATCCGGGTAAAGAACATCAGGGACAGCGGCTCCGCGCCGCAGGGGGGAGGAGCGGGGGAGGGGAGGGCGATCTCTTCTGTCCAGGGGGAGCAGTCGGGCAGCATGCCCCGTTCCGCGCGCTTCATCCGTCCCCAAAAGGTTCCGGCATCCGGGGAATCCCCCTGAGTGCCTCCGTCCGGGAGGCCGCCGTGGTGCCCCGCCGCCGCAAAGGCAGCCAGAGGCTGCCCCATACGCCAGCAGGCAAAGGCGCCGGCGGTGGCGTGATCCACCTTGGGGCCGCCGGCAAGGCGGCGCTGAAATTCCATGGAGTATTTTCCGAGGTCGTGGCTCAGGCCGGCCAGCCGACCCAGCTCCTCCGCGCCAAAGGGAGCGGCAAAGAGGGCGCAACGCTCCGCCGTCCCGTTGAGGTGCTCCGCCGCCGTCTGTTTCCGGCCGTCGCCGGCAATGTGGGCCAGATAGGTCATGGGAAAACTACCTCCGTTCTCAAATGTTTCTGAACGTAGAATACCGCCGGATAAGCCCGATAGACCGGACATTTTGCCGTAATGCCAACTATAACTATAGTTGATTTTGCGCAAAACCGCAAGTAGAGAGAAGAAAGAATTGTGCAGATAGCTATGGTCTGGGTGGCGCTTGTGTTATAGCGGGAATTGTGATAAAATAGCTCTGATTCTGTAGAAAAGGGGTGTGCCGTATGAGCGACACCGAACTTCAGTTCCGCACGTCCACCTTTGGCGGGTTTCAGAAGCAGGATGTGCTGAATTATATTGAGACGTCGAACCAGGAGCACCGGGAGAAGCTGGAGGCTGTCCGGCGGGAGCTGGCGGAGACCGAGGCGGCCAAGGCGGCCCAGGCGGAGGAGATCGCCGCGGCCCAGGCCCAGACGGAGGCCAAGGAGAAGGAGCTCCAGGCCCTGCGGGGGGAGCTGGCCGCCGCCCACAAGGAGGCGGAGGAGCGCAAGCTGGAGATCTCCCTGCTGGAGGAAGAGCTGGAGAAGGCGAAGCAGCGGTTGGCCGATACCGAGGCCCGGCTGAAGGAGAGCGAGGAAAAGCTGGCCAAGGCTGGGCCGGCGGCGGCGGCCTATGAGAAGGTGAAGGACCGCACCGCCGGTATCGAGCTGGAGGCCCACTGCCGCGCCCAGGCGGTTCAGGCGGAGGCGGAGGAGCGCATCCGCAAGACACGGGCCGAGGTGGAGCAGTGGCTGAACCGGGTACAGGGGAATTACGGCCGCCTGCGCGCTGATATGGACGCGGCGGTTTCCAGGGCCTGTGGAGAGCTGGACCAGGTGCGGCAGACGCTGGAGCAGATCTCCGGGGAGCTGGCCCGCCAGGATGAGGGACTGGACAAGCTGACCAAGTCCTGTTGTGCCGAGCTGACCCACCGTGCACCGGACCCACTCCCGCTGGATGAGAAATAAGCAAGCCGGCTGACCGAAGCCGCAGTATTTGTGTGGCAGGCTGATGTTGGAAATGCAATCAAATGGGGTGAGGATACGGAAATAGCGGAAGTGAAGGAACGGCAGCCTGCATTGCTCCAGCAGCTTCTGAAAATTTGGGAGCAGTCCGTGAGGGCAACGCACCACTTTTTATCCAGCCGTGAAATAGAACAGATCAAGGAATACGTTCCCGGGGCGCTGAATTTGGTTCCAAGGCTTGTCATCGCCAGAGAGGAAAGCGGAGCTCCGGTCGGATTTATGGGAGTAGATGGCGGCTGCCTTGAAATGCTGTTTCTCGTTCCGGACAAACGAACAAACGGACAAACGGGGAAACGGCTTGGAAAGGCTGCTCGTTGAATATGGGATGAAGCATTGTGGGGTTAAGAGCGTGACGGTCAATGAACAGAATCCAGAGGCAAAGGGTTTTTATGAGCACATGGGATTCTGTGTATATAAAAGGACAGACTGCGATGAACAGGGAGCGCCGTATCCCCTTCTATACATGGAGATTTCTCAACGGTGATGATAGGGGCACCGGGACGGGTGGACACAGTTCAGCTTACAGAGAAGACAGATAAGGGAAGAGCCCTTGCGCGGCCGCGCAAGGGCTCTTTTTCAGGGACAAACGCAGAGAAGCAGGCGGACGACCCACTCAGGGGCCTCGGGGAGCTGGGCGTGGATCATCTGGAACAGGACCTCGGGGGAGTAGCCGTGAAGCTGCTCCAGGGTGAGAGCCAGACCGGCGGCAGAGGAATATGCGTCCCGTCCGATAGCGAGGGTGGAGCCGAACGCAGTGCCCCCGGCGGCGTACTGCCCCACCGCCGCCCCGCCCAGGGCCGCATAGCCGCTGACAGCGCCGCCGCCGAAGGCAATTCCTAGGCTGAATGCCGCCCCGCCCAAGGCAGCCAGCAGGCCCACGGACAGGCCGCCGAGGGAGATCCCCCCAGCGGCGAGGCCGCCCAGAGCCAGCAGACCGGCGCTGAATCCGCCCAAGGTCAGCAGACCGGCGGAAAAGCCTCCGATGGCTATCAGGCCGGTGGCCACGTTGCCGATGGCGATGACCCCCTTGGCCCGACACAGACCGCGGTCACACAGATTGATATGAACCAGAGGAAGGCCGAAGAGAGTGCGGCGGCTGCGGTACTCATAGCGCCAGCCTCTATAGTAGTTTTGGATGACAGCCTGCTGAGGGGAAGGGGCTGCGGGCTTTTCGGGCTCGATTCCCCGCACCAGATAGTCCAAACTGACGGCAAAATAGTCGGCCAAGGCGGACAGGTTGTTGAGATCCGGGGTGGCGGCCCCCGCCTCCCACTTCTGTACCGCCTGCCGGGAGACCCCTACGGTGTGGGCCAACTCCTCCTGGGAGATGCCCCGCCCTTTGCGGAGCTGGTAGAGCCGTTCACGAAATTCCATGGTGATGAACCTCCTTTTTTCTTGGGCTCATCTTAGCAGAACGGCCCGGATAGACGCAACCAACCGGAGCATCCAATTTGACAACCAGCAGTAGCACCCCTTGGGGCGCAAGGGCTTCAAACCCGGCCAATGTCGGTGCGGAAGTGCATGTCCTGGAAGTGGATGTGCCCCACGGCGGCGTAGGCGCCGTCGATGGCGGCGTTCAGATCCGCCCCGGCGGCGGTGACGCCCAGCACCCGGCCGCCGTTGGTGAACACCGTGCCGTCGTCTCCCAGTTTGGTGCCCGCATGGAAAACCACGGCCTGCTGTCCGGCATCCTCCAGGCCGGTGATGGGCAGACCCTTGGCGTAGGAGCCGGGGTAGCCGCCAGAGGCCAGCACAAGGCAGCAGGCCGCCCCGTCCTTCCACCGGATGTTCAGACGGTCCAAAGTGCCGTTACGGCAGGCCAGGAAGATGTCCAGCAGATCGGTCTCCAGCAGGGAGAGCACCGCCTGGCATTCGGGATCGCCGAAGCGGGCATTGTACTCCACCACCTTGGGGCCGCCGGAGGTGAGCATCAGGCCAAAGTAGAGTACTCCCTGGAAGGGGCGGCCCTCCGCCTTGAGGGCGGCCACCGTGGGCAGGAAGATCTCCTCCATACAGCGGCGGGCCACCTCGGGCGTGTAGTTGGGAGAGGGGGAGATGGCGCCCATGCCGCCGGTGTTGGGGCCCTGGTTGCCGTCAAAGGCCCGCTTGTGGTCCTGGGAGGAGGGCATGGGAACCAGATGCTCCCCGTCGCAGAAAGCCAGCACGGTGACCTCCGGGCCGGTCATACACTCCTCGATGACCACCCTGGCGCCGGCCTGGCCGAACTTGCGGCCGTCCATCATGGAACGGGCGGCCTCCTGGGCTTCGGCTACCGTCTGGGCCACGATAACGCCCTTGCCCAGGGCCAGGCCGTCAGCCTTCACCACGATGGGCGCGCCCTCGGCCTCAATGTAGGCCAGAGCGGGGGCAAGCTCTGTAAAGGTTTGATACTTTGCAGTTGGGATGTGGTACTTGGCCATCAGATTCTTGGAAAAGATTTTGCTGGCCTCGATGATGGCGGCGTCCGCCCGGGGGCCGAAGGCGGGGATGCCCGCATCCTCCAGGGCGTCCACCATGCCCAGGGCCAGGGGATCGTCCGGCGCCACCACTACAAAATCAATGGAATGGGTCTGGGCCCAGGCCACCACTCCATCCACGTCGGTGGCGGAGAGGGGGATGCACTGGGCCAGGGCGGCGATACCGCCGTTGCCGGGGGCGCAGTAAAGTTGTTCCACTTGCTCACTCTTAGACAGTGCCCAGGCGATGGCGTGCTCCCGCCCGCCGCCGCCGACAATCAAAACATTCATTGCTTACACCTCAATTCAGCGCCAGCCCCAGGGCCCATAGGCCCAGCAGGTGCGCGGGATAGAACACATAAAAGAACCACTTGCTCTGCACACCCAATTGCCCACGGTACCAGGCCAACAGAAGGAGGGATGCCTCGGCGCACAATGCGTAGAGAGCAAACACAGGGAGGGCATGGAGCAGATAGCCCGCCATCCAGTCCGGCCGGAACAGTGGGAGGGAGAGCAGCCCTATCAGGGGCTGGTAGAGCAGATAGAGGAGAGCCAGACCGGCTCCCAGACAGAGCAGCTTTCGGCGGCGATTATCACCGCAGAGGTAAAGGGCGAAGATCAGGAGCACGGCGGGGAAGCCGTAGTCCACGTTGAGCAGGAGTGCCAGCGCACAGGCCGCGAACAGGGGAATGGCCGACACGGCTGGGCCGTGCTCTGCTTTGGACAGACGCTCATAGCCATAGATGGCTCCGGCGCTGAGGAAGAAGGTGAGGAGCACACTTCCGCCCCAGACGCCGGTGGCCAGGGTGAAGGGCGCCTGGGAGAGAAGGGCACACGCTCCCAGCCGGATGAGATAGCGGTGGAAGAAGCGGGTGCGGCGGCAGCCCTCGGCCACGAAGTAGGCGAAAATGGGAAAGGCCAGCCGCCCGATGAGCCGGGGCAGCCCATCCGCCCAGGTGGGCAGGCCCAGCTCGGTCAGCATGGTGGGAAAGACCATCCCGATATGATCCACCAGCATAAACAGCGCGGCCAGATATTTGAGAGCGGCGGCGCTCAGACCGTAGCGGTGTGCCTCCATTAGTGGTGGAACAGCCGCATACCGGTAAAGGCCATGACGATGCCGTACTTGTTGCAGGTGGCGATGACATGGTCGTCCCGGATGGAGCCGCCGGGCTGGACGATGTACTGTACGCCGCTCTTGCGGGCACGCTCCACATTGTCGCCGAAGGGGAAGAAGGCGTCGGAGCCCACGGTCACGCCCGACTGGCGGGCGATCCACTCCTTTTTCTCCTCCGCCGTGAGCACCTCGGGCCGGATTTTAAAGGTGTTCTGCCACACGCCGTCGGCCAGCACGTCCTCGTACTCGTCGGAGAGGTAGACGTCGATGGCGTTGTCCCGGTCGGGACGGCGGATGCCGTCCACGAAGGAGAGGCCCAGCACCTTGGGATGCTGCCGCAGGAGCCAGTTGTCCGCTTTGTTCCCCGCCAGACGGGTACAGTGGATGCGGCTCTGCTGGCCCGCGCCCACGCCGATGGCCTGGCCGTCCTTCACATAGCAGACGGAGTTGGACTGGGTGTACTTCAGGGTGATGAGGGCGATGAGCATGTCCCGCTTGGCGGACTCGGGCAGCTCCTTGTTGTCGGTGACGATATTGTCCAGCAGGGCCTCGTTGATGGCGAAGCTGTTGCGGCCCTGCTCGAAGGTGATGCCGAAGACGTCCTTGTGCTCCACGGCCTTGGGGACGTAGTCTGGGTCGATCTGCACCACATTATAGCCGCCCTTGCGCTTGGTTTTGAGGATGGCCAGGGCCTCGTCGGTGTAGCCAGGGGCGATCACGCCGTCGGATACCTCCAGGGCCAGGTAGCGGGCGGTGTCGGCGTCGCACACATCGGAGAGGGCGGCCCAGTCGCCGTAGGAGCACAGCCGGTCAGCGCCCCGGGCGCGGACATAGGCGCAGGCGATGGGGGAGAGCTCCATATCCTCGGCAAAGTAGATTTTCCGCTCCACGTCGGTGAGGGGGGTACCCACGGCGGCGCCAGCGGGGGAGACGTGCTTGAAGGATGCGGCGGCGGGCAGGCCGGTGGCCTCCTTTAGTTCTTTCACCAACTGCCAGGAGTTGAAGGCGTCCAGAAAGTTGATGTAGCCCGGCTTTCCGTTGAGCACCTGGATAGGCAGCTCGCCCTCCTCCATAAAGATGCGGGCCGGCTTCTGGTTGGGGTTGCAGCCGTATTTCAGTTCCAGTTCTGTCATTGCGATAAACCTCCGTCAAGTGAGCGGCGGCCGCGGGCCGCCCTCGGACTGTGTGTATCTGGGGCGGCCTGCGGCCGTCCGTCAGGCTGATGCATGCTTGTTTTTGATCACAGTCTCCCAATCTCCGGTTTTCCGGTCGATGTAGCGCACAAAGAGAGAGACCTTGTTCTCCGCGTTGAGGCTGTCCCACAACAGATCGGCAAGCTCCGCGGGGGTGCCGCAGGGGATTTCCACCTGCTCCGGTTCCCCCACAAAGGAGGGCAGGGGGGTGCCGTCGCCCATGTAGGTGTGGATGAAATGGCCCTGCCCGGCGCGGGGGGCCTCATAGGCGAAGAAATACCGGCGGCAGGAGGCGGGATCGCCGTCCGCGCTCTTGAGGATGGAGAGGGTGTAGTCGCCGTTCTTTTTTACCAGCCCGGAGATACGGGGGGTGTAGTTGGGGGCGTCGGGCTCAAAGGTTCGGGTGTGGAGGGCCTGGGCAAAGGTCTTGCCCGCGGCCAGCCCCTCGCGGATGGTGTCGGTCTGGTCGCCGTTGGTGACGATGGTGGAGGTGCCGAACACCCGCACAGGGGCGTAGATAATAAGGGAGGGGTCGGTCATTTTGGAGGGGTCAAAGGCCTGGGTGCGGATGCCGTCAGGGGTCTCCACGAAGACCCGGTTGCGGGAGTTCTCGCTGCGTCCCATGATAAAATAGGCAATGACGGACTTCTCCCCGTCGGGGGAGCTGCCCAGCACGATGCCGCGTCCGGGATAGGGGTTGCCGCGCAGCAGCGCGGTAAGATCCAGGTTTTTCATGATAATCTCCATTCTACGATATCATACTGTTATTGCCTTGCTGAATGTAACATTTGTGAGGAATTCTTGAAATAAGTCTACAGACAGGGGGATGTATTATTCGACAATCCCTCGGGAAAGAAATGCACATACCAGTTGCAGCAATATGTTCTAACAAAATAGTTTCATCGAACATAACTGCACCCGCTAGGTCACTATTAGTATTTAATATTTCTGGGTCTGCAATCGACACCGGAGCATCACGCTTCACGATTTCTGCTCCTGTAAAATTAAAATGTAATCCGCGGCCAGGAGTCATTTCGTTTGTATTCACCATTACTTCCATATCTTGATACATGAATCTTAACCAACCTGCTGCAAGCGTATCTTCCCCGAAATACTCATAATCGTCCACACCGATCAAGGAGAAAAAATCTTCAAAGGACATGTCATCTTCCATGTCTGGGAAAAGTATGTTTGCGGTGGTGACAAAGCCCGCACATTTCAGCTGTTCCTCACATTCGCTCATGGCCTTTTCAGAATCGCCGCTCTGCGTTCCGAAAAAGTAATAAGCATATTCCGCCTCCGGCTCCCCAAAGCATATAGCGGCACAATCTGGGGATGAATCTAAGCTTTCAATTATTTCGCCTTCTGGATGCTCATTTTTTAATTCGATGAGTGTTTTCCCGATGTCATTCAAAAATTCAGGCGTTTGACCGCTGGGGGCTGCGGGCGCGCAGGCAGAAAATACGAATGCTGCAAGCAAAGATAGGATTACAATGACTGCGGTTCGTTTCATATGAAGACATCTCCTACCTGGACTACTCATGAGAGCTTTGGCTAGGAGGTACCAGCCAGCGGGTCAGGGAAATACACGCCAGAACAACAGGAACCAGCAGAACGACCAAGCCAAGCAGCAATAGAGCAAGACCGTAGTCTCCGCCAAGCCAGATCCCGCCTAGGAACAGGAAACCGCCGCTGAGGACAAATGCCAGAAGACGCAGATCGCTCATGTCTCCATACCTCCTATGAAATTATAAAATATGGACGATCCTTCCCTCCACCCGGAGCCGCCCCTCACAGAACAGGGAGACGGCCTGGGGAAGGATATGCCACTCCGCCTGCTCCATCACCCGGCGCTGGAGCACTTCGGGGGTGTCTCCCTCCTCCACGGCCACCGCCTTTTGCAACACAATGGGCCCGCCGTCGCACTCCTCGCTGA
>ERZ827440.1812-NODE-1812-length-21493-cov-14.712846_pt1 | contig 21493 bp, 14 predicted proteins | sample MGYA00519774_ERZ827440 | MGnify/ENA primary metagenome ERZ827440 (study PRJEB31778, sample SAMEA3449302) | human gut metagenome | biome: human gut; feature: human-associated habitat; material: faeces | place: United Kingdom | collected 2010/2012 ... | reverse complement strand
TACACCAGGAGTAGTATCAAAAGATATATCACAAAATAAAGATGGAACAGTAATGCTATGGTATACACCAAAAGAAGTAGCATCAAGTGAAGGAAGTACAAAAACAATGTATGATATGTGGATAGGCGGAGAAAATGGAGTATTACAAACAGGAACTAATGCTTCAGGTATGTTCGCTTATCTAACTAATATAGAAAAGTTAGATTTATCAAAACTAGATACAACATATATAACAAATATGTCTAAAATGTTTTATATGAGTTCGGGTTTAAAATCAATAGATTTATCAAACTTTAATACAAGCAATGTTACTAATATGAATGGTATGTTCTGGGGATGTTCTAGTCTAGCAAGTTTAGATTTAAAAACATTCAATACTAGTAAGGTAACAGATATGAATAATATGTTTGCAGAATGCTCTAACATAACAGAATTAGACTTGTCTAATTTTGATACATCAAATGTTACTACGATGGGTAATCCATATAGTTATAGTTATGGTGGTATGTTTAGAAATTGTAAATCATTGAAGAAATTAAATGTAAGTTCATTTAATACTTCAAAAGTAAAGTATATGAGTAATATGTTTCAAGGATGTTCTAGTTTAACTAGTCTAGACTTATCTAATTTTGATACTAGTAATGTGACAGCAATGGCATCAATGTTTGCTACGTGTACTAATCTAACAAGTTTAAATCTAACAAGTTTTAATACATCAAATGTAACAAATATGCAAGGTATGTTTTCTGGTTGCAGTTCTTTAGTTAATTTAAACTTGTCTAGTTTTAATACATCAAATGTAACTAATATGTATAGTATGTTTTCTGGTTGCAGTTCTTTAGTTAATTTAAACTTGTCTAGTTTTAATACATCAAATGTAACTAATATGAATGGTATGTTTTCTGGTTGCAGTTCTTTAGTTAATTTAAACTTGTCTAGTTTTAATACATCAAATGTAACTAATATGTATAGTATGTTTTCTGGTTGCAGTTCTTTAGTTAATTTAAACTTGTCTAGTTTTAATACATCAAATGTAACTAATATGAATGGTATGTTTTCTGGTTGCAGTTCTTTAGTTAATTTAAACTTGTCTAGTTTTAATACATCAAATGTAACTAATATGAATGGTATGTTTTCTGGTTGCAGTTCTTTAGTTAATTTAAACTTGTCTAGTTTTAATACATCAAATGTAACTAATATGTATAGTATGTTTGCCTTTTGTAAAAATATTAAAACTATATATGTATCTGATTTATGGAATACATCAAATGTTACTAGTTCTTCTTTAATGTTTCATTCTTGTACTTCTTTATCTGGAGCAGTATCCTACGATAATACAAAAACAGATATATCTATGGCTAATTATACTACTGGATATTTAACATATAAAAGTAATAACTAAGAAAGATATGACTAATATCTTTCTTTTAGTATATATTTATGGCTTATATATAATGGGTATGTAGATACATTGTTATTAGACTATAGGCTAATAACAACACTTTAATACCTTAGAATTAAAGTGAATATAATATATTATCTAAATATGTCGAATATCTTTACAAATAAATAAACTATTGCTATAATGTAAGTGTAAAATAAAGGAGAGCCTATGATTACACAAACTATAGATATATCTAATGTAAAAAAGATATTAAAATGTTGTCCACATTACGATGATATAATAAATTCAGAAGTCGACTATGAAGATGAATTATCATTTGATTTAATAGATTGGTATAAAGATTTAATATTCTCTTGTAATGCCGATAACGAAGAAGAAGTAAAAATAATTAGATTAATTGATAGAAGTCTCTATATGTATGTAAATAGTTATAAATATAAAATAGGCTTAAAAAAAATAATAGATATAAAAGATATAGATTTAAATAGTGATAAAAGTATTAAAAATCTAATTAAAAAGATTATTAATTATACCACTAAATATGAAAATAACGAAATATTAAATATTACTAATGGAAGATGGCTATAAAATATTATAGCCATCTTAAATATTTAATAAACAAATTTCATAATAATATGATAAAATAATAAGTAGGTGGTAGTATGTATATAAATGTATTAACTCAAATAGGAGCCAAAGCAGTAGATCAAAATTATATCTATTCAGTACCAAAAGAATTAATAAGTAAAATAAAAGTAGGTATTAGAGTAAAAATAAGTTTTGGTAAAATGATTCTTGAAGGATTTGTTACTAAGATAAATCCAGATATAAATTATGATAAAACCAAAATAAAAGATATACTAGATATAGTAGATGATACTCCAGTATTAAATAAAGAAATGCTTCTTCTAGGTAAAGATATGAGTAATAAACTATTATGTTCATTAGTATCATCCTATCAAGTAATGCTACCTAAAGCCCTAAAAGCTGAAATAAATACCAATATCAAAATAAAATATAACAAATATCTTAAAAGATTAAAAAGTATTGAAGAAATAGATGAATATATTAAAAATTGTAAATATGAAAGTCAAATAAATATATTATGTAAGTTAAAAGAAGGGGATATTCTAATAACTAAAATGACTAGTAGTATTAATACTATTATTAAATATGGTTTTGCTAAAATAGTCATGGAAGAAGAAAAAAGATATAATTATACAGGTTCACATAACTATAAGAAAGTAGAACTAACTGATAAACAAGAAGAAGTAGCTTCTAGAGTAATAAATTCATTCGGTACTTCAAAAACATTTCTTTTATATGGAGTTACCGGTTCTGGTAAAACTGAAGTATATATGAATATTATAGAGAAGACTATTAATAATGGAAAGACCGCTATTATGTTAGTACCAGAGATAAGTCTAACACCTCAAATAGTAGGTAAATTTATCTCTAGATTTGGTAATATAATATCTGTATTACATTCTAAATTATCTGATACTGAAAGATATGATGAATATAGAAAAATAACCGAAGGTAAATCTAAGATAGTAATAGGTACAAGAAGTGCTATCTTTGTACCATTTAATAATATTGGAGTAATAATAATCGATGAAGAACATACTTCTTCATATAAACAAGAAAATCATCCAAGGTATAATGCCAAAAATATAGCTATTTGGCGTAGTAACTATCATAAATGCCCAGTATTACTAGGTAGTGCTACTCCTAGTCTAGAATCAATGGCAAGAGCAGGTAATAAAGTATATGAACTTCTAACACTAACTACTAGAGTAGGATCTAGTACTCTTCCTAAAGTCCAAATAGTAGATATGAAAGAAGAAGTAAAAAAAGGCAATTTCATATTATCAAGTATTTTAAAAGAGAAGATAAAAGAAAAACTAGCTAAAAATGAACAAGTAATATTACTTCTAAATAGAAGAGGATACTCTTCAGTAATAACCTGCAGGGACTGTGGTTATACTTTGAAATGTCCAAACTGTGATATTACATATACTTATCATAAAAGTAGTAACAATCTAAAATGTCATTACTGTGGTAAAGCAGTACCATTAAATAATAAATGCCCTAAATGTGGTGGAGAAAATGTCAAAGACTATGGACTTGGTACTGAGAAACTAGAAGAAGAATTACATAAATTATATGACACTAAAATAGTTAGAATGGATGTCGATACCACTAGTAAAAAAGGACAACATGAAAAAATAATTGAAGACTTTGGTAGTCATAAATATGATATCTTAATAGGTACTCAAATGATAGCTAAAGGCTTAGATTTTCCACTGGTAACTCTTGTGGGAGTAGTATCTGCTGACTCATCATTAATGGTACCAGACTTTAGAGCGGGAGAAAATACCTTCCAGTTACTTTCCCAAGTATCTGGTAGAGCGGGCCGTAGTACAAGTCCTGGTGAAGTAATAATCCAAACATATAATAAAGAACATTATAGTATCGAATTATCTTCAAGACACGACTATATAAGTTTCTATAAAGAAGAAATGCAAATGCGTAAAATGCTAAAATATTCACCATACTATTATATGACTTTAATTAGTATTACCTCTAAAGATTATAATATAGGTTTTGAAGAATCCGGTAAAATAGGAAACTATTTAAAAAGTAAATTAAATCCCAGTACCATAATATTGGGACCTACTACTGCAAGTATGTTTAAAATAAATAATATATATCATTATCAAATAATATTAAAATATCAAAAGGATAATAACCTATATGATACATTAAAATTTATTGATAGTATGTATAAAAATAATTCCAAGGTAAAAGTAGAGTTTGATTTTGATCCAATAAGGATATAAAAATCTTGCTCTTTTTTTCTTTTTACTATATAATTTAATTATGGTAGGTGATAGAGAATGAAGAAGTTATCAAATAAAGGATTTACTTTAATAGAGTTATTAGCCACAATATTAATAATAGGTTTAGTATTAGGTCTAACAACATATGGTATTATTAGTTCAGTAAAAAGTGCTAAAGATGAAGGCTCAAAATTAACATTAGCTGGTATAAAAGAAGCTGCTAGAACATATTCAAATGAATACACAGATGATACTTGGAAGGCTTCTAATAAACTTAATAATATATATTTTTGTACTACAATACAAGAACTTATTAATAAGGGTCTTTTAGATAAAAATGCTAAAAATGTTGAAGGTAATACAATAGGTTTAAATGATTATATAGCAGTAGTAAAAGATAAAACTACTAAAGTAATAAAAAAAGAATTTGTTTTAACTTTACAAGCCTTCAATGAAGATGAAGAAAAACACGAGGCACATCAATATTGTACTGGTAATATTAAACCAGAAGATATAAAGAAATTGCCTATCATTAACAAAAAAAATACATATACTGATACTATAATTGCAGAATTTACAGATGCCGAATTTAAAACTAAAGATGGTAATGTTAGTAATATTAAAAAGAGAGAATGTCTTTATGACGAAACTACCAGTGGTAATTTTACAAGCGAAGGTACAATCACTAATAAAGAGTGTAAGATTGAAGGATTAGTACAAAACAAAAACTATTATGTTAAAGTTTGTATGACATCAAAAAATGATTCACGTGCTTGTTCTACTCCAGAAATAGTTAAAACAAAAGAAGTAAAATCTCCAAGTATAAATATAAATACAAATGATAGTATTAAGATAACTTATGATGATACCAATATAATAGATGAAAATGGTAATCAAAATGGTAATCATTATTTTAAATCTGATGTTAATGCTACATCTAATAAAAATGTAAGTACTTGTAACGAAGAGGGAGAAACTTTTTCTTGTAGTAGTGATAGTACTATAAATATTACAGAAGATAAATGGTATAAAGTAGATGACAAAGAAGTTAAATTATCTTATACAAATAGTGGAGATATTACTATAGCTGCGGTAACTAGAGACAAGAGTGGTAATTATAAATCTACTGATAAAAACTATAGTTTATATAAGATTATATTTAGTAGAGGAACTGCTGATACAATTGGTGGACAAACTAATGATATTAAAAAATTGTGTTTGGTAAATAAGGATGAAACATGTACTATTACTTCTCCAATTATAAAAAAAGCAGGATATAATGTAGTTGGTTGGAACACCGATAGTAATGCTATGACAAGTACTTGGTCACAAAACACTTCAAAAAATATAAATAAGAGTGAAACATATTTTCCAATAGTAAAATTAAAGACGTATACTATAAAATATAATGCTAATGGTGGAAGTGGTGCGCCTAGTAATCAAGTAAAAGAACATAATAAAAACATAACTTTAAGTACTAGTAAACCTATTAGAACAGGATATACGTTTGTTAATTGGAATACTAGTAGTGCTGGTAATGGAACCTCATATTCTGCTGGTGCAACATATTCTGGTAATAGTGATATAACTATGTATGCTCAGTGGCGTAGAAATAGAGTAATAATAAACTTTAGTGTTAATGGTGGTACCTTGATATCTACGGCAGCATATTCAGTAGATGCAAATGGTATAGTTACTAAAAATGGTAGTAATTTACATTCAATGTATTATAATGATACTATTATGTCTACTGGATTACCTAATTATAATAATTCAAGTTATTTAAATATTATGCGAAATGGTTATGAAGGTGTAAGTGGAGCAGAATGGAAATGTTTAAGTGGAAACTGTACTAAGCAAACATATAGTCAAGATACAAATACATATAAAGCTAGTGATTTCTGTGATGCTAGTAAAACTGATTGTACAATAACGCTTGGAGTTAATTGGACTGAAGTTAGTACAAAAACAATGTATATAAATGCTAATATTGGTTTAAATTGCCGTAGTGGTTCAGGAACAAGTTACTCTATAGTTACAGCTTATGCCTGCGGTGTACCAGTTAAAGTAAGAACTAAGCTAGTTAATGATTGGTGGTATGAGGTTGATGATAAATGCTACATGTCAAAAGGTGGAACAGGTTCAGATGGTAACTGGAAAGATTATTTGGTTGATAGTAGAAGTAAATTAACTTGTCCAACCAGTTCTGGCGGTTCTGGAGGCTCAGGCGGTGATTCTGGTGAAGGAAAATTGTTAAATTGTACTTGTAATGAAGATGCTGATTGCGGTGTTGCAGGAGGTAATTTAATTAATTTATATTGTGATACAAATATGAAGAGTGGAAAAACAGAAAAAGAAGGAAAATATATGTGTGCTTGGAAAAATAAATACAAACCAAATGTTACACATTGGTGTTGGACTCGATAAAAAGACAAATATTTAATTATAATAAAAAACTACTTAAAAAAAATTAATAGAAAGTAAGAAAACAAGTAAATATTAAAATACTTGTTTTTTTATACAAATTTTTCTTATTGTTTAAGCAAGCAAGAAATACATTATATTTCAGTTATAAAATATCTTGCTCTTTTTTACCTTTTACTGTATAATTTAATTATAGTAGGTGATAAAGAATGAAGAAATTATCTAATAAGGGTTTTACTTTAATAGAGTTATTAGCCACAATATTAATAATAGGTTTAGTATTAGGTTTAACAACTTATGGTATTATTAGTTCAGTAGATAAGGCTAAAATTACTAGTACAACAATATCAGTAAGTGGTATAAAAGAAGCTGCTAGAACATATTCAAATGAATACACAGATGATACTTGGAAGGCTTCTAATAAACTTAATAATATATATTTTTGTACTACAATACAAGAACTTATTAATAAGGGTCTTTTAGATAAAAATGCTAAAAATGTTGAAGGTAATACAATAGGTTTAAATGATTATATAGCAGTAGTAAAAGATAAAACTACTAAAGTAATAAAAAAAGAATTTGTTTTAACTTTACAAGCCTTCAATGAAGATGAAGAAAAACACGAGGCACATCAATATTGTACTGGTAATATTAAACCAGAAGATATAAAGAAATTGCCTATCATTAACAAAAAAAATACATATACTGATACTATAATTGCAGAATTTACAGATGCCGAATTTAAAACTAAAGATGGTAATGTTAGTAATATTAAAAAGAGAGAATGTCTTTATGACGAAACTACCAGTGGTAATTTTACAAGCGAAGGTACAATCACTAATAAAGAGTGTAAGATTGAAGGATTAGTACAAAACAAAAACTATTATGTTAAAGTTTGTATGACATCAAAAAATGATTCACGTGCTTGTTCTACTCCAGAAATAGTTAAAACAAAAGAAGTAAAATCTCCAAGTATAAATATAAATACAAATGATAGTATTAAGATAACTTATGATGATACCAATATAATAGATGAAAATGGTAATCAAAATGGTAATCATTATTTTAAATCTGATATTAATGCTACATCTAATAAAAATGTAAAGAAGTGTACATTAAGTACTATAACAAATAATTATGTTTGTGATAAAGAGACCAAGGAAATATCAATTAATTCTTGGTATAAAGTATCAGATAAAGAAGTAATACTTTCTTATACAGAGAATGGGGATTTTGATGTTACTGCTGAAACAAGAGATAAAAGTAATAATTCTAAGTCAAGTACAAAAAGTTTTAGTTCTTATATAACTATATTTAGTAGAGGAACTGCTGATACAATTGGTGGACAAACTAGTGATATTAAAAAGTTATGTTTAGCAGATAGAAATAAAAGTTGTACTATTACTTCTCCAATTATAAAAAAAGCAGGATATAGTGTAGTTGGTTGGAATACTAATAGTAGTGCTACAACAAGCAGTTGGAATGTAAATATTTCAAAATCTATAAATAAGAGTGAAACATATTATCCAATAACTAAATTGTCAACATATACCATAACATATAATAATAATAATGGAAGTGGATGTACATCAAAGACTGTTAATTATAATTCACAAATTGGTACTTTATGTACTCCAAAAAGGAAAGGCTATACTTTTATTGGATGGTATAACCCTGATTACAAAGACAAACCTTTAAATTATTATGCTGATACAAATCCAGATTTATATAATGCTTTTAATTATGATGCAGATAAATTATATAACCATTATTTAACATATGGTGTAAATGAAGGCCGAAGAGTAGCACAATATTTATCATCTGATACATATAACTATACAAAAAATATAACAGTCTATGCTGGCTGGAAGGCAAATAAAATTAAAATTAAATATAATGTTAATGGTGGTCAATTAAATACTAATAATTCTGCTTATAGTACAAGTGGATCATATGTAACATTAAACGGAAGTACAATAATAGAAGCATATAATTATGGTGATATGTTAGGTTCGAATGGTTTATATAATTATAATAATCCTGCATATATAAATATTGTAAGAAGTGGCTATAAAGCAGTTAGTGGTAAAGAATGGTATAATGATGCAAAAAATACATTTAATCAAGCAACTAGATATGATGTCAATGATTTATGTGATGCATCTAATTCAGATTGTGAAGTAACATTATATGTTAATTGGATTAAGGAAGATTCTATTAATGATTATAGATGTTCAGGTAGTGATTACTATTATATTACTACATGTGATTCTGCTTCAAGCGCTGATGCAAGATGTAACTACACATCAAAGAATAAACAAAGTACATCAGGCACTATTCTCAGAAATAATTTAACACAATGTCATAAAGTTACATTTTATGCTGATGGAGGTAAATTTAGTGATGGCACTACAGAATTCTTCTTTATGGCCACCGCAGGAGTAAGGTATACCTTTGATAGTAGTTATTATTTAACGAATATTACTATGCCAAGGATATCAAGAAGCGGCTGCTCACTATATGGTTGGTACTATTATCCAGAAAGTAAAGTCATTAGGCAGTGGTTTGATGTTGATAGCGATGAATATAATATTGAACTTAAGGCTAATTGGTATTGCCCTAGTAGTGGTGGTGGTGGTACTGGCGGTTCTCCCGTAAAACCATGTGGCTATTGTACTAAAGATAGTCAATGTAGTGCTAGTAATTCATGTGGTGCTGCATGCGTAAATAACCAGTGTAGAGTATATCAGCAAAAGCCAAATGGTAGTTGTACAGGAACTTATGATGCATGTAATTAGAGGTGAAATATTATGAAAAAAAAGATATTAATTATACTACTATTAGTACTAGTATTTGCAATTATTTTTGTAACTATTATTTATATTACAAATAGAAATAATATAAAAATAGAAGAACTATATGGAACATGGACACTTGAAGAAAATAAAACTATATTAGATGGAAAAGAAACTTCTAATATGGTTCCATGGAGATGTGTTATTGAATTACAAAAAAATAATAATATGAAACTTTGCTACTATAATAGTGATGATAATATCGAGTGTGGCACAGCAAATTATACATATGAAGGCGGTATCTTAAATATTAAAGATAATGATTGGTATTTAAAAGGCAAATATTATGTTACTTTAGAAGATACTAATATGCTAATATTAAAACAAGAAATTTCAAAAGAGGAACAAACTATCATTTATTATAAAAGAAGCTAAAAAATATGAATTTATTTCATATTTTTTTCTTATTACTAATATATTTAAATAGAAAGAAGAGGAAAGAATATGATTAATAAGAAAAATTTATGGTTTTTAACATTATTTAGTTTAGTATTAGTATTATCTATTTATTATGTAACAATGCCTAATGAAGTATTTGATAAAGATTTATCAAATAAAGAATCAGAAACTACAAGTACAGAAATAAAGGAATCAAGTGTAGTTGCTTCTCTTAAAGTAGAAGATGATACCACAGTTAAAGAAAAAATAAATAGCTTGAAAGAAAAAATTACTGATAAAAGTGTCAGTATCGAAGAAAAAAACAATTATTTTGAAGAATTAAAATTAATAAATAAAAATTCTTCTAAAGAAGAGACAATAGAAACTAAGATAAAAGAAATGTGCAGTTGTGATAATTTTGTTAAAATAGATGGTGATAATGTAAGAGTGGTACTCGATTCAGATGATTCTAATACCTCTAAAGCTAATGAGATAATGCGACTAGTTCAAAAAGAGTTTGACAATAAGATGTATATTTCGGTAAAATTTAATTAAATTAGGTTAAAATACCTCACTTTATTTTAATATAGGAATACAATAATATGAAAAGACATTGACCACCCTATGTACAAGGGAAGTGAGGTATTTATGAGTAAAGGTATATTAACCAAAAGAGAAAAAGAAGTATTTTCGTTACTAGTGGATAATAAAAGTACGAAAGAAATAGCTGATATTTTAAATATTAGTGAGAAAACAGTTAGAAATCATATTTCTAATACTATGCAAAAACTATCTGTAAAAGGAAGAGCACAAGCGGTGGTAGAACTAATTAGGCTTGGTGAAATATCATTATAAGCACAAATTGTGCTTTTTTCTTTTTCTCATGTAATTTATTTACTAATTAACACATATATTTTACTAGGTGATAGGTTTATGTTAAAAAGAATGTCTATTAAAAAAATAATGGTATCTACTGCAGCAGTTTTACTGCTGCTAATAATATATTTAATACCAGATAATAGAAAAGAAATAGAATTAAAAAACAAAGATATTGAATATACTTATAATAATATTACTGACACAATATATTTAATAGATAAAAATGATTATGTAGCAAGAACAAATATTGTTAGTTGTAATTGTAATGATATAGATAAAGCTAAAGATCTATTAGATAGTCTTACTATTGGAGGAAAAAAATCAAATATTATTCCTAATGGCTTCAGGAGTATTATACCACCAGATACTAGTATACTTAATATAGAATTAAAAGATAAAATATTAACAATAGATTTTTCAAAAGAATTTCTTGATGTATCAGAAGTAGAAGAAGAAAAGATGATTGAATCAATAATTTATACTTTAACTAGTATCAAAGGTATAGATAAAATAATAATTAAAGTAGAAGGAAATATATTAACAAATCTTCCACATAGCAAAAAAATAATTCCTTCAGTATTAGATAGAAGTTATGGTATAAATAAAGAATATGAATTAACAACGATTAATAATATTGATTCATATACGGTATATTATGTAAATAAATATAACGATAGTAATTATTATGTACCAGTAACTAAATATATAAATAAAGAGGAAATAGAACCGGTAAAAGTAATAATTAAAGAATTAAGTAGTTCTCCAATATATGAAACAAATTTAATGAGTCATTTAAATGCCGGTGTAGTATTAAATGACTATGAATTAGAAGGTAATAATTTAAAATTAAATTTCAATGAACTATTATTAAGTGATCCAGATAGTAACAAAATACTTGAAGAAGTTATATACACAATAGGACTTTCTATGAATGATATATATAATAATTTAGAAACAGTATCTTTTTATGTTAATAATAATGAGGTATATGCTTTAACATTAAGTGATTTGAAATAAAAAATATTTTCTTTCAATTGACTAATAAACTTCAAAATGATATACTTAAATAGAAAGAGTAGGAGATATCTATGAAGGAAAATAAAAAAATTAAAATAATTGGAACTATTATTGGTATAGTACTATTTGTTATATTGATCGCAGGATTTACTTTTGCTTGGTTTACTTGGGAAAGTAGTAGAATAAATATAAGTGGTAATACAGCTTGTTTTAATATTAATTATACCGAAGGTAATTTAGTTACTGATGATATGCTACTTGTAGATGCTAATAAATTAATATCTAATAATAAGATTACAATAAAAAGAGGAATGGCTGTAACTAATTTAAGTGCTAGCAAAGATCCAAAATGCACAAAAGTAAAAGCCAAATTATCCATTCAATTAAATGCAGATTTAATACCAAGCATATATAATGCTTCGGGTAGTTGTTCTGGAGCACTAAATTATGTAGTAGCAAGTTATGATGCATCCCTATTTTCTGGAGTTGATGCAAGAACGCTAGAAAATATGACTTTTGATATTTTAGCTACAGATACTATTCCAAGTTCTGGTAGTAGAACTGTCTATGAAAAAGCACTTGCTGATGATGGTACAAGACAAGATTATCTAATAATATTTTATATAGATGGAAATAAAGCTAATGATGATATTGATAGTAAAAATATTATTGTTAAAGCTAATGTGACTGCTGTTCAAACTAATTAAAAAAAATACTAGAATAATAAACTCTAGTATTTTTTAATTACTCCAAAATAGGTGAAAAGTAAAATAAAAAAGCCTTATTTTATAAGGCTTTAATATTTAAAGTGGTGTCCTGGTGGAGATTCGAACTCCAGACCGATCGCTTAGAAGGCGATTGCTCTATCCAGCTGAGCTACCAAGACATCAGTCAATATAGATTATACAACAACATTAAAAAAATAGCAACCATTTTTTAAAAAAAATTGCAAAAATTTAATATTTAATATATAATTTAATTGTAGGTGAGTAATGAAAAAGAAAATTAATATTATATATTTACTATTTATGTTATTTTTAGTACTATTAAACTACATTACTAAGAATAGTAATATATTAAATTTAGTATTAAGCTCTAGTCTAAGTATATTACTATATAATATATTTTCAGAATTAAATATAAAAAGTACATTAGAAAAGTATAAAAATAAATATAAAATATATAAAATAACAATTATATTTATTAGTTTATTATTTATAGTATTTAGTGCATTATCATTCTTAATAGGTAGTGTTATGTCTATTAAAGGATTAAATATAATAAATGTACTTGGAGTATTATTTACTTTAACTATAATTATAATTAAAATAACAAGTATATTTCTAGAATATACAAAATATAAAAAACTGGGTAATAAATTATTTAATATATATTTATTATTACTATTATTAATAAATAGTATATCAAGTATACTTTTATATCAAGTATTTAAATTAGATGATTATATTAAAGTATTACTGTTATACTCAGTAAATATAATGATATTTATTATAATAATGTTATTACTATATATCTTTATATTAAGAAAAAATAAAGTAAAAGTAAGAGAAAAATATAATTATAAAGAAATAATAAGAAGTATATTAGATATTAATAAAAGTATAACTATATATAATCTTATTAAAGAAGGCTATATATATACATCAATAATAATACTATATTATACTTTAATTAATAAATATAATTATAGTTATGAAAATACAAGTATAATTATAGTTAATGTATACTTCTATGGAATATACTTTATAAAATATATTAGTTATATATTAAAAAAACATCTTGAAGTAAATAGCGATAATTTTAGTAATCAAATAATTAAAGTATCTAATTATTTGATTACAATAACAATACTTTTAATGATAATATCTGGTCCTATTTGTAAAATACTATTTAGTAATAATAATTTTCTGTTTGATTTAGTAGTATTAATATTCTTTTATACATTATATAATTATGTAATGGATATAAGTATAAAAGTTACCAGTAGTAAAATAAATAAAATATCCTTATTAAGTGGATTAATAATTAAACTAGTATTTGAAATACCACTTATTAATGCCAGTTATCGTATGGGTAGTAGTCTATATTTTGGTAGTGTATTATCTATAATAATAGGTATGGCTACTAGTACAATTATTAGTATTATATTTATAAATAAAAAGTTAAAAATAAGCATTTTAAATAATTTTAGTAATATTTTAAATATTATTTACGAAAATATAATATTATGCTTAATATTAGTATTATTAACCTTAATAGTAAGAGTAGAAAATACCAGTATAATAGGAAGTATCTTAGTAATAATATTCTATACATTTATTACAATATTATTTTACATAATCAAAAAAATACTCAAGAAAAAAGTGTGAGTTTATTGCACTTTTTTTTATATTATGATATCATTGTATTAGTAGAAAAGTAAGGTGAATATAGTGAAAAAGAGTAAACTATTTATGATAATTTCTTTAAGTGTATTAGTGATAACAATAATAGTAAGTGGTACGTATGCTTTATATAAAGCTCAGTTATCTAAAAATATTGGAGTAAATACAACAACACATGGACTAGCATATTATATTAATTATGTTAAAGGTACTGATATAACTGCCGCTACTTTAAATCCTAGTACTTCTTATGAAGGTGGAGCAAGTAGCGATATTGAATTTTGGAAGAAGGATGACTCTTATGATATATATGGTAAAATAGAATTAACTGTTAATACTATAGGTACTAATTTAAGTAATAGTCCTGCACTTAAATATGCCGTAGTAAATAATGGTAATGTACTAAAGGAGGGATCTTTAAAAGGTACTACATCCGGTTCAAAAGTAACAATATTAAAAAATCTATATCTAGAACAAACTAAGCAAATATATACAGTATATGTATGGCTTGATAATAGTGAAGAACTAGGTAATATATCTAATGAATCTCTTAGTATATCAGTAGATTGCACTGCTAGTCTTCAAAAAGAACCAACAGCAGCAGACACTATTATTAGTTTATATACTAGTGCAGCAAAGGTAACAGCAACAAATAATAGTATTACATATAATACAGCACCATCAGTATCATTAATGAATGATAGACTGGGTGGTACTACAACTGATTTAGATGGTGGTAATATAAGATATTATGGAGCAAATCCTAATAACTATATATATTTTAATTGTTCTGACTATAGTAATCAAACATCTAGTACATGTGAAACATGGCGAATAATAGGAGTATTTGATGGTAAATTAAAACTAATAAAAGGTAGTCAAATAGGAACATATTCTTGGGATAACAAGAATACTAGTACTGGAGCAGAAAATAATTCTGGTAAAAATGACTGGACTACCGCAAGATTAATGAAACTACTTAATCCAGTTGATTATTATATAAATGATAACAATGATAAAGATTCTGAAGGCAATTATTTAGGATATAGTTTATATTACAATAGTACATCAGGCAAATGTTATAGTGGTAAAAATAATGCCACAGTAGATTGTGATTTTACAAGTACAGGAATAAAAAATGATGAAACAAGAAATATGATTGCAGAGACAACATATAATCTAGGAGGATGGAATACCTTTACAGTATATCCAAATGAAATATATGAATATGAAAGAGGAACAACAGTATATACAGGAAGACTACCAACATGGACAGGAAAAATAGCGCTAGCATATCCAAGTGATTATGGCTATGCGGCAGATTTAAATCAGTGTGTTAATAAACAATTAAATAAATATAACGATAGTACTTGTACCTCAAACAACTGGATGAAATCGATTATAACAAATAATGGAAGCAATGATGGATGGTTATTAACCCCTCATTCCAACTACTCGTACATTGCGTGGGGTGTGATTTTGAGCGGCATTATGGGAGGCAACCATGCGTATTACTCGAGATATGGGTCCGCACCAGTCCTTTATCTAAGTTCTGAACTAGGAATAGAGTCAGGGGCAGGGGACGGCTCAAGTAGTAATCCGTACAAATTAAGTGCGTAAGCAGTTAATTTGCGATAACTTTGGTAGGAAGAACTTGGTAAGGGACCCCTCAAACAGGTGAAGTCTGTTAGGGGCAAGGGCGGCGAAAGTCGCCAAGAGAAGATAAGTATTCATGGAAAGGCGAAAAATGAAAAATAAATTTTGGTATTAACACTAGTTTGGTGCCTTATAAAGTAAAATAGATATGTAGATAAAAAGAATAGAAAGGAAAGGATATTATGACTAATGTAAGTAATTACTATATAGATAGTAAAAATAAATTAATTAGTGATAAAGAATCTTATATTATAGGTAATAAATATAGATTTACAATATTAACTCCTAGAATGATAAGATTAGAATATAGTATTAATGGTGTATTTGAAGATAGACCAACTTCTTTAGTAATAAATAGATCTTTCCCTAAAGTACCATATTCTATTACTGAAAGTAATACTCTTATTCAAATAGATACTGGTATATTTACTTTATCTTATGTAAAAGATAGTGATTTCAAATCAACTACTTTTGGTAGTAATATAAAAGCAGTAATAAATGGTACCAATAAAGAATGGCAGGCAGGTAGCAAAGAAATAAGAAATATGCGAGCCATTAATTATTCAATAGATAGTATCAAAGATAAAATAATATTAGATAAAGGATTATATTCCTTAGACGGAATATGTCTAATAGATGATTCTGGGTCTCTAGTATTAGATGAAAACGATAATTTCATAGAAAGACCTAAGGATATAAAAGATTTATATCTAATTATGTATAATAATGATTTTGAAGGCTGTCTAACAGATTATTTTACTCTAACAGGCTATCCTAATTTAATACCAAGATATGCTCTTGGAGCTATATGGTATAAGAACGATAACTATAGTACTAGTGATATAGTTAATTTAGTAAATAAATTCAATATAAATAATATTCCAATATCAGTATTTCTACTTGGAGACTATTGGCATAATGGAAGTACATTAATACCAAGTATAGATTTAAAATATATAAGTAGTTATTTAAATAACAATAATATAAAACTAGGAGTAACAATAAATCCTACTAGTTATATAAATAAAGGTACTAATGAATATAACTATATAAGTAGTTATACTAACTTAGATAAAGTAAACTTTATTCCTTTATCTAATGATAAGATAGGTATATATTTTAATATATTTATAAATAACTTAAATAATCTTGGAGTATCAGTATATAGTATTGATTATAATAATCCATTAGATAGAATAAATTTATGGAAGATAGACCACTATCACCATGGACTAAGTAATATAAAAAATATAAGAGGATTAACACTATCTAGAAATGCAAATATAGCTATGCATAGATATCCTATTATTTGGAGTGGTAAAACCTTAGTAAACTGGACAACATTAAATTTATTACCAAGATATAATTCTCAAGGATATAACATAGGCTTATCCTTTATAGCTCATCCTATTGGTGGCTATCACGGTGGTATTGAAGAAGACGAATTATACTTAAGGTATATTGAGTTCTCTTGTTTCTCACCAATATTTCTCTTAGCTAGTGAAGGCGGAGTATACTATAAAAGAGAACCATGGAAATGGAATAGTATCATTAGAAATAATATAATATACTATATGAATTTAAGATATAAACTAATACCATATCTATATAGTGAAAGTTATAACTATCATAAAACTGGGCATGGACTAGTAAAACCATTCTATATAGATTATCCTAAGATAATAGATGAACCACTATATAAGAATGAATACTTCTTCTGTAGAAACTTCTTTGTAGCCCCAATTACTGAAAGAAAAAATAGTGTTATTAAAAGATCAATAAAGAAAATATATGTACCAAATGGTATATGGTTTGATTACCTAAATGGTAAAAAATATACTGGTAATAAATACTATAATAACTTCTATCGTGATGAAGACTATCCTGTATTTGTTAAAGCCGGTTCTATCATACCAACAAGTATAAATATTAAAGAATATATACCAAGTATATTAGAACTAAATATATATCCGCTAGATAATGGTGAGTATTCCTTCTACGAAGATGATGGCTATTCTAATAACTATAAAAAAGGCTTATACATGATAACTAAGTTTAATTATCAGTATGAATTAGATAATTATACATTTATTATCTCAAGAGAAGAAGGTAAGAACTTATTATCCAGAAGAACATACTTACTTAGATTTAAAAATACTAGAAATATAACTGAAGTAAATATTGAAGATAAAACAATAAGTTATAGCACTTATTATGATAGAGATGACTTTATCATAAAAATAGATAATGCTATCGTAGGTAGAGAAATCAAAGTAAATATCAAAGGTACTAATATACTTGTAGGATCAGATGTAATAATAAATGAAGAAATAAAAAATATCTTATTTGATCTAGAAATAAGAACAAACTTAAAAGAAGAATTAGATAAGATACTATTTAGTGATTTAGAAATAAGAAAGAAAAGAATAAAAATAAGAAAACTAAAAAGAAAAGGTTTAGATAAAAAATATATAAATGTATTTATAAATCTACTTGAATATATAGAAAAATCATAGTATAATACATAGATATATAAGGAGGCATTTATGAAAGATATACTAAAAATATTACTAGAATTTTTAATTGTATATATTGGAGTATTTATATTATATTGGTTAATCTTTGTAAGAAAGAAAACTAAATATAATCCCAATAAAGTACCCGTAGAATTCTATTACTTAGTTAGCCTCTACCGATTAGATCAAAGTAAAATAAACTATAAGAAATTTATTTATGCTACGGCTTTTGTTAATACCTTTATTATAGATACAACATATATAATAATATCTAAATTATTAGATAAATGGATGTGGCAATTAATCGTAGGTATATTTATAATAATATTACTTATAATTATCCTATATGGTCTACTTGGTAGATACTATCAAAAACATGGTATGGTAAGTACTAAGACTATCAAAGTAAAAGATACTCCTAAAGATAAAAATGTCCCAAAAAAGACTAATACAGCAAAGAAAAGAGGTAACAAAAATGTATAATTTTAGAAAGACAGAAAAGAAATGGCAAGATTATTGGGAAGAAAATAAAACATTTAAGACCGATACAAAAGACTTTAGTAAACCAAAGTATTATGCTCTAGATATGTTTCCATATCCATCAGGAGTAGGTCTTCATGTTGGCCATCCCGAAGGGTATACTGCTACTGACATAGTAGCAAGAATGAAGAGAATGCAAGGCTATAATGTTTTACATCCAATGGGTTGGGATGCCTTTGGCCTACCCGCAGAACAATATGCCGTTAAAACAGGAAATCATCCAAGCGGCTTCACCGAGTCAAATATTAAAGTATTCAAAAAACAATTAAAAGAATTAGGTTTCTCTTATGATTGGGATAGAGAAATATCAACAGCAGATCCATCTTATTATAAATGGACCCAGTGGATATTTAAAAGACTATATATGGATGGCTATGCTAAATATATTGATATGCCCGTTAACTGGTGTGAAGAATTAGGAACAGTACTATCTAACGATGAAGTAATAGACGGTAAGAGTGAAAGAGGAGGCTATCCAGTAGTTCGAAAGAATATGAAACAGTGGTCTATGGATATACCTAAGTTTGCCGATAGACTTCTAAATAACCTAGATAATTTAGATTGGCCAGAATCCACTAAAGAAATCCAAAGAAACTGGATAGGTAAGAGTTATGGTGCTAATATTACTTTCAAAGTAGATGGTACCGATAAAGAATTCACAGTATTCACTACAAGATGTGATACCTTGTTTGGCGCTACCTACTGTGTGCTTGCTCCTGAACATAGTCTAGTAAAAGAAATAACAACTTCTGAATATAAAGATGTAGTAGAGGATTATATCAAGTTATCAGCCTCTAAGTCAGAACTAGAAAGAACAAATGCTAGTAAAGAAAAAACAGGTGTATTCACCGGAGCTTATGCTATTAATCCAGTAAATAACAAAAAGATACCTATCTGGATAAGTGATTATGTTCTAGCAAGTTATGCTAATGGAGCCATTATGGCAGTACCTGCTCACGATGAAAGAGACTATGAATTTGCTAAGAAATTTAATCTAGATATCATACCAGTAATTGAAGGCGGCGATATCGCTAAAGAAGCTTATACAGGAGATGGACTTCACATCAATAGCGGGTTCTTAAATGGTTTAAATAAAGAGGACTCTATCAAAAAGATGATAGAATATCTTGAAGAAAATAAATTAGGTACTAAGAAAGTTAACTATAAAATAAGAGAATGGATATTTGCTCGTCAAAGATATTGGGGTGAACCTGTACCAGTAATTCATATGGAAGACGGTACTATCAAATTAGTACCAGATGAAGAGTTACCACTTACTCTTCCAATAATGGATGACTATAAAGGTAAGAATGGTATGGCTCCATTAGAAAATGCTACCAAGTGGAAAAATGTAGTAATAGATGGTATGAAGGGTAAAAGAGAAACTTCCACTATGCCAGGAGCCGCAGGCTCTTCTTGGTATTATTTAAGATATATTGATCCACATAATGATAACGAAATAGGAGAACCAGAACTATTAAAACATTGGATGCCAGTAGATCTATATGTAGGAGGGCCAGAACACGCTGTTGGTCACTTATTATACTCTAGAATGTGGTGTAATTATCTATATGATAAAGGAATATCACCAGTACCAGAACCATTTAAAAAACTAGTTCACCAAGGTATGATACTAGGAGAAAACAATATTAAGATGGGTAAGAGATATCCAGAGTATGTCGTAAATCCATCAGATATAGTAGTATCTCATGGAGCAGATGCTCTAAGATTATATGAAATGTTTATGGGACCACTTGAAGCAGATAAACCATGGAGTAATGCTGGTATAGATGCTTCAAAGAAATTCATAGATAGAATATATAGATTATTTGAAGAAAACAAAGTTCTTGATAAAGAAAATAAAAATCTTGAAAAGATATATCATCAAACTATAAAGAAAGTAACTAATGACTATGAAACACTTAACTTTAATACGGCAATTAGTCAAATGATGATCTTTATTAATGCTGTATATAAAGAAGGTTATTTACCTACTGAATATGCTGAAGGTTTTGTTAAAACACTTAGTCCATTATGTCCTCATCTAGGAGAAGAACTATGGAGTATGTTAGGACATAATAATACTATAACTTATGAACCATGGCCTACTTATGATGAATCTAAGACTACTGAAGATACCATTGAAATAGCCATTCAAGTTAATGGTAAAGTAAGAGATACTGTTAAAGTATTTAAAGATATTTCTAAAGAAGACTTAGAAAAAGAGGCTTTAAATAGTGACATTATTAAAAAGTGGTTAGAAGGTAAAGAAGTAGTAAAAATAATAACTATTCCGGGTAGAATAGTTAATATAGTAATAAGGTAATCATTAATTTGATTATCTTTTTTCTTATTCAGTTCGAGCCTATAGTCTCTCACTGTTAAACAAAGCCTAAGGTCTTTGTTTAAAATATTTATTATTTGTATACATTTGTATTATATACAAAATTCTCATAAACACTTATAAATAAAAGCATTACAAAGATATTAAAAAAATAGTTATATTTTCCTTGACTATAATATTTAAACTAGTATATAATGTTGGCGTGGTTAATACTTATGGTGTTCTCTTCTT
>ERZ827440.1811-NODE-1811-length-21507-cov-3.841460_pt1 | contig 21507 bp, 21 predicted proteins | sample MGYA00519774_ERZ827440 | MGnify/ENA primary metagenome ERZ827440 (study PRJEB31778, sample SAMEA3449302) | human gut metagenome | biome: human gut; feature: human-associated habitat; material: faeces | place: United Kingdom | collected 2010/2012 ... | reverse complement strand
ATCCCATAATTTATTCTTTTTATTATCTTCTTCTTCAACTTCTACTTCTTGATTTTCGTCTTCGTATTCTTCTTCCTCTTCATTTGCATCCATTCCGAATGCTCCCCATATTTTATTCATTATTGCTCCTGACATCATAAACCTCCTAATTTTTATCGTCATTTGTAAAATTCTAGCTATAGTATCTATCTTTTTTAAGTCATTGTCAATAGTTTTTTAATATTGTAATATTAATTTAATCTGATTGTAATATTTTTGTAATATTCTTGGTTGATTTTTATATTCTATAAAATTCTTATTAATATTAGATTTTCCTTTATTTTATTACTGTTCCAGCTGTTCATCTGTTGGATTTAATACAATTTCATCATATAGAGCAATATTTTTCATATTATAAATTTCACTAGTTTTATATCCTAGCTCTGTTAATTCTTCTGTTTTATATGCTCTTACTATACAATATTCATCATTTTGTTTTAAAATTTTCACTAGCATTTTGTTGTAATAACCATTTCTATTTCTTACAACATAAGAAAGTCCATCTTTCTCCTTTGTCGCTGAGTTTGGAATTCTATATCCCTCTGCACTCCACCAAATAATATCAACAGATATTTTTCTATATGATATTAATTTTTCAACATCACTGGTTACCTCTATTGTAATTGTTCTGCTTCCATCGCTCTCTTCAATTATATTTTCAATATTTGCTTTAGTCGTATCAGAATTTTGAAGTCTTATTTTTATTGAATCGCCAACTTTTGCAGATTTAGCTTCATTAGTATCCGAGTTAAAAATTATATAACACTCATAATTATTTATAATTTTTCCCATCTCTTCACTACTTGCAACAGTTTGTCCTGTTTTTATGTTCAATTTTTCTAGGAAATCCTTATTCAAATTATAAAAATCATAAGATTTAAGAATTTCTTCAAGTCCATCTACTCTGTAAGAAACAACTCCACTGATGGTTGCATCTATATACTCAGAATTTTCATTTAATTTCTGCTCGTACTCGCTCTTTTGTGCCAAAAGCTGTTTCAAATATGAACCTGAAGGGCTATATTCTCCTGAAATCTTTGCCTTTCTAGATATGTAACTGCTAATGTTTTTCTTTGCATCTTGTATTTTTTGAATACTATTTGCTCCGTAAACATTGTCTAATTCCTTCTCTATTTGGCTCTCCAAAAGTTTAATATCCGAATTAAAAACTCCATCCTGATTTTGCATAATTTGTTGTATTTCAACATCTAGTTTCTTTATTTTGTCTTTTATGTCTTCCTCGCCAGAAGAATAGTATCTGAATATAGAGTCTCCCTTGGCAACTCTTTCGCCTTCACTCTTTATCTTAACCATTCCATTTTTATAATTTTTTCCTTTAACAACTGTTTCATCTCTTACAATATATCCATTAACATTTTCTTCTTGCGAAAGTACCCCATTTGTTACAACAGCAACATTTGATTGATTTTGCACAAGATGTATAATGGTGTATATAGCAATAACAAGAATGAACAGTATTACAACAGATACAATTATAACTTTTCTTTTATCAAGTGTACCTTTATTCTCCATCTTAATCCTTTCTGTCGGAATCTAAATTCGACTCAAGTATTATTTTTTTCACATTATTTTGTATATCATCTAAACCATCTATCCATACTATATTTTCAATTTTTCTAAACCATGTGAGTTGTCTTTTTGCGTATCTTCTGGTTTCCATTTTTATTTTCTCTATTGCTTCTTCTTTTGAATATTCTCCATTTAAAAACGCAATAATTTCTTTATATCCAATAGCTTGGAAGGATGTTGCAAGACTTTCTCCATACTTTTCATAGATATTCTGTACTTCTTCGAACAATCCCTTTTCAACCATTATATCTACTCTTCTGTTTATTCTGTCGTAAAGAATATCTCTTGGCATATCTATTGCAAATACTTTGTAATCGTATTGGGCTCCATTTTTTCTAGACTCTTTCTCAATTTCGGTCTTCGTTTTCCCAGTTTCCTTGTAAATTTCAAGAACCCTTAGAATTCTCTTTTGGTCATTAATGCTTATATTTTTCATTGCTTCTTCATCAATGTTTTTGGCTTCTTCATATAAGTTAGCTAGCCCCTCTTTTTCGGCTCTTTCCTCTAATAATTTTCTATATTCTAAGTCAGTTTCAATTTCTGGATAATCAATTCCATATATTAAAGAATTAACATACAATCCCGTTCCACCAACTATTATAGGCATTTTATTATCAGATATTATTTGCTTTATTGCATCAGTCGCTTCAAGCTTATAATCTGACACACTATATCTTCTAGTTGGCTCAACAGAATCGATGAGATAATGTTTTATCCCATCCATTTCTTCTGCGTCTGGCTTAGCTGTTCCAATGCTTAATTCTTTGTATATTTGCATAGAATCAGCTGATACAATTTCACCATTTATTTTTTTTGCAAGTTCAATAGACAACGCCGTTTTTCCGCTGGCAGTTGGTCCACATATAACAATTACTTTATGCTTATGCATTTGCAATTTCCTTCCTTGTAAGATAATATATTGTTACTCATTAATTTACTGTATTATTTGCTACTCTAACATTATTTGATACAGAATTTGTAAAGCTATCAATAGTTACATTTACCATGTTTTCTTCTATATTTTGATAAGTATTACTTGTGTTTTGATTCTCAGTATTTTGCAAATTTTGACTAGCTTGGCTACTATTTTGACTTTCCATGTTTTGTTTTTGGTTATATATATCGATTATTCCTTGTTGAATTTTTCTGAAATAGAAGAATTCACTTACAAGAATTACAATAGTAATTATTAGTACTATTGTAGCTCTTATATTAAGTTGGCTAGTTGTTATTTCATTTTCCTTTCTCTTGTTAAAAGATCTAATCATGAATGGCAAAACTAAAATTGTATTTACTGGTACAAAAGTATATGTAATCATATCTTTTGCAGCAGATGAAGCTTTCTTTGCAATTCCAATTGAGCTAAATGAATAAACAATTAAAATTAATATGTACATTACTCCAACAGAAATCATTGTATATAAAAGTCTTTTCGTTTTTTCTATCGATTTATTAAAAGAATAGTATGTAAGTAGTATTGCAATTAAATTTGCAACTATTATAAATCCCATTATAAAAACATTATCCATATTCTTTTCCATCCTTTTTATTATTTATTATTTGTTGTTCTTTTTATTCTTCAGATATTTTTAAGTTAATTTATTCCAATGTAGTGTTCTAGTTGTATTATTATATTGCATTTTCTATTGTATTGTTGTATTAAAATTTTCGTGCTTTTAGACTTTATTTCCTTTATTTTCTTCTTGAAAATTTCTTTTCTATATCTGTCTTTGACATTTTTATTGCAACATTTCTTCCATTTACATTTTTGAATGGTTCTGGAAGAACTAATAATTTGTCTAATAAATCTATTATTCTTTCTCTGTCTGTTATTATTTCGACCTTCTCAGAAGCCTTGCTTGCAACAGAAGAAATGAACTTTTCTTCAATTTCTTTGGTAGAAATTCTAGAAACAGTGTTTATCTCTTCAAGAACTTCAATAAATACATCCTTTGTTTCTAAGTCTATTAAAACTTCTGGAACTCCACTTAATTTTACTGTATTCTCTCCGAATTCATCGATTGTGAATCCAGCCTTTTTGAACATTTCTCTGTTATCTTGATAGATACTCATTTGTTTACGAGATAAATTAATTACATCTGGAAGTAGCATTAATTGAGAATTCTTTGCATTATTAGAGTAATAGTTTTCTCTTATTTGCTCAAACATAATTCTTTCTTGAGCAACAGTTTGATCTATTATATATAGGTTATCTTTCATTTCTAATAATATATTTTTCTCGAAAGCCAATCCTATAAATTTATAGACAGGCTTTGTTGCAAATTTAGATTGTCCTTCAAACATAGAAACATTTTCTTCACCTAATACAGGTTTGAATTCACTTGAAACATTTAGTTCATCGTTTTCAGGTTCTTCTTTTTTCTTTATTGCTACACCAAAATTTTTCTCATACATTTTTAAGAATCTTTGGTCATGCTCTTCTGTTTTTCCACTTTCAGTTGTATCACTTTCAGCTTCATTGTTTTCAACCTCAGCAGAATTATTTGAATCTGCAACAGCTTGTTCATCTTGTTGCATTGATTCAAACTTTTCGGAACTTTCATTCAAGCTTTCTACTTTGTTTTCAAAATTTGTGTCTACTTTTTCATCTGCATTTTTTTCCTCATTCAAGTCTTTATTTGAGTTTTGATTTATATTTGCATCTACATCTGCATTTCGATCTGTATTTACATTTACATTCTCAATTCCATTGGTACATGTTGTTTCATTTGATGCATTATTTTGAATTGAACTCATTTCATCATTGCTCTTAAATGCTCCATTTTCTTGCATTATTCTATCAACAATGGCCTTTGCCTTAGTATCTGTTGATTCAGCATTTTTTTCGTTTTTGTTATCGTCATCCTCAAGAGGCTTGCCAACTCCTGCAGTAATTATAATATTCTGCATTTTTCTTAATTTTTTCATTACATCTTCAAAAGTTTCTTCAGTTTTTGCCTCTTCTGGATTTACAGTTTCAACTTTCTTTGTTGTACCGAAATCGTTTGTTGGTATTTTTTCAAAACTATTAGTTGAATTCTCGCTAATTTCGTTTGAAGATTTATTTTCATAACTATTTGAAAAGTTTTTCTCGAAGCTATTTGCTGAAGTTTTTGCAAATTCATTTGTATTTTTACTTACAGAACTACTTTCAGCATGGCTTGTAGTATTATTAAACAAGCTAATTTCTTCATTATTTTCAACTGCATTTTTTGTGCTGTTTGCAATTTCATCATTAACAATAGAATCTCTTATTGCATGATAAATTGCTTTAAATATCTTGCTTTCTTCCTGAAATCTTACTTCCAATTTTGCTGGGTGAACATTTACATCAACCTTTTGTGGGTCCATAGCAATATTAAGTACCAAGAATCCATGCTTTCCAATTGGCGTATAACCTTTAAAAGCTTGCTCTGTGGCACTTGAAAGAGTCTTATCCTTTACAAATCTTTTATTTACAAAGAATAACTGGTTACTTCTATTTGTTCTTGAAATTTGAGGCTTACCAATTACACCTTGAACCTCTATATCATCATATTTATAGTCAACATTTATTAAATTTTCGGCAACTTCTTTTCCATAAATTCCGTAAATCACATCTTTAATTTCACCATTTCCAGAAGTCTGTATAATAGTCTTGCCAGTATTTATAAGTCTTATTGAAATCTCTGGATGTACTAAGGCAATTCTTGTAACAGCATCTTCTATATAACCAGATTCAGTAAAATCTTTCTTTAAAAACTTATATCTAACAGGTGTGTTATAAAATAAATTTTCTATAGTAATGCTTGTACCATTTGAACATCCAGTTTCAGACTTGCTTAAAATCTTTCCCCCTTCTATTACAATCTCATAGCCAGTAGTTGCGTCAGCAGTTTTAGATACTAAATCAACCTTTGCAATAGCAGCAATACTTGCCAAAGCCTCTCCTCTGAATCCCATAGAAGTTATTTTTCCAAGTTCATCAGCGTTTCTTAACTTACTAGTTGCATGTCTTTCAAAGGCAATCTCCATATCGTCCTGCATTATACCTTTTCCATTATCAGTAACTCTGATATAAGAAATTCCGCCATTTCTAATTTCAACAGTAATCTTATTTGCACCTGCATCAATAGAATTCTCCATTATTTCTTTTACAACAGATGCCGGTCTTTCAATAACCTCGCCTGCTGCAATTTTGTTTATTGTTGCATCATCTAATAAAACTATTTTTCCCATAAATATATTGCTTCCTCCTAAAATAAGCTTTTTAAATTATATCATTAATTTTAATTTTTTGTATAGGGTTTTGAAAAAAAAACTTCAAAATAAAAAATTCTACTGCATTAATTCATAAAAAAGATACGTAAAGTGCTTATATTTCAAGCAAAACGTATCTTTTTATTTTGGTTGGGCTGGCTAGATTCGAACTAGCGCATGCATGAGTCAAAGTCATGTGCCTTACCGCTTGGCTACAGCCCAATATATTATTTTATATGGGGTGGAATGTGGGACTCGAACCCACGGTCTCCAGTGCCACAAACTGGCGCGTTAACCAACTACGCTAAATCCACCATACAAATAATGCATTTGTTATTAACTAAATGCATTATTTATTTTACACCACTAAATATAGTTTTGTCAACTAAAAAATCAAAATTTGTTAAAATTATGTTTTATGTCTATTTAGTTATTTATTTTCTACTAGCAAATTTATATTTTATTGCTCTTCTACTGCCCATATTACAAGTCTTGCTTTAGAGTTGTCTGTACATGTTGATAAAGATATTTCTCTCTTTCCTGCTGTATCTCTAACCATGTAGTCTCCATCATCAGGGCTTGTCTCATAGATATTGTAGATATTGTATTTTAATCTTGTTCCAGAATTGTCTGTAATGTATATCTTATCTCCTAGTTTTAGCTTTTTATTGCTTCCGAAGAAAGATCCATTTCTATAGTTGTGACCTACTATTACAGTATTACCAATTTGGTTTGGTCCAGGTCCATAAGATACTGCAACTCCCTGTTCTATTGATGTTGCTGTTGCTTTTTCAAATATAAAATATTTAATATTTATAACTGGAATTTCTATTTTTCCTACAACATTGTATCCTTTATATGTTACCTTGTTTGATGAACTATTATCTGAATCGTTTGACGAATCCGGTATTTCTTCATTTAATACTGGTATTTCTGTATTATTTTCGTTGTCTGTTGTATTGTTAGTATGCTCAGAATTTATTAAATTATCATAATTATCTAATGCTTCTGCAATGTCTCTTTTTGATTTAGAACCACTTATAACGTCATATCCTAAAAAGATTAGTAGTCCTACTACTATAATAACAACAACAATTAATAATGCTGTTAATAATTTTCCATATTTTCCTTCCATCTCTTGTTCCCCCTAAATTACACATTCCTATACATATTATAACATAAATAAATTTCATTGACTATATTTTTACAAAAAAAATGGGAGAAACCTTTCAGTTTCTCATGCAATTTGCATTTATTTTTATAGTACTACATTGTATCTTCACTTGATAAATACTTTCAGTTATCTCCCAAATCTTTTAGGTAAGAAAATTAGCAACATCCACATCCGTTGTTATTTCCACAACAGCAGCAAAGTATTATTAATACTATGAATATCCAAATACAGCTATTTCCTCCGAATCCGCATCCGCAATTGTTTGAACAGCATCTATTATCTTGCATGAAAGTCACCTCCTTAAATAAGTATTTTGTGTCAACTTATGTTAAAAGTTTTCCTAGTTACAGCAAGCTCTGTTACCGCATCCGCAGCAGAATAGTAATAAGAACAAAATTATAAACCAAAGAAGTTCACTACTACAGCAATTTCCCATAATTACAACCTCCTTATATAAAGAATTTATTAATTCTTTAGTTATGTTATATATTATTCAAATTAAAAATAAGTGTTACAACTCGAAAAAAAATTATAAAGTCACTTTATTTTCACTTTTTTTATTTTTTCTATGTTATAATATATTTGTAAGTAAATTTAAGCTTATGTTTTACTAAAGATTCAAATAATATCTTTAAATAGATGTAGAAATGGAGATTTTATGAAATTTATAAGAAGATTACTATTATTCATTCTAATTATTCTCGTTGTTGTTGGTGGGGTTTTTTACATGAATGGAAAAAAATTATATGATGAAAAGCTCTCTCAAGTTTCTTTGAGTGATAAGGTTAATTCATTAAAGCAAAGCGAAGATTTTGTTTATTTAAAGGATTTACCAAAACAATATATAAATGCAGTTGTAGCAGTTGAGGATCATAGGTATTATAATCATGGTGCCATAGACCCAATTGCCTTATTGAGAGCTACTTTTAGCAATTTGAAACAGAAGGAATTTAAAGAAGGCGGAAGCACAATAACACAGCAAACCGCAAAAAATTTGTATTTTATTACTGAAGATGATGTTGTAAGTAGAAAATCTGCTGAAGCAATATTGAGTTTTACTTTGGAAAAAGAATTCTCGAAAGATGAAATCCTTGAGTTATATGTAAATACTATTTATTTTGGAAATGGATACTATGGCATTAAAGAGGCCTGCAATGGTTACCTAAATAAAGAGCCAAAAGATATGACTTTGTATGAATGTACCATGTTAGCAGGAATTCCAAATGCCCCAAGTGTATATGCACCAACTGTTAATTTTGAGTTAACTAAGAAAAGACAGAAAAAAGTTGTTTCTTCTATGCAAGAATATGGTTATCTAACTTCCGAGGAAGCCTCTTCTTTAGAAAATGAGATAGAAAATTCTACACTTGAGGATTTGAAAAAATAGATTATCGTTGATACTGTCGCAAAATTTCCTATAGTTTTTTATTATAAATTTCTCTAGCTAATACAAAATTTAGCCATAAAAAACTCAGATGTTTTATTTCATCTGAGTTTTTTCTATAATAAATCCTGTAGTGTTGTGCTATCCACATAGCTTTCTATTGCTTTATCAAGTCCTTGCCAAAATTCAAAAGTCTTGCATTTATCTTTTCTAACACAGTTTTCAGTTACGCAACCAGTTGGAGCTAAGTCACCTTCGGCAGCTCTTAATATATCTCCAACTTTATATTCTTTAGGTTCTTTTACAAGTTTGTAACCACCATTATTTCCTCTGTTGCTTTGAACAAATCCTGCTTTGTTTAACATTGCAACAATTTTTTCAAGATATTTTACCGAAATTTGCTGTCTTTCCGCAATATCTTTTAATGGTATGTACTCATTGTTGCTGTTTCCGGCAAGCTCTATCATTACTACAAGAGCATACCTTCCCTTTGTTGAAATTTTCATATATATAATCTCTTTCCTTCCCTGGCTTGATCTTTTTAAATCAAGTCGTCAAATGCTTTTAAATCTATGTATTTAATATTGGGCTTCTTTTCCTCATTTTCTATATATACAATATTACCTTCTAAATATTGTTCTATATCAATGCGTTTTCCTTTTAAATATAATATTCCGCTTGCATATTCTTCAATATTTTTGTATGTATCATACTTATTACACATTTCTAATTTTTTATCTAATTCAATATTTCCAGCATCTTTAACCATGTTTCTTTTTAAGAAATATGTTGTAAAAACATTCATTATGCTTTGGCTTTTATATTTTATGTATGACTTTATTTTGTCTTCTGAAATCGAATATGTTTTTCCATGCCAGAATATCTTTCTCTTCGAATTCAATCCATTGAAGTAGTCAAAAAAGTATTGCGAAAATACAGAAATAATTTCATCGTTTTTGTAATTTTGGCTACTATTTATTTTCCTTATAATTGATTCGGCGCTATTGAAAATAAAGCTGATTTCGTCAACACCAAATATTGCAAGACAGTTGTATTCTTCTGAAAAATGTTTTGCAGTCTGTTCCATCATGTCTACAAATCCACCTTCTGATGAATCTATTAAACTAAACTCCTTACTGGCAGTTACATTTTTCCCGTCTAAATCGATTACGAGTGGCTTGCTTGGGCTAACCCTCATGCTGTATTTTTTTCTAATACTTCCAAAATAATCGTTCCAAATATTTCTTTTCTTCCCCATAAACTTCTACTTTCATTACTACTTTTATTATTATTTATTAATATTTAAATTTAATAGGTTAAATTCATCATTTAACCTATTTTATGCAATATACTAATTAATTAGTTCTATAATAACTTTCGTGGATTAAACGTTCCAATACTTAAATATTGCACGTATTTATTATATTACAGATTTCAAAATTTTTCAACTTTTAATTTTTTTATATCCTTGGACTAACTTTCCAAAACTTCTTGACACTATTTTTTTACATAATATTAATTGTCTATTCTCTCCAAATTTTATACTAACTTGCTTTTATGTCTCTCACATTCTATTTATCATTTTTCAAATAATTTACATGTAAGTATTTATGTGCTATTTCACTTCCTGGTCTTTCTAAAAATTCTTTATAAACTTTTTTCACGGTTGGACTCTCGTGTGCTTTTCTTGTAACACTTTTTTCATCTATAGAATATAAACAGTCAGCTCTTAGTTTTCTTACATCAACTTTTTCTTTAATTTCTGGAGCTGGGATTGGCTGTCCTCCGCCCATTATGCATCCTCCAGGGCATGTCATAACTTCTACAAAATGATAATCTGTATTTTCATTCTTTATTTCTTCCATTATTGTTTTTGCATTGTTTATTCCTGAAGCAACTACTACATTGATTGTTTTGCCACAAATTGTTACTGAAGCCTTTTTTATTCCCTGTTCTCCTCTAACTGCTTCATATTCAAAGTTTGGTAAGTCTTTTCCTTCCACCATATCAGTTGCAGTTCTAAGTGCAGCTTCCATTACTCCTCCTGTAGTTCCAAATATTGCCCCTGCTCCTGAAGCTTCTCCCATTGGATTGTCAAAATCAGAATCCTCTAGTTTTTCAAAATCAATATTTGCTTGTTTGATCATTGTTGCAAGGTCTCTTGTTGTAATTACTGCATCTACATCTTTTATTCCATCTACTTGCATTTCCGGTCTATTAATTTCAAATTTCTTTGCGATGCAAGGCATTACGGAAACTAAGAATATTTTGCTTGGTTCTAAATTCATTTTTCTTGCGAAATAAGATTTTACAATGGCTCCAAGCATTTGATGCGGAGATTTACAACTAGATAGGTTTTTTAATAATTCGGGATAGTTCATTTCTGCAAATCTTACCCAAGCAGGGCAACAAGATGTTATAATAGGAAGATTTTCTCCATCTTCAACTCTATCTAGAAATTCATTTGCTTCTTCCATTATGGTAAAGTCTGCTCCTGTATTTGTGTCAAACACACTATCAAAACCAATTTTCTTGAGTGCTGTTACCATTTTTCCTTTTACATTTGTTCCTATCGGCATTCCAAATTCTTCCCCTAATGCTGTTCGTATTGATGGGGCTGTTTGTACTACTGTGTACGTTTCTTTATCGTTTATTTTTTCAATTATTTCAGTAATCGGATCTTTTATTGTTTCTTCTTTACAGTCCTGTGTGCAGGTTCCGCATTTTACAAAGTCTTTACAATTTTTCTCCATTCTTTTCTCCTCTTTTGAATTTTATTTAACTCTATACTTGTTATACTTTTCGCATAAGTTCAAAGTACTTCTATTATTTATATTTTTTACTGGAATTACATAAATGGCTATGTTATCTGTGATAACACACAATAAATCAACTTTTGTATCAATAAGAGTTTTATAAGTTTTTCCCTTAGTTCCGCCACAACTTTTTAAAGCAACTTGATATTTTCCATACTTTGATTTACATGCTGTTGATTTAACTTGAACTGTTTTCAATATTCCATCTTTCTCAATCACCAAATCGTAATCCTGAGTATCATTAAGTGGAATTGATACAGTATATCCGTTTGCCGAAAAGTAAGCTATAGAAATTCCTAATGAAGTTCTACCTTTATCTTTATTTGTATCAAATTTCAGCATTTATATCCCTCCAAATTGATAATAGAAAAACCGTAGTATCTATTATTTCAAGATACTACGGTTTCTTTGTTTGGTGGACAGGGATGGATTCGAACCATCGTACTCATATGAGAACAGATTTCTTACCACTATAGTTTTCACTACCCTTACGGTTTGTAGTCTGGACTTTCTCTTCATCTTTTCAGATGCCAGGTATAAAGTCTCTACACTCGAAATTTCTTTCTAGCTCGGGATTATCATCAGCACATAAGTCTGTTAAGACTTCCCCGAATTAGCCTAGTTTTCATCATGCAATTTCTTGCACGAGCTGCAATTTCTGCTTTTATAAAGCAAAGCATACAGTCTGCCGCCTTTAGCCACTCGGCCACCTGTCCAAATTTATTACATTGCTGTAATAAAAATGGTGCTCCCACTAGGACTTGAACCTAGGACCCACCGGTTATGAGCCGGTTGCTCTGACCAACTGAGCTATGGGAGCATATTCCATTGCTTAACGCAAGATATAGTATACTTCATTTGATTTTAATTGTCAATAGTTTTTCAAAAAAATTTTATGTTTTTCAAAAAAGTTCTGAAAGCATGTTAAACATCAGCTTTCCAAAAGGCAAAACATTCATATTATTTTACTAATTTGAATGTTTTATCCTTTTTTAACAAATAAAATTTCTACTCTTCATCTTTATTTTTTCCAAAAGAAGCATTTTTAAATAAAAAGTTTTTGAAATTAGACCAAGACAATTTGTCAAAAATAAAATCATTTAATTCATCTTCAATTTTTTGTTGATATGGTGTAAGTTTAAAATTAAAATCATAAAATAACACAGATTTTACTTTATCCCAAACTCCTTGTTTTGCTGGTAAGTTTGTTTCAACATTAGCTATTGTATTTGGTTGTTCATTATATTGAACTCCTCCAAACACACCATCAACTGTTGCTTTATTCTCTATATTCTCTGTTCCTATTCCTCCAACTGTAGTTGCATTGTCTGTTGGTGTATCTAGTTTTACTCCTCCAAATACTCCTGGAACCCCTTCTATATCTTCTATATTCGCCATAATTATTCCTCCTTTGTGTTTTTATATTCACTTTTATTATACTTATATAATAAATTACAAAATTTATCAAGTTTTTTAATTTACATTTATATTAAATTTATGTTACAAAAGTATTACAGCTTATGCATTAACATGTTCCACATCCGCACTTTTTATTTTTACTGATTTCAATGTGTTTTCCAAATTTTCATCAGTCTCATATTTAACCAAAATATAATTTTGAGTATGTCCTTTAAAATATTTTTTGTCCTCTTCAACTACCTGATCTTCAAACAAAACTTCAACTTCTTTTCCTACAAGCATTTCATTATATTGTTTTTGATTCTCATTAGATAATTCAATTAATTTTCTGCTTCTTTCTTCTTTTACATTTCCATCAACTTGATTTGGCATAACTGCTGCTCTGGTTCCTTTTCGTGGTGAATATTGAAATACATGCATTTTATATAATTTGATTTCTTTCAAAAATTGATATGTCTTTTCAAACTCTTCTTCAGTTTCACCTGGAAATCCTACAATAATATCTGTTGTTAAGATAACATCATCATAATATCTTCTCAATCTTTCAACAATTTCTTTTATCTCCGCTGTATTATACTTTCTGTTCATTCTTTTTAATGTTTCATCACATCCACTTTGCAAAGATAAATGAAAATGATGGCACATCTTTTCTAATTTGATTAACCTCTGCATAAATTCTTCTGTTATTATTTTAGGCTCTAGTGAACCAAGCCTTATTCTATGTATTCCGCCAATTTCATTTATTTTTTCTAGTAATTCTATTAATCCATTTTCATTTCCAAAGTCTCTTCCATATGAAGCTACATGAATTCCCGTAATTACAACTTCTTTTATACCTTTTTGAGCAATTTGAGTAATTTCTTGAATGATACTATCCATTTTTCTACTTCTTACTCTTCCTCTTGCATATGGAATTATGCAATAAGAGCAAAATTGGTTACAACCATCTTGAACTTTAATAACCGCTCTTGTTTTTTCTGTATAGGTAATTTGCCCCATATCTTCAAATTCTTTTTTGGAAGCTATATCTTCAATCTCTACTATTTTATTATTTTTATTTGAAATAAACTCTTCTACATATTTCACAATATTAGCTTTTTCTTCATTTCCTAATACAATATCTATTTCAGGCATTTTTTTCAAATCATCTTTTGCTACTTGTGCATAACATCCAACAGCTGCAATTATTGCATCTTGATTTTTTTCTTTTACTTTTCTTAATATCTGCCTTGATTTTCTATCAGACATATTTGTTACTGTACATGTGTTAACTACACAAATATCAGAAACATCATCATTTACATCTACTATTTCATATCCAGCTTCTTTAAATTTTTGTGCCATTGCATTTGTTTCATATTGATTAACTTTGCATCCTAATGTATAAAAACTTACCTTTTTCATTTACTACCTCTTCTTTATATAAGTGTTGCTCCAATTATTCCTGCATCATTTTTGTGTTTCGCAAGTTTTATTATTATATCACATTTCTTATTGAATAGCAAATTTCCATTTAGCAAAGCATTTTTTAATGGATAATACAAAATATCCTCATATTCTGCAAAACTTCCACCTATACATATTACTTCTGGTTCAAATATATTAATAATATTAGAAATGCCTATACTTAAGTCTTCTATATAATTATTTATCATATATTTTAATGTAACATTTTCTGGATTTTTGCGTATAAAATCTCTAATACATTCTCCATCTAAAGATTCCAAATTGAATTCTTTTTTTACTCTTTCTTTAAATCTTTTTAGACTCGCATATACTTCAAAACATCCTCTTTTTCCACAATTACACTCTAATCCATTTTTTTGAATTATTGTATGACTAAATTCAAATCCAGGAACGCCTTTAGGTTCTAATAATTTTCCATTAAATATAACAGCACTTCCTACACCTGTACCTATACATAAAAACACACTATTATCATACCCTTGTAGTTCTCCATATTTTTGCTCTGCAAGACCTGCACATTTTCCATCATTTTTTAATTTTACTTTTACAGTATAGCCTTCGTTTTTTAACTTTTCTTCTAAAATTTTTCCTAAATCATAATCTTCTATTCCAAGATTAACTGCTTTTATAATTTTAGTATCTGAAACAGTTCCAGGAACCGCAATTCCTATCTGATTAATACTATATTTTTGTAACATTTTAGTAACGTTTTCTACTAAATATTTTTCTATTTTTTCTTCTATATCACTCTTATCTTTTATAAATGTTTCTACTTTGTCAATTATTCTGCCATTTTCATCCACTACACCTATCCCAATATGACTTCCGCCAATATCAATTCCTATTTTCATACATTTACCTTCTTTTGAAATATCCTCATTTTCATAATCTTATTGTTAAATTCATCAATTTCACTCTTTTCAAGTTGTGCTTTAGCTTGTTTTAAAGTTATTTTATTTTCAATATATAATTTAGCAACAGATTCAATTAAGCTAATATTTTCTTGTTTTCTTCCTAAAACTAGAACCTCAGAAACTAATTCTTTTTCATCCTTTTTTCCTTCTATTATTCTTTGTGAATCTATTACTTTTATTAAATTTTTTATTGAATATTCTACCTGTGATTGTTCTTTTTCACTATAAAAACTTTTTATTTTTTCAAGTGTTTTTGATGGTGTTAAAGTATTCATACTTCCTATAACCAATATTCCAGCTTCAGCTACTTCAAAAATAGCTTCCATTGTTTTTCTATCACATATTTCTTCAACAACTAAAACATCGCAGTCTTCTTTTATCGCATTTTTTATTCCATCATAATAAGTTTCATAGTCATTTTCTATTTCTTTCTGAATAATTATAGAGTTTCTTGATTTATGATTATATTCTATACAATTTTCTAGCATTAAGATCTTTTTATTTTGTGTTTCATTTATATGCCTTACTAATGCATTCACAGTAGTTGTTTTTCCTGAGTTACGTTGTCCTGTTACTAAAATTATTCCATGTTTATTATATGTCATTTTTCTTAAAATGTCTGGTAAATTCAATTGTTCATATGTTGAAAATTCATTATTTAATATTTTTATTGTATATGTAGGAATTTGATTTGAGCTAGAAATGTTTACTCCAAAATTATTTTCATTATAATTATAAATCATATCTAACTTTTTGGTATTTTGGAATACTTTATCTTTAATATTGTTTCCATTTATCATGTAATTATATATTTCATACATATCTTTTTCTTTTAATACTGGCGCACCTTCCATTCTGACAAGGACATTTCCTACTCTGCACATAGGTTTTGATTCTAAAATTAAATGAACATCTGATGCTTCTTTTTCTACTGCTTGTTCTAATATTTGATTAATGTTAAACATTTTTAACTCCTCTCACACAGGTTTTAGGCTTGTAAAGTTGTTATAATTGTAGTGGCATATATAATTGCTATATTACTAGTACATATAAAAAAGCCAATTGGAATTTCATTCAACTTTATTTTTTTATTTCCTGTTTTCTTTTGTCTCATTTTTAATATGATTAAGTCTATTACAATTGCTAAAATTGATGCCCATATTGTGTAGAATAAAATTCTTACATCTAAAAACATCAATATTATACTTAACAATATTAGCATATCCATTGTATAACTGTCTTTAGCGAATTTTCTAAGTAATATTGTGTCTGTAACAATTGCTAGAAAATATATTGCTACATATATTAAATATTTATATATTAGATTTGTGTTTATTGAACACATATATATCATATATATCATTGATACAATAACTTCAAATTCTAACAACTTTTTCTCTATTTTTATATTGCTTTTATCGATTCCAGCGATTATTATTAATGCTGATATATACATAATTGTCAATATATATAACATAATTGAATTTAAGTTTAAACTATAAATATTTAGTTTAAATGTAAAAGCTATTATTACAAATGATATTCCTCCTAGCAAAGAATATAATATCGTTGATATAATTTGAGTTTTTTTATTTTTTTCATTCATGTCTCCAAAATAATGTTTTTTGAAAACATCCATATCTCTTGGAATCCTATAAATTGCTAATTTGTAAAAATTACCACAAAATGCTCCAAGAAAAAATAATATAATATAAAATAATATATTCATCTCTTCACCTTTCTTCTAATACTATAACAGGCATATACAATCAAATGTATATGCCTGTTGTTTTATTATTTGTTTACACTATTTGTTGTATTTGTTACTGTAACATTTTGTGCTGCATTAGATATTTTTCCTGTTCCTCCAAACAACATTGCTAATGATACTCCTATTAATGCTGATAAAACAACTATAGCTACTACTAAAGATAATACTGTTACTCCTTTTTGATTTTTCATATTTTTTCTCTTCCTTTCTCTTTAGATTTTTACTTTTTCACTAATTACTATTTATATCAATATTTTATTATTTTTGTCAAAAAAGTCAATAGTTTTATCAAATGTAATCTAATTGTAATATTTTTGTAATATTTTTCTTATTTTGGGACAAAATATCAACAATATGAAGGAGGTATTATGAAACCATTAGATTCAAAAAAAGATTATCAAGATTACGTAGATAAAAAATCACCAAATTCTCCAATTTTAAAAAATTGTTTTAATGCTTTTTGGGTTGGAGGCCTTATTTGTTCGATTGGACAAATTATTATGGATATTTGTAAATATAAAGGTCTTTCACAAGAACTTTCCGGAACTGTCGTTTCAATCATTTTAATTGCAATTAGTGCTTTTTTTACTGGTCTTAATATTTTTAATAAGATTGGAAAATTTGCTGGTGCAGGTTCTTTAATTCCTATTACAGGTTTTGCAAATTCTATTGTTTCACCTGCTATGGAATACAAATCAGAAGGTTATGTAATGGGAGTTGGAGGAAAAATGTTCACTGTTGCAGGGCCTGTTCTTGTATTTGGTATTTCTGCTTCCATAATTGTTGGACTTGTGTATTTAATTTTTAATACTCAAGCTATTACTTTAGTTTAATATAGAAAGGATTTTATTATGCAAAAATTAGGAAAACAAACAATAAAATTTGATACTCCCCCTGTTATAACAGAAGTCGCTTCAATTGTTGGACCCAAAGAAGCAAATGGTCCTCTTGCAAAATATTTTGATCAATGTTTAGATGATGAATTCTGGGGTGAAAAAACTTGGGAAAAGTCAGAAAGTAAAATTATTAAAGAAACTGTAAATATGGCTATTGCAAAGTCTGGTATATCTTCTAATGATATAGAATATTGCTTTGCAGGAGATTTATTAAATCAATGTATTTCATCTAGTTTTGGTTTACGCGAGTTAAACATACCTTTTATAGGAATTTTCGGAGCTTGTTCTACTTTTGTCGAAGGACTTAGCCTTGGGGCCATTTTAACAGAAGCATGTGCCAAACACGTCATCTGCGCCGCTTCTAGTCATTTTTGTAGTGCAGAAAAACAATTCAGATTTCCTCTTGAACTAGGAAATCAACGACCACCAACATCTCAATGGACAGTTACTGGTGCTGGTTCTGCAATTTTATCTCAAACTGGTGAAGGACCATTTATCACACATATAACTTCTGGAAAAATTGTTGACATGGGAATTAAAGATGCTAACAATATGGGAGCTGCTATGGCTCCTGCAGCACTTGATACCTTAATCTGTCATTTTCAAGACACTGGACGTGCACCATCTTATTATGATGCAATTATCACTGGCGATTTGGGATATATAGGAAAAGAAATATTAACAGAACTTGCTATGGATAAAGGATATAATATCAAGTCTAATTATAATGATTGTGGTGTTTTAATGTTTGACAAAGAAAAACAAGATACCCATTCTGGTGGAAGTGGCTGTGGATGTTGTGCTACTGTATTTTCTGGTTATTTTTTCAAACAGTTAAAAGATAAAAAAATTAAAAGATTATTACTAATTGCAACAGGTGCACTCATGAATTCTACATCTTCTCAACAAGGTGAAAGCATTCCTGGTATTGCACATGCAATAAGTATAGAAATGTAGGGGGTGTTTACATGGATTGGTTGCAAAGTATTTCTTGGATTGGACTATTAAAATGTTTTGTTACTGGTGGCATAATTTGTATTATAGGACAAATTCTAATTGATAAAACCAAACTTACTTCAGCAAGAATTTTAGTTATTTTCGTTACAACTGGTGCAATATTAGGTGGACTTGGAGTTTACCAATATCTTGTTGATTTTGCAGGTGCAGGTGCTACAGTTCCTTTAACTGGCTTTGGTTATAATCTTGCTAAAGGTGCTATTAAAGCTGTCAAGGCAACTGGACTTATAGGTGCTTTTACTGGCGGTGTTACAGCTTCTGCTGGAGGTATTGCCGCTGCTGTATTTTTTGGATATATTGCATCCTTAATTTCTAAGCCTAAAATGAAAAAAGAATAAAAAAATATAGTGCTGATGAAAAGTCAGCACTTTTTATTGTTTTTCTATTTCCTTTAAAATAACATCATGTGCACTACCTTCTTGAATACTAACATTAGATACAAGAGTTAGTCTAGCTTTTTGATGAAATTCAGGAATAGTAATAGCACCACAATTGCACATTGTTGATTTTATTTTAGCAACAGTAACAGCTAAATTATCTTTCAACGCTCCAGCATAAGGAATATAAGAATCAACTCCTTCTTCAAAAGAAAGTTTCTTATCTCCTCCCATGTCATATCTTTGCCAATTTCTAGCTCTATTAGAACCTTCTCCCCAATATTCTTTTACATAATTATTATTAATTTTTACAATTCTTGTTGGACTTTCATCAAAACGAGCAAAGTAACGTCCCATCATAACAAAATCAGCTCCAAGTGCTAATGCAATTGTGATATGATGGTCATGTACAATTCCACCATCAGAGCAAACGGGAATATACACTCCAGTTTCTTTAAAATATTCATCACGAGCTTGTACAACATCAATTAAAGCACTTGCTTGTCCTCTACCAATGCCTTTAGTTTCTCTTGTTATACAAATTGAGCCTCCACCTACTCCAACTTTTATAAAATCAGCTCCTGCTTCTGCTAAATATCTAAATCCTTCTTTATCTACTACATTTCCAGCACCTATTTTTACACTATCTCCATATTTTTCTCTAACATATTGAATTGTATTTTTTTGCCATACTGAATACCCATCTGAAGAATCAATACATAAAATATCCACACCAGCATCAACTAAAGTAGGAATTCTTTCTTCATAATCTCTTGTGTTAATTCCAGCACCTACTATATATCTCTTATTTTCATCTAATAATGAGTTTGGATTATGTTTTCTTTCTTCATAATCTTTTCTAAATACTAAAAACTTTAATCTTCCATCTTTGCTTAAAATTGGTAGACATTCTTTTTTATTTTTCCATATTACATCATTTGCTTCTGCAAGTGTAATTCCTTCTTCCGCCCATATTACTTTATCTTTAGGTGTCATAAATTCATCTATTGGAGCTTCTAAATCATCTCTTGAAATTCTATAATCTTTATCTGTTACCAATCCTAGAAATTTTCCACTTGATGTTCCATCTTCTGTAATCATTACCGTAGAATGTCCCGTTTTCTTTATCAATTCTATTACTTCTTTTAATGTTGTACCACTCTTTACATTTGAATCACTTATTACAAAACCAGCTTTATGTTTTTTTACATGATATACCATCTCTGCTTGTGACTTTATTGATTGTGAACCATATATAAAAGCAATTCCTCCTTCACGAGCTAATGCAATTCCCATCTCTTCCCCAGATACAGACTGCATTATTGCAGATACCATTGGAACATTTGCATAATATTTAGACTCTTCTCCTTTTTTAAATTTTACTATAGGTGTTTTCAATGATACATTTGATGGTATACACCTTTCATCTGTTAAATTTGGTATTAATAAAAATTCATTAAATGTTCTTGATACATCTTCAAATATCTTCGCCATTTTTCTTCCCCTTATAAATAATATTTAGGTTTTTGTTTTACCTATAAAACTTTTTTAATATATCATAAATATGATACCAACTATATGCTGTAATAACATTTTCATTTACTACATTTTTATTATATTGACAATCAAACTTAATAACTTTTACTTTTTTAGCTATATCTTCTATATTTCTTGGACTATCTTCTATCATTACATCAATTTTATTTTCAATACATTTTTGAACTTTTTCATTATCACTTGTAAATATCAATTCATTATATTCAATTTCTTGCTCTTTAAGCCATTTTATCGTTAACTCTTGCATTTTTCCATAATATTCAGGTGGCATTCCATTTTCATCTCTAGCTGTTATAATATATATATTATTTCCTTCTTCTCTTAATTTGCTTATTATCTCTTTTGCAAATCTCCTTGCTGGACTCTGAGTTACATATTCTACTAAATATTTATTCCAAAATTTATCTGCTTGTTCTGATGTCCAGCCAAATGCTTCTACTTCCCAATATTTACTCAAATCAATTGTTATTGGCCAGTTTTCTTCTATACACATTTTAGTTCCAAAATCTATTGTTTCTCTTTCTAAGTCTGTTAAAACTCCATCTATATCTATTCCTATGTTCATTTTAATACCATCCTTCTCATCTTTCTTGCATAATAAGAAAAGTCTCTATTTTGATTTATTCAAAATAAAGACCTCCTCTCTTATATTTTATTTATGCTTTTTTTGCTACTTCAGCGATTTCTGCAAATGCTTTTGGATCACTTACAGCAACTTCTGCTAACATTTTTCTGTTGATTGTAACATTAGCTTTCTTTAATCCTGAGATTAATTTGCTATATGTTAATCCGTTCATTCTTGCTGCTGCATTAATTCTTGCTATCCATAATTTTCTGAAATTGCTCT
>ERZ827440.1800-NODE-1800-length-21590-cov-3.932900_pt1 | contig 21590 bp, 19 predicted proteins | sample MGYA00519774_ERZ827440 | MGnify/ENA primary metagenome ERZ827440 (study PRJEB31778, sample SAMEA3449302) | human gut metagenome | biome: human gut; feature: human-associated habitat; material: faeces | place: United Kingdom | collected 2010/2012 ... | reverse complement strand
TTTTTATACACAGTTGAAGTTCTATGTTTAACTTTAACATGAGATGTATTTAAATGGAGTTAATAACTCTCTACCACTTATTTGATAGTTGTTTAACTTTAACATGTGATGTATTTAAATTATATAGCTCGTACCTTGTATGTTTGTGGATTAATTTTAACTTTAACACAAGATGTATTTTAATAACATTGATGCAACTTTACTAATTAAAACTATCACATTCAGTAAATTTCATTAAAAATCTTTAAAGGAAAAACATAAAAATTAAATAATAAAGAATGATAAAGGCAATAATTTGAGCACAATACAAGAATAAAAATAATAATCAAAGCTATGTTTGATATAAAGTTAAAGGAAAATTACTGAAAGTTTATAAAAAATATTGTACATTTTAAATTTGTATAGTAAAATATACAAAAAATAAAAGGAAGTACATATGAAAAGAAAAATAATATATATAACAATAACATTAATTTGGTTAATATTAATATTTATAATGTCATCAATGAATACAGATGAGTCAAATGGAAAAAGCAAACAGACTATTAGGGAAACCGTAAAAAAGACTTCTGAAATATCAGAGAATATAGGAATAACAAATTCAAAACCAAGTGAAAAACAGATAAATGAAACTGTAAACAAATTGAACTTTCCATTACGAAAATGTGCACATGCTACAGAATACGCAGTATTAGCAATATTAGTGATTTTTACGTTAAATTCATTTTGGGGTAAAAGCTATTCATTAAAAAAAGTTTGTATAGCAATTGGATTTTGCTTTTTATATTCATTAACAGATGAATATCATCAACTATTTGTTTCAGGAAGAACAAGTCAGTTTACAGATTGCTTAATCGATACATTAGGTAGTATAATTACTTGTTGTATATATACCATAATAAAAAAATCAAGAAAAACTCTACCAAACGATAGTAAAGTGTAAATTATTAAAAACAACTGTATATGGAGGAAAAAATATGTTTGCATATATTAAAGGAATTTTAGAATCGAGAACATTAGAATATGTAGTTATAGATGTAAGTGGCATTGGTTATAAAATTTTTATGTCCGAAAACTCAATGAAAAAAGTAGGTGAAATAGGATCTATTGTCAAAGTTTATACCTATTTAAAAGTTAAAGAAGATGATGTTAGTATTTACGGATTTTCATCAAATGAAGAACTTAGAATGTTCGAATTGCTTGTTTCGGTTAGTGGAATAGGAGCAAAATTGGCAATTAGTATTTTATCTAATATTGAGCCATCAGTTTTTGCAATTTCAGTTGTTTCAAATGATGTTGCAACATTAAAAAAATTGCCAGGAATAGGAACAAAATCGGCACAAAGAATTATTTTAGAGCTTCAAGATAAATTAAAATCAATGAGTATCGAAGATGCACAAAGCGAAGAGCTGGAAAAAGTTGTTAATAAAAATGATACAATAGAAGAGCTAATTTCCGCATTACAAGTATTAGGATATAATAGAAAGGAAATTGAAAAAATTATTCCAAAATTAAAGGATGAGAATGCAGATTTAGAAACACTTATAAAAAAATCTCTTATGTTACTGTCAAACTAGCAAAATATATCGAAAAACTCTTTCATTTTTTTGAATTTTATAATATAATTTTAATAGTTGCTTTTTATAATAAAACAGTTAAAACTTGACAATATTTAAATGTCAGAAAAGGAGATAGATATGGAAAAAAATTCAAGAAGTAAATCTGTTAGGTCTGTTGGTAGTAATGTATCTAAAAATAATAAGCCTAACAAAAAAGTTAAAGAAAAAGGTAAGCACAAAAGACTAAAAAAAGTTATTATAATTCTAGCATTATTGTTTGTATTAGTTATGTTAGTAACTATAGGAATTTTCTGTGGAATATTCTTTAGTGATAAATTTGCTTTATCTAAAGATGATTTATTGCTATCAAAAGCAAATACTATAATTTATGATAGGGATGAAAACGTAATAGCTGAACTATCTGGGGATGAAAACAGGGAAATTATAAGTATTGGAGATATGAGTGAATATTTACCAAAAGCTTTTGTGGCTATAGAAGATGAAAGATTTTACAGTCATAATGGTGTTGATTTAAAAAGAACAATGGCTGCAACAACAACATATCTTTTAAAAGGAGATTCTTCTTTCGGTGGAAGTACTATTACACAACAACTTATAAAAAATATTACAAATGAAAGAGATAACAGTGGAAAAGCAGGTGTTGAAAGAAAAATCAAAGAAATGTCTAGAGCATATCAAGTAGAAAAAATGATTTCAAAAGATCAAATATTAGAGCTATATTTGAATATAATTCCGCTTGGTGCTGATGGAGGAGATATATGTGGTGTTGAAATGGCATCTACATACTATTTTAATAAATCTGCTAGTGAATTATCAATAGAAGAATGTGCATTTTTAGCAGGAATTAATAATGCACCAAATACATATAATCCATTTAAAAATGAAGGAGATACAACGAAAAAAGAACAAGTTAATAAAAAAATAAATGATAGAACAAAAACTGTTCTTGCAAAAATGAAAGAACTTGGGTATATAAATGATGAGCAGTATAAAACAGCATATGATAATGTTGAAAAAGGATTAGCTTTTTCAAAAGGTACATTGCCTAGCTCTAATGTAAAATCTTATTTTATACAGGCTGCAATAAATGAGGTAATAAGTGATTTAGTTGAAAAAAAGGGTCTTTCAGAAGAATATGCAAAAAGCCGTGTTTATGGTGGGGGATATAAAATATATACTACAGAATCATTAGATATTCAAAATAAAATTGAATCAGTATATAAAAGTGATGAATTTGTTTTAAAATCTTCAGCTGCTAAAGATCATTCTCAGTCTGCAATGGTAATAATTGATCATACAACAGGTCAGGTTGTAGCATGTATGGGCGGATTAGGAACAGATGTTGACGCAACTGGTATAAATAGAGCAACAAGTAGTACAAGACAACCTGGATCATCATTTAAGCCAATTGTAACTTATGGTTGTGGAATTGAAAAAGGTATTATAAATGCAGGAACAGTATATTATAATTCATCTACAACATTTGGTAAAGATTATACACCATCATCAACAAATTATTATTCTGGACCTTGTACTATTAGAAATGCAATAGAAGTTTCATCAAATACAGTTGCATGTAAAATTATGTCTGAAATTGGTCCTGATAATGCAATTGATTTTGCAAGAAAAGTAGGAATAACATCATTAATAAAATCAAGTGATGATAAAAAGACTAATGACTCTAATTTACCTTCAATGGCACTTGGAGGTTTAACAAAAGGTGTTACACCATTGCAAATGGCTGCGGCATATGCAATGATTGCAAATAATGGAGTGTATAACTCACCAACATTTTATACAAAAGTTGAAGATTCATCAGGAGAATTGGTAATTGAAGCAAAACAAACAACAGAAAGAGTTATGTCAGAGCAAAATGCATATATAATGAAAAGCTTGTTAAAACAACCAGTTGAAGGCGCACATGGTACAGCTACAAGTTGTAAAATCTCCGGAATAGATGTTGGTGCAAAAACAGGTACAACAAACTCAAGTAAAGATAGATGGCTTTGTGGTATGACACCATATTATACAGCTGCAACATGGTATGGATATGATGATAATGCTGTCGTAAATGGTAGTGGAAACTATGCTGCTAAGGTATGGAATGCTGTTATGAAAAAAGTTCATGAAGGTAAACCAAGTGCTACATTTACAGAGCCAAGTGGAATTGTACATGTAACAATATGTAAAAAATCAGGATGTAAAGCAACAAGCTCTTGTTATGACACATATTCAGAAGTATTTGCAGAAAGTTCAGTTCCAAAAGACTGTGAAGGTCATTCATTAAAAGTTTGTACAGAATCTGGTAAACTTGCAACAGAATTTTGTCCAAATACGCAATATGTTGGATATGTTCCTGAAAAAGAACGAGATCCATCATGGAAAACAACTGGATATTCATCATCAGTACCATCTGAAACTTGTGCAATACATACAGGTCCTTCAAATGGGGAAGAAGATGTAACAACTCCAGCAGATGGTGTGGATGTAAAAATTTCTACTGACATTGTAGTTCCAAATGTTGTTGGAAAAACAGAATCAGAAGCAAAAAGTGAATTAAAATCACTAAAAGTTACAGTAAAATACAAATCGGACTCAACAAAGGCAAATGGAATTGTAATAAATCAAAGTTTATCAGCTGGTGAAGTTGTAGCAAAAGATACAAAAATAACTATAACAGTAAATAAAGTAGAAAACAAAAATAACGAAAATAATGTTATTGATAATACAATACCAGGAGATAATAATACTGTAAAGCCAGATCCATCTCCAGAACCGTCAGAAAATAATGAAACGGAATAATATAAGATGTAGTGAGTTATATGATCAAAAATTATAACTCACTACAGTAAAGTTTTAGAAGGTGAATATGTGAAAAAAAATAAAAAAGGATTTTTTATTACAGATTTATTTAAAAGTATAATCAATTTTGATTATTATAAAGAAGTTATAAATAAAAAGTTATCAGATAATATAAGGTATTTTCTTAAATTGATGTTATTATACTCAATTATTTTTACAATATGTACTATATTTAATATAAATCAAAATATAAAACAATTAAGTAATTTTATTAATACTGAAATTACAAATTTAACTTATTCAAATGGTACACTAAGTATAAATAACGATGAAAGCAAAACTTTACTTAATAAATATATAATAATAGATACAAATAATGAGGATAACACAAATCTTGAAAATAAAGCACAAGTTGTTATCGGAAAAAAATATTGTAGCATAAAATTTGATGATTATATTTTTAGAATTAGGTATAATGATTATTTTTATGAAGATATTAATAAGGAAGATATAATTAAAAGTTTGTCAAATTTAGGTATAAAATTTTATATGATGATGTCACTAATAATTTTAGTATGGTGTTTTGTAGTAATTACTATATCAACATTTTTAGATATTCTTGTAATTACAGTAATAGGATTTGTAATGTCTAAAATTATAAATAGAGCACTTAATTTTACTAATATGTTTAATATTGCAATTCATGCAATTACACTTTCAATTCTTTTATCGGCAATATATTATGTTATAAATGTCGCTACAGGATTCTATATTAAATATTTTTCAATAATGTATACATCTATAGCTATTATTTATATGATGACATCAATTTTATTAATAACAAGTGATAATAATGAAGAGAATAATGTACAATAGAATTAACAAATATACGAAGGGAGTTAAATAATGAATCCAAATGAAAATAAAAAAGGCAATAAAAAGAAGTATATAATTACTGTACTTATAAGTATTTTGGCTATAATAGGTGTAGTCTTTGGAATTTTTCAATATATGAATTATACCAAAGAAAAAGATGAAAAAACACTAGCATATACAGATTTAATTACAAAGATAAAAGATGGTTCTGTGGAAAAAATCGAAATGAAAGAAAAAAGTACTACTGTAAAAGTAAAACTAAAAGATCAAGAGGAAGAAAAAGAGGTAAAAGTACCAGAAAGTGAAGCTTTTATTGAATTTGTTCAAGATCAAGTTAAGGAAGGAAAAACAATAAATTTAAATCAAAAAGAAGAAAATTTATTTGCAGTAGTAGGAGAAAAGTTACTTTCATTTCTTCCAACAATAATGCTTATAGTTTTACTAATAATGATAATGCAAATGCAAGGCTTAGGAGATAAGGGCAAAGTATATGATTCTACAACTCAAAAAACAAAAACAACTTTTAAAGATATAGCAGGCTTAGATGAAGAAAAGCAAGAAATGATAGAAATTGTAGACTTCTTAAAAAAACCAAAAAAGTTTCAAGAAATGGGAGCAAAAGTACCTAGAGGAGTTTTATTATGTGGAAATCCTGGTACAGGAAAAACTTTAATTGCAAAAGCTATTGCTGGTGAAGCAGATGTACCATTTATTTCGATGAGTGGATCTGAATTTATTGAAATGTTTGCAGGATTAGGTGCTTCAAGAGTAAGAAAATTATTTGAAAAAGCAAGAAAAATAGCACCATGTATTGTATTTATAGATGAAATTGACGCTATAGGATCAAGAAGAACAACATCAAGTGGATCAGAAAGTGAAAATAATCAAACATTAAATCAATTATTAGTTGAAATGGATGGTTTTGATTCAGATGAGGCAATAATTGTTTTAGCAGCTACAAATAGACCAGAAATGCTTGATAAGGCATTATTAAGACCGGGAAGATTTGATAGACAAATAACAATAGGATTACCAGATTTAAATGGTAGGGAAGCTATTTTAAAAATACATGCAAAAAATAAGAGAATAGATGATACTGTAAATCTTAGAAATATTGCAGAAGATACAGCAGGATTTACAGGTGCAGAATTAGCCAATATATTAAATGAAGCAGCAATAATTGCAACAATAAAAAATCACAAAAATATTACAAACAAAGATATAGAGGATGCAGTTAAAAAAGTTACAGTTGGTCTTGAAAAACATAGTAGAGTAGTATCTGATAAAGATAAAAAATTAACAGCATATCACGAAGCTGGACATGCAATAGTAAGCAGATATTTGGAAACACAAAAGGAAATTAAAGAGGTATCTATAATTCCTAGAGGTGTTGCAGGTGGATATACTATGTATAAATCAAATGAAGATAAATTTTATGTGTCAAAACAAGAAATGTTGGAAAAATTAATAGCATTATTAGGAGGAAGAGCAGCAGAAAAAATCGCTTTAAACGATATATCTACGGGAGCAAGTAATGATATAGAAGTTGCAACAAAAATAGCAACAGATATGGTAACAATATACGGAATGAGTGATACAGTTGGTCCAATATCTATAAATACAGAAAGAGATCCATATCAAATGGAATTACTGGGAGATAGATTTGAAGATGAAATTGGATCTGAAATTAAACAATTAATAGATAATGCGTATTATCAAGCACAAAGAATATTATCAGAACACATGGATAAATTAGAACAAGTAGCTGAAACTTTAATTAAACAAGAAATAATTTCTGCCGATGAATTTGAATCTTTTTTTCAACAAGATTAACAAAAATGTATAAAAACGATTCTTTATAGAATCGTTTTTATATTTTTAGAAAGCATAACAATAGCAAAAAATACTATTATTAAATTTAAAAAAAATGTTGAATATTGTAGTAAAAAGTTGTACAATAAATGTGTTTGAAAGAGGTGGAAAAATGCAGTCAATGAATGAAAAAAAAGAGCTATTTAATAATGAAACAAAGATCATTGTTCACAATAAACATAATAATGAAAAAAATAAAAATAAAAAAATTTTTATAATTATAATTGCAATAATTTTAATTGGAATTGCTAGTATATATTTCTTTAAAATTCCATTTGTAAAATATCAAGGAAATAAAACTGAAACAGTAGAATATGGAAAAAATTATGAAGATAAAGGTATTAAAGTATATGTAAGATTTAAAAATATAAGTAATCAAGTAGTTATCGAAAATAATGTTGATCTTTCTAAACTTGGTGAATATAATATCATATATAAAGTACCGTATTTAGGAAAATATAAAACATACACAAGAACTGTTAATGTTGTAGATACAGAGGCACCAAAAATTGAATTAAAAGGTGACACAAATTACCAACTACAATATGGAAAAGAATATGAAGAGCCAGGATTTATAGCAATAGATAATTACGATGGAGATGTTACAAAAAATGTAACAGTAACTAAAGTTGAAAAAGATAGCAATAATTACGAGGAGCACTATGTAGTTACAGATTCAGCAGGAAATAAAGCTGATGTTGTTAGAAATATTTCAATAGTGGATACAACACCACCTGTAATAAAATTAAAGGGATCATCAGTAGTAAGTGTAATAACAGGAAATAAATATACAGAACAAGGGGCAACTGCAACAGATAATAAAGATGGTGATTTATCAAAAGATATTAAGATTTCAGGAGATGTTGATACATCAAAAGATGGAACTTATATTATAAATTATGAAGTTACAGATTCAAATGGAAATACTGCAACTGCTGAAAGAAAAGTAATTGTAAACGAAAAGGCAACAACAGGTATAATATATTTAACATTTGATGATGGTCCAAGCACAACGATTACTCCAAAAATATTAGATGTTTTAAAAGAAAAAGGTGTACATGCGACTTTTTTTGTAATAAATTATAATGAATCAACAGAACATTTGGTAAAAAGAGAAGCAGAAGAAGGTCATGCAATAGGAATTCATGGATATTCACATGATTATTCTAAAATATATGCATCTGTAGATGTTTGTTATAATAATATTAAAACATTGCAAGAAAAAATATATAAAACAACAGGAATTAAAACCATGATTTTAAGATTTCCAGGTGGTAGTTCAAATACTGTTAGTAAAAAGTATTGTCCTGGAATTATGTCAAAAATAACGCAAAAAGTTTTATCAGAAGGATTTAAATACTATGACTGGAATGTAATGTCTGGAGATTCTGGAGATGTAAAAACAAAAGAGGCAGTTTACAGCAACGTAACAAAAGGTTTAAAACCTGGTAGAGATAATATTGTGCTAATGCATGATTTTAGTGGAAATAATAAGACTTTAGAGGTATTACCAGGAATAATAGATTACGGTTTGGCAAATGGATATAAGTTTGAGGTAATAACTACAGATACAGAAATGGTAAGACAAAAAATACAAAATTAATTCAATAAAAAAGATGGCAATTATATGTCATCTTTTTTATTGGATGCTCTATATATAAAATATGATATATGTAATTGTAATATCAAACATAAAAAATTGACGAAAAAAACAAAAAACCTATTTATTTTTGAAAAAAAATGAGTTATAATATGGTTATGTAAGTATTTAGATTAAGGAGAAAATATGAGGTGTATAAATTGCAACTATGAATCATTAAATCTAAATGCCAAATATTGCAGTAAATGTGGTCAAAAATTTGTTTATGGAAAATATTTTTGTAGTAATTGTGGAAATAAAATATTACATAAAAGCAATTTTTGCAGTAGATGTGGCAAAAAATTAAATTTTGATTATGAAAATAAGAATGATGATTCAAAAAACAATATGTACACAAAAGATAAAGAGGAGGATTTGAAAAAAGAAACAGAAGAAAAAATAATAGTAAAAGAAAGAATTAATAATGGGGGTGATTTTGCAAATATGGAAAATAATATTATTAAAAATAATTATTTGGAATTAGTACCTAATAAAAATATTATTGAAAAAAAAGAAGCAAATCTATTACCAGTAGTAAAAACTGATAAAAACTTATTGTTACCTGTTATTATACAAAAAAAGGAATTAGCATTAATTGAAATAAAAGAAGAATATAAAAAACTTAAAGAGCATAAAACCGCATTAGCTATGCTTAAATTTGTTAAAGCAGTAGTAGTTACATTAGCAAAATTTACAAGATTTTGTTTTTTAACAATTGCAAGTGTTATTGGTTTTATAGGTGTAGCAATATTAGTAATTGCATCTACAGCAATTATCACAAAAAATATTGTAAATTCATATTATGGAATCACACCAGAGCCAGATACTACATATTCAATTTTTAAAATGAAAGATGATAAATTAAATGCACAAAGTCCACCAAAAGATTAATTTTTACAAATTGATTATATGCACTATTTTCTAAAAAAGAAAATAGTGCTATATTTATATATGAACTGCAAAACAATGTTTAATTGTAATAGTTTGAATAAATATTAATTAAAAAATAAGTATAGAAAGGAGTGTATGATGTTTTAATATGTCATACAGGAAACAAATGAAAGTAGTTTTACAAAGAGCAAAATATGCTGAAATTAAGGTTGAAGAAAAGGTAGTTGGAAAAATTGAAAATGGTTTATTAATATTTTTAGGTATTGGTAAAAATGATAATGAAAATATTGCCGATAAACTCGTAAAAAAGATATGTAACATGCGAATTTTTGAAGACGAAAATAATAAAATGAATAAATCAATAAAAGATATAAATGGAGATATATTATTAGTATCGCAGTTTACATTATATGCTAATTGTAAAAGTGGGAATAGACCAAGTTTTATTGATGCATGTGAACCAAAAAAAGCCAATGAATTGTATGAATATTTTAAAAAATCTTGCAAACAAGAGCTTAAAAAAAATATAGAATCAGGGATTTTTGGAGCAAATATGAAGGTCGAATTATTAAATGATGGACCAGTGACAATTTTATTAAATTCGGAGGAATTATGAAAGATATAGTTGAGTTAGCAAAAATAGTTGAAAAAAATGGAGGAAGATTATATTTAGTTGGAGGAGCTGTAAGAGATGAAATAATAAACGAGCCTTTTCATGACGAAGATTACTGTATAACAGGTATATCTAAAAATAAATTTGAAAGTTTATTTCCATCAGCCATGAAAAAGGGAAAAAAATTTGAGGTTTTTGAATTAGATGGAAGAGAATTTGCATTGGCTAGATCTGAGAAAAAAATTGGAATTGGACATAAAAATTTTAAAACAATATGTGATTCCAAAATAACAATAGAAGAAGATTTGGGAAGAAGAGATATAACAATTAATTCAATTGCAAAAGATATATTAACAGGAAAACTAATTGATCCATATAATGGAAAAAAAGATTTACAAAATCATATAATAAGAGCTACGACACAATATTTTAAAGATGATCCATTAAGAGCATATAGAGCAGCAAGATTTTCTGCAAAATTTAATTTTAAAATAGATCCAGATACTTTAAAATTAATGAATGAATTAAAGCCAGAGCTAATTTCACTTCCTAAAGAAAGAGTTTTTGAAGAGCTAAGAAAGGCAATTAATACAGATTATCCAGAGCTATTTTTTTATAATTTAAAAGAAGCTGATATATTGGATGTGCATTTCATTGAAATATATAAATTAATAGGTGCATTACAACCAGAAAAATATCATCCCGAAGGGGATGCATATAATCATTCTATATTAGCATTAAAAAAATCAGCTGAAATAACAAAAGATGAGAAAATAAGATTTTCTGCATTGGTTCATGATTTGGGAAAGGGAGTAACTCCAAAGAGCGAATATCCACATCATATAAATCATGACGAAAATGGTGTTGCAGAAGTAATAAAAATGGGAAAAAGATTGAAATTACCAACATCATGGATAAAATGTGGAATTACAGCTGCAAAAGAACATATGAAAGGTGGAATATTTTATAAAATGACACCTAATAAGCAGGTAGAATTTATAGAGCGTATTTGTAAGACAACAATAGGATTGTATGGTTTAGAAATTGTTGTTGAAGCAGATAGAAATTGCAGGGGAACAAAAAAAGATAATATAAAATTTGCTGAACTAGGTGAAAAACTATTATCACAAGTAAACGGAAAAACAGTTATGAAAAAATATAATATTCAATCAGGTGAAAATTTAAAAAAAATAATTCATCAAGAAAGAGTAGAATATATGAAAAAATTTTATAATAAATAGGTAAAAATAAACTACCCCATAAATTGTTATAGTGGGTAGTTTATTTTTTTAATCTAAATTTTCTAATATTTTTGGTAACATTTGTTTTTTTCTTGAAACAACATTTTCAAGCATTGCTGTGTGATCATCTAAAGTTACACCATAAGCTTTTTCAACTATTCCAGAATCATTTCCTAATGATATGATTTTTGAGTTTGAGTTTAATATATCAGTTGCTGCAAAAACATATAAGTCTAAATTATCTTTTTTTATTTCGTTATTAATTGCTGCTTCGAAATATACTTTATTTTTGAAAACACTATCTATATCAGCTGTATTTATTTGAGCTATTTTGAATTTTTTTCCACCTTTTTCAAATAATTTACTATCTATATTAATTACTTGTTCTGGTGTATAGTCACTTAAATCTGTACCAGCTTTTAATAAATTTGTTCCATAAACATTAACATCAACTTCAGCTATTTTTCCTAATTTTTCTGCTATTGCTTTGTCTTCTGGTGTACATGTTGGTGATTTAAATAATAATGTGTCTGAAATTATAGCACTAAGCATCATTGTTGCAATTGTTTTTGTGATTGGAACATCATATTCTTTATACATTTTATATAAGACTGTAGAAGTACATCCAACTGGCTCTGTTCTGTAATATAATTGATATGGCGCAACAAAGTTCATTGTATGGTGGTCTATAACTTTTTTTATAATAGCATGTGAAATATTATCAGCACTTTGTGTTGATTCATTATGATCTACTAATATAACATTTTGTCCATCAGTTACATCTGATATTAATTCAGGTGCTTTGATACCTAAATAATTAATTGCATATTCTGTTTCTTTATTTATATTTCCAAGACGAACAGCCTTTGAATTGTTTCCTAATTGATTTTCTAAATTTGCCATAACTAATGATGACATTATTGAATCTGTATCTGGATTTTTGTGTCCAAAAATAAGTGTTTGATTAACTTCCATTTTTATTCCTCCTCAATATATAATCACAATATTTATTATACAATAATATGGTAATAAAGTCAATAGTTTACATAAAATAAAATGCTTGCACATTTTTGAAAAATATGGTAAAATACACAATGGTGGTGCATTATTCTAGTTATACTGTCTACTACGAGGGTGGGGCTAAAAATCCACTAAAGGGCACATCGTTGAAGTTTCTTGTTGATGCGCGGAATGCCAGTTTTGTGTGTTTTCAGGAAGTAAGATTATAGGGAATTATGTAATGGCATACATAATAATCCCCTATCGTCGCGGAGGCTTGAAATTTTTAGTGCTTTCAAGTATAACCTATATAAAGTGCCAAGACACAATATATAGCGTAGCCTGTCTTGAGTGGTAGTTTTGGGATTAACATCTGAGGTAATTATTATTTGGCCAAAAATAATTATTTATATCGGTTATGAAATTTCTACTGCAAAAGAGACTAGTAATAGAACTAAGTATATTAAGGAAAACTTCTAGAATGTTTGCGTAAGCATAAAAGTTTAAGGATTAAAGTACGGACTTAAGTGGCAATCTGGTAATCAATTAATCTTTTGATTATTTTCTTTAAATGGAAACGGCTAAACAGTAATGGTTAGTAGAAAATAGAGAAATTCAACCAGACCTAAACCGTAGAATTTACTTAAATTTTACCACCACAACTTTTATTTAGGAGAGATAAAAAAATAAAGAATGAAAAATAATAATAAAAATGATAAAAAGGATTCATCAGAGCTAAAATGGTTTATAACAATATTTATTACAGCATTTATATTATCAATAATATTTTCATTTATATCAACAACAGCAATAACAGGATTATCAATTATACCAGCAATTCTTATATTATTACTGGTTATTTTTATAGGTATATTTTTTGATATAATAGGTGTTGCAGTAACTGTTGGAAAAGAATCAGATTTTAATGCCATGGCATCAAAAAAGGTTCCTGGAGCAAAAACATCATTAAATTTAATAAAAAATTCTGCAAAAGTGGCAAATATTTGTGCAGATGTTATAGGTGATATAGCCGGAGTATTAAGTGGATCTATAAGTGCTTTAATAGCTTTAAAAATTACGAGCGCATTAAATATAGAATTTAATTTGCAATTTATAATAAGTGCAATAGTTGCTTCATTAACAATAGGTGGAAAGGCAATAGGAAAAGGAATTGCACAAAATAATTCAACTCAAATAGTAAAATTTGCAGGAAAAATATTGAATATGTTTAGGAAAAATAAATAAATTTAATGTATCAAATTAGTTATATAGCGAATTTTTAAACTTGTATTTATAATGTTTTTTGTACTAATTAAAAAATTGCAAAAGAGACGATCAATTAAATAGATCGTCTCTTTTGTTTTAGTAAGGACATTCACAGTATTACCGCAGATGATGTTTTAGGAAATCTTGCTCTTGCACAGTTTGACATTCCCTAAGTTTAAGTCTAAGCCAAGCTTGCACTTCTTTTTTTACAAAGTTTTGTTGCTCTTGTTGACTCAAATTTAAACTATTAGCATGTGCTTTCATGTATGTACGAAAAGCATCTAAGTCCTGCCGTAAACCTATAACTTTATTGTGGTTTACTATAGTTAACACCTCCTTATAGAAAGTAATTTGAAGTATATCACAAAATTATGTAAATTGCAATAAAAAATAAAATTAATGTTGTAATTTTATTTTAAATATGTGATATAATAATTTCAGTTTGAAAAAACAAATAGTGACTTAGTGTCAAATTAATCAAAGGAGGAAATAATATGTCAGAAAGATTCGTATTAAATGAAACATCAATTTTCGGAAGGGGTTGTAGATCAGAGCTACCAGGAGAAATAAAAGGTAGAGGTTACAAAAAAGTATTTTTAGTTACTGATAAAGGTCTTGTAAATTGTGGATTAATTAAAAAAGTAACTGATGTATTAGATGAAGCAAAAATAGATTACACATTATATTCAGAAGTAAAACCTAATCCTACTATAAAAAATGCATTAGACGGATATGATATTTGCAAAAAAATAAAAGCTGATGTTATAGTTGCAGTTGGAGGAGGTTCTGCAATAGATACAGCAAAATGTATAGCTATATTAATGACAAATCCAGATAGAGCAGATGTAAAATCTTTAAATGGATTATCAAATACAAAAAATAAAGGATTACCAATGATTGCACTTCCAACAACACACGGAACTGCAGCAGAAGTTACAATAAATTATGTAATAACAGATGAAGATGCTCAAGTTAAAATGGTTTGTGTTGATCCACATGATATACCATTACTTGCAATTGTAGATTCAGAATTAATGGAAAGTTTACCAAAAATGACAGCAGCAGCAACAGGATTGGATGCTTTAACACATGCTGTAGAAGGATATATAACAAAAGCTCATAACACAATGTCTGATATGTTCCATATGAGAGCAATAGAATTAATATTTGAAAATTTACCAGCAGCAGTAAATGAAAAAGATCCAAAGGCAATTGAAAACATGGCTCTTGCACAATATATAGCAGGAATGGGATTTTCAAATGTAGGTTTAGGAATAGTTCATTCAATGGCTCATCAACTAGGTGCTGTATATGATACACCACACGGAATTGCTAATGCAATATTATTACCAACTGTAATGAGATTTAATGGTGAAGTTTCTTGGGAAAGATTTAGAGAAATTTTAATTCATATAGGAAGACCAGATGCAGCAAATTTATCAAAACAAGATGTAATTAATACATTCGTATGGAAAATATCTGAACTTGCAAAAGAATGTGGAGTTACAATGACTGTAAAAGATACTGGATGTAAAGAAGAAGATTTAGAAATGCTAGCAGAAAAAGCAATGAATGATCCATGTAGACCAGGAAATCCACGTGATACAACAAAAGAAGATTTTATTAATTTATATAGAGCTGCTATGTAATTAAAAAATTTTTCAAAAAATATGGACAAGTTATTGAAAAAAAGCTAAGTACTATGATATAATATAAAAACACTTTTATAGTGAATAACATATGAAGAGGTGAATCACAGTGGGATACATCAATCATTTTGGTTGGCCAATGCCATCCGATGATTCTGAAGAATCTATATTCAGACCGGAAGAAGGTTTTAATACTAAACCAACAGATGAAACGAATAAACCCCAAATCTTTAGATCTGAAAAAGATTCTGATGGTTTGAATCCACATGCAGAAAAAATGAAACCTGAAAATAAGTAAGGAAAATCTGCATAAAACCACAAGAGCGCTAAAACTTAAGTTTTGGCGCTCTTTTCCAATATTATTGATAAATAATAAAAAATATGCTAAATTATAATGCAGAAAGGAAATGGTAAAATGACTAAAATTTATAATTGGAAAGAAAAAATAGATGAGAAAGAGCTAAATGAAGTAATTCAAATATTAAAAAATAATGGTGTAATAATTTTTCCAACAGAAACAGTATATGGAATAGGAGGAAATGCTCTTTCAAATGAAGTAATAGATAAAGTATATAATGCGAAAAATAGACCAAGAGCAAAGGCTGTAAATATAATGGTTTCAAATAAAAATGAAATAAAAAAATATGCAGAAATTACATCAAATTTGGAACAAAAAATAATTGATGATTTTTTACCAGGACCACTTACAATAATTTTGAAAAAAAAGCCCAATTTTGGTACATATTTTACAGCAGGAAATGACACTATAGGTGTACGAATACCAAATCACAGAATTGTAAACTCAATTTTAAACGAAATTGACTTTCCAATAATAGCACCAAGTGCAAATATTTCAGGAGAGCCAAGTGGGGTAGAAGCTACAGATATAATAAAAGACTTTGACGGAAAAGTAGATGCCATAATAGATGGAGGAAAAGCAAATCAAGGTCTTTCATCTACAATTGTAAAAGTAATTGATAATGAAATTACAATTTTAAGAGAAGGTAAAATAACAAAAGAGGATATATTGAAAAAAATAAAATAATTGTTCATAGGGAACATAAAAACCTAAATAAAATAAGGAGAATGCATATTTTGCAGAATTAATATGAATTTTAAAATAACAAATGGTTCAGTTGAATATGGAGCTGAAACAATTTTAGAAGAAATAAATATAGAAATAAAAGAAAAAGAAAAAATTGCAATTATAGGAAGAAATGGAGCAGGAAAATCTACTTTATTAAAAGCTATTATAAATAATGATTTATTAACACAAGGAACAGGTGAAGAAAAATTTAATATTTATAAGGAAGGAAATCCAGTAATAGGCTATTTAAAACAAATGGAATTTGAAGATGACCAAATTACAATGATAGACGAAATTTTAAAAGTATATAAACCAATAACAAATTTAGAGCAAAAAATTGAACAAATTGTAGAAAAGATGCAAACAGATAAGTCAGAAGAGCTAGCAAAAGAGTATTCAAAAGCAATGGACAAATATGAATTTTTAGATGGATATACATATAAAAAAGAATATGAAACAGCAATAAATAAATTCGGCTTTTCATCAGAAGATAAATTGAAAAAAATAAGTGAGTTTTCAGGAGGACAAAGAACAAAAATTGCATTTATAAAATTATTGCTAAGTAAACCAGATATTTTATTATTAGACGAACCAACAAACCATTTAGATATTGAAACAATAGAATGGCTTGAACAATATTTAAAAAACTATTCAAAATCGGTAGTAATAGTATCTCATGATAGAATGTTTTTAAATAAAATTGTTAATAAAGTTTACGAAATTGAATATGGTGTAACAACAGCATATTCTGGAAATTATACATTTTTTGAGGAGCAAAAAAAGATAAATTATGAAAAACAATTAAAAGATTACGAATATCAACAAAAAGAAATAAAACGTTTAAATGATATAGTAACAAGATTTAAATACAAACCAACAAAAGCCAAAATGGCAATGTCAAAATTAAAACAAATAGAGCGAATGGTAAAAATAGAAGCGCCAAATAAATATGATTTAACAACATTCAAAACAAATTTCATAATAGAAAAACAAAGCGGAAAAGATGTATTATTTGCAAAAGATCTAGAAATAGGATATGACAAAACACTACAAAAAATATCACTAAATGTATACAGAGGTCAAAAAATAGGGATAATTGGAGAAAATGGAATAGGAAAATCAACACTACTAAAAACACTAGTAGGAATAATTCCCAAAATAAGTGGCGAATTTGAATTTGGGCATAATGTACAAATAGGATACTTTGACCAGCAAATGGCACTATTAGACTCAGAAAAAACAGTACTAGAAGATTTCAGCGAAGAATTTCCAAATCTAACAACAACAGAGCTAAGAAACTCCCTAGCAGCATTCATGTTTTACGGAGAAGACGTATTCAAAAAAATAAACATGCTCTCAGGAGGAGAAAAAGTACGATTGCAACTATGCAAAATACTAAAAAAAGGACCAAACCTACTAATACTAGACGAACCAACAAATCACATGGACATAATAGGAAAAGAAAGTCTAGAGCTACTACTAAAAGAATATACAGGAACAATAATTTTCGTATCACACGACAGATTCTTCGTAAACAAAATAGCAGACACACTACTAATATTCACAAAACACCAAGTAAAACAATTCAAACGGAACCTACGAACAATACGAATCAACAAAAACAGAAACAGAACCTAACCCAACAACTCCAAACACCCAACCAGAAAAAAAAGAAAAAGATGGAAAAACACAAAACAACACCTACCTAAAACAAAAAGAACAAAACAAAATCAACACAAAAATAAAAAAAATAGAACGCGACATAACAGACCTAGAAAACAAAATAAACAACCTAAACGCCCAACTAACAAAACCAGAAATCTACACAAATTACGAACAACTAACCACAATCCAAACCCAACTCCAAGACCTAACCCAAAAATTAGAAGCCAACATGAACGACTGGGAACAACTAAACGAAAGCTTGACTTCATTTCAAATATAAACTATAATTTAGCTAAATTTAATTAGAAAGGGGACCACAAATGAAATTTATCAAAAAACTAAATATCGGCTTAGTACTTGCCATAATAGCAATATTAGCAGTAATCATCTATTCTGTAAATATTGAAAATGAAAGAAAAGCATCAAAACAAGAAATAAAAAAATCATGTGAAGAATTCATAAGCATAACAGATAAATACTACACTTTACCAGAAAACTATCAAACAATAGGAGAAAAAAGTCAAGATGTTGATTTAACAAATTACTATACAGAAATGGAAAACGAATTAAAAACTAAAACAATAAATGACTCAGCAACAAAATTACAAAAAACAATATTAACAGAATACTTAAAAAATCAATTAGTAGATACAAGCAAAATAACAGTAAGCTTTAAAAGAGAAATAACAAAAATTTCAGAGTATAAATTTGACGGAAATCAAGTAACAGTAACATTTAATTCTAAAGTTACAATAAAACAAAAATATAAAGATATAAATATTGAAGATAACACAAGTAAAGAAAAAGTAAATGAAACAACATTTGATACTGAAGGAGATACAATTACACTAGAGCAAAAAGATGGTGTTTGGAAAATTGTATATGCAGACTTGCAATTTAACAATATAAATGCATTATATAACATGTAGGGGGTGAAAATTTTGTCTGAATCTGTATTAGAAATAAAAAATGTAAGCAAATATTACGGAAAAAATAAAGTTGTTGATAATGTAAGCTTTAGCGTAGAAAAAGGCCAAATATTAGGATTTTTAGGACCAAATGGTGCTGGAAAAACAACAACAATTAAAATGATTTTAGGACTACTTTCAATAGATGAAGGTTCAATAAAGGTAAATGGATTTGATGTAAAAAAGAATTTTGAAAAAGCTATGGAATATATTGGAGGAATAGTAGAAAATCCAGATATGTATGGCTATATGTCTGCTGTAGATAATTTAAAATTATTTGCAAAAATAAGAAATATAAATTATAGCGAAGTATATAAAGTATTAGAATTGGTTGGACTTAAAAAAAGCATGAACCAAAAAGTATCAAAATATTCTTTAGGTATGAAACAAAGAGCTGGACTTGCTTTATCTTTATTACATTCTCCAAAAGTTTTAATATTAGATGAACCAACAAATGGATTAGATCCAGTTGGAATTAAAGAATTAAGAGATATATTAAAAAAATTAGCCAGAGAAAATGGAACAGCAATACTAGTATCATCACACATATTAAGTGAAATGGAGCTTATGTGTGATAAAGTTGCTGTAATAAATCAAGGAAAAATAGTTAAAGTTGAAAGCTTAAAAGAAAACGAAGAAGATAATACTAATGAAGTAAAAACTGTGCAATGTGTACTTAAAGTTAAAACACCAGAAAATGCAATAAATATAATAAAAGAAAAACTAAATAAACAAGCTAATTTAAAAGACGGAAAAGTATATGTAACAGCAAATAAAGGTGAATTACCAAACATTATAAAAACATTAGTATTAAATGATGTAGAAGTAGAGTATGCAAATGAAAATGAACATACACTTGAAGAACTATTTTTCGATGTAACAAAGGGGGATAAAAAAGATGAGTAAATTTTTTAGATTATGTTCATGTGAATTAACAAAAATCATGAAAAAGAAATCAACAAAAGTTATGCTAATATTATTAATATTATCGCTCTTTGCATCTGCAGGAATGGCAGTATTAACCAAAAAAATGTATAGTATAACAGATGATATATATTCATCAATAGATTATAAGTCAAGTATTAAATCCGAAATAGAATCATTAAAAACTGAAATGTCAGAAGAGAATTTAGATGAAGCATCAAAGAATTCAATACAAGCACAAATTGACGCTTTTCAATTAGCAATAGATAATGATATTAATATATATACAACATATTGGAAAACAGAGCTAATAACAAATGATATAACAAATTTAAAAAGAAACATATATAACTACAAAGCAATGGGACAGGAAGACTTGGCAACAAAAGAACAAACTACTGTAGATAAATTAATAGAGCTATTGAAAAATGACGATTTTAACCGGATATATTAATATAAAAAAAGAAAATTTAAAAACAGACTTAAATAATGAAACTATAACAAAAGATGATTATGATATTAGTTTGTCAGAGCTAGAGCTAAAACAAAAATATGAAATTGGTAAAACATATAATTCAGAAGATTCATGGAAAGAATCAACTCTTGATGAAATTACAACATTAAAACAAAATATTTTGACAGGACTAGATACAACAACAGCAAAAGCACTAACCGAAAAAGATTTAACAAAAGCTGAAAACAATATAAAAATTAACGAATACAGATTAGAGCATAATATGCCACCATTTATGTCAGGCTCTATTGCAGGAGGTTCAATTGGAAAAACTAGAAAAATTTATGATTATATGATGAACAGTTTAACTATGATGGTTTTAGCTGTTATGATAATAATAATCGCTGGATCTAGTATATCTTCAGAAATATCAAAGGGAACAATAAAATTCTGGTCATTTACACCAAATAAAAGATGGAAAATATTGCTATCAAAATTATTTGTAAATACAGGAATTTTGTTAGTAACAACAATTATAATTAGTTTATTAAGTACTGTTGTAGGAAATATTTTCTTTGGAAGTGGTCAAGATTATTTATATGTAAGTGCAGGAAGTGTACATACAACAAATTATGTGCTACATAATGTATTATATAATTTAGTAAGTGCAATAGATATATTTATGTTCTTATTATTAGCAATGATGTTATCAACAGTAGCAAGAAACACAGCAGTATCAGTAGGTATAAGTATTGCAGCATATCTAGGAGGAGCAACAATAACTAATATAATTAATATGTTTGTGACAGCTGATTGGATAAAATTTATACCATTTAATAATCTATCATTAGCAGATAAAATATTTACAAATGATATTTCATATTCTGCATCAAGCTTAGTAAATACGATAACTGGAAATATCACGGTAGGATTTTCATTGTCAGTATTAGGTGTTTGTGCAGTAATTATGATAGTAACAATGTTTGATAGTTTTAGAAAAAGAGATATAACATAAAAAATTAAAATAGACTTAAATTGTTAAAATTATGTTTAACAATTTGAGT
>ERZ827440.1796-NODE-1796-length-21601-cov-3.566555_pt1 | contig 21601 bp, 18 predicted proteins | sample MGYA00519774_ERZ827440 | MGnify/ENA primary metagenome ERZ827440 (study PRJEB31778, sample SAMEA3449302) | human gut metagenome | biome: human gut; feature: human-associated habitat; material: faeces | place: United Kingdom | collected 2010/2012 ... | reverse complement strand
TTTGCAGAGCTTCTCGGAGAAGTAGTTTTCCCGGATACAAAGAAGAACCTTACTCTTCGTGCAGAAGCTGAATGCGGTGCAACCGAAGGTAAGCTTAAGCTTGCAAAGAGAGCAAAAGAGCTCAACTATGATGCTATTCACGATACTGTTCATGAAATGGCTAAGGACGAAGCTCGACATGGTAAGGGCTTCGAGGGTATGCTCAAGAGATATTTCGGCTAAGAATAAATAATAACGGAGGAATTATTATGAAAAAGTATGTTTGTCCCTGCGGATATGTTTATGATCCCGAAATCGGCGATCCCGATAACGGTGTTGCTCCCGGCACAGCGTGGGAGGATGTTCCCGAGGATTGGGTTTGCCCCGTATGCGGACTCGGCAAGGATATGTTCGAGGAAGAATAATTTTCCGATAGAACCCGATAGGTTTTAACAATTAAAGGACAAGGCAGTGGCTTTGTCCTTTTTTGTGTTTTTGTATTGACAATGCACATATTTTGTGGTACAATGTATATACTGATAAGGAGGAGGTAATCTTATGGAAACGGTTAATATGAGTATTCGTATGGATAAAGAGCTGAAAAAACAAGCAGATACAATGCTTGCCGATATGGGGCTTAATATGACAACTGCAATGAATATGTTTTTAAGACAGGTTGTGCGTCAAGGAAAAATACCCTTTGAGATTGCCACAGACATTCCCAATTCAGAAACGCTTGCAGCCATGAAAGAAACCGATGATATGATAAGCGGTAAAATTCCGTCAAAAAAATATGCAAGCAGCGAGGAATTGTTTAAGGATTTGGAATCATGAAATATGAAATAGTGATGTCATCTCGATTTAGAAAGGACTATAAGCTTGTCAAAAAAAGAGGTTACGATTTATCGTTACTGAAAAAAAGTAATTGATATTTTGGCAAGCGGAGAAGTTTTGCCGGAACAATACCTTGATCATTCATTGACCGGAGAATATAAGGATTATCGGGAATGTCACATATTACCTGATTGGTTGCTCATATATCGCATTCACGAAAGCACGCTCATTTTAAGCTTAACCAGAACCGGTACACACAGCGACTTGTTTTGAAGTCCTTTTTCTTGTTTTCGCTATCTTTTGCGTAAAACCCGAAAATCTTAACAAAAAGTACTTGACAAAGCAAGGTTGTTGTGTTATAATATGATTTATTGAAGGCAAAGGTGTCTTTGGGATTTGGTCCCATTGACGCCTTTTTTATTTTTATTTGAAAGCTTGGTGTTTTATATGAATGGGAATTTAGCTGAAAAATGTAGGAAAGCCCCGGAGCGGATAAAAAACTGAAGCAAGAAATTACATAAGATATTGGAAAAGAAGGTAAAGAGTTATGTGTTCTATAATGGGATATTTGAGCGAAGATTTTGATTATGAATTGTTTGAAGACGGGTTTGAAAAAACGGTTTCAAGAGGACCTGACGACAGCAGGATAGTGAAGCTTGAAAACGGTGTGATAGGCTTTCACAGGCTTGCAATCATGGGGCTTACACCCGAGGGTATGCAACCCTTTTCGCTGGGTGATGACTATGTGATATGCAACGGTGAAATATACGGGTTTAAAGCACTCAAGGACGATTTGGTTAAAAAGGGCTATAAATTCAAAAGCGACAGCGATTGCGAGATACTTCTGCCGATGTATAGGGAATACGGCGTTAATATGTTCAATATGCTGGACGCTGAGTATGCGTGCATAATATATGATTCAAAATCCAAGGATTTCGTGGCGGCGCGCGACCCGATAGGCATAAGACCGCTCTATTACGGCTATGACAGAAGCGGAAAAATTGTGTTTGCCAGCGAGCCCAAAAACATTGTGGGGATTTCGGATAACATTATGCCTTTCCCTCCGGGTCACTATTATAAGGACGGAAAGTTCATTTCGTACCGTGATATGACGCAGGTTAATGAAGTTGTTCATGACGATATTGAAACGGTTTGCAAAAATATTCACGATAAGCTTGTAGCCGGAATTGAAAAAAGGCTTGTGGCGGACGCAAAGGTTGGCTTTTTGCTTTCGGGCGGGCTTGATTCCTCTTTGGTGTGTGCCATTGCGCAGAAAAAGAGCAAAATGCCGATAAGAACCTTCGCAATAGGCATGGAAAAGGACGCTATTGACTTAAAATACGCAAAGCAGGTTGCCGATTATATCGGGAGTGACCATACGGAAGTGATTATCACAAAGGAAGATGTTTTGTCATCCTTGGACGAGGTCATAAAGATTTTGGGAACATATGACATCACAACAATCAGGGCAAGCATGGGAATGTATCTTCTTTGCAAGTATATTCATGAAAACACCGACATCAGGGTGCTTTTGACGGGGGAAATATCCGATGAGCTGTTCGGATACAAATATACCGATTTTGCGCCCAATGCGGAGGAATTTCAGAAGGAATCGCAAAAAAGGGTTCGGGAGCTTCATATGTACGATGTGTTAAGAGCTGACAGATGTATTTCCGTAAACTCCCTTGAGGCGAGGGTTCCCTTTGGGGATTTGGATTTTGTGGAATATGTAATGAGCATTGATCCGGAAATGAAGCTTAACAAGTATAACAAAGGTAAATATCTGCTTCGTCATGCTTTTGAGGGCGATTATTTGCCTCATGATATTTTGTACCGTGAAAAGGCGGCATTTTCCGATGCGGTGGGACATTCTCTGGTATGGTATTTGCAGGAATACGCAAAGGATTTTTATACCGATAAGGAATACGAGGAAAAGATACAGAAATACGAGCATTCAAGACCGTTTACCAAGGAATCGCTTTTGTATCGTGAAATATTTGAGAAGTATTACGAAGGTCAAAGCGGTATGGTGGTTGATTTTTGGATGCCCAATAAGCAGTGGGACGGATGCAATGTAAACGATCCGTCGGCGAGAGTCCTTTCAAACTATGGCGACAGCGGAAAATAAAAAGAGGAGATGGAAAAATGACAAAGTATGTTTTTGTGACAGGCGGAGTTGTATCGGGACTTGGCAAAGGAATAACCGCGGCGGCACTGGGAAGGCTTTGCAAGGCAAGGGGACTGAAGGTTGCGGCGCAAAAGCTTGACCCGTATATTAATGTCGACCCGGGAACTATGAGTCCGTATCAGCACGGCGAGGTGTATGTTACCGAGGACGGAGCCGAAACGGATCTTGATTTGGGACACTATGAAAGATTTATTGACGAGAACCTGAATAAGTATTCAAATCTTACAACCGGTAAGGTTTACTGGAATGTGCTCGATAAGGAAAGAAGGGGCGAATATCTCGGCTCAACGGTTCAGGTCATTCCTCACATTACGAACGAAATAAAGGAATTTGTGTATAATGTCGGCAAAAAGACGAATGCCGATATAGTAATAACCGAAATCGGCGGAACAATCGGAGATATTGAGTCACAGCCGTTTTTGGAGGCGGCAAGGCAGGTGTCCTTGGAGGTTGGCAGAGAAAACAGCCTGTTTATTCATGTAACCCTTGTTCCGTTTTTACGGGGGAGTGACGAGCATAAGTCAAAGCCTACACAGCATTCGGTTAAGGAGCTTCAGGGTATGGGAATAAACCCTAACATCATTGTGCTTCGCTGCGATGAGCCGCTTGAGGAGTCTATATTCAAGAAAATATCAATGTTTTGTAATGTAAAGCAGGACTGCGTTATTGAAAACATAACCCTTCCGAACCTCTACGAAACACCGTTAATGCTTGAAAAATCGAACTTTTCGGCGGTTGTGCTACGAGAACTGGGGATAGACGCACCGGAGGCTGATTTAACCGATTGGAGAAAGCTTGTTGACAGGATTCATTCAAGGGATAAGATTGTTAAAATCGGCTTGGTAGGGAAGTATGTTGCGCTCCACGATGCATATTTGTCTGTTGCGGAGGCACTTCGCCATGCAGGCTATTGCTTTAATACCGATGTTGAAATCAGCTGGATTGATTCCGAGGAATTGACAGAGGCTACATATAAAGACGCACTTTCCGGACTTGACGGAATAATCGTTCCGGGAGGCTTTGGAAACCGAGGAATTGAAGGCATGATTCTTTCGGCAAAATATGCCCGTGAAAACAATGTTCCGTATTTTGGTATCTGCCTCGGTATGCAGATTGCGGTAATAGAGTATGCAAGGAATGTTCTTGGATATAAGGACGCAAATTCCGGTGAGTTTGACGAAAGCTGTCCCCATAAAATTATTGACTTTATGCCCGGTCAACACAGCGATATTGATAAAGGCGGAACATTAAGGCTGGGTGCGTATCCCTGCGAGATAAAGCCGGGAACAACAATGGAGCGGTGCTATAAAACCAAAAGCATAAGCGAAAGACATAGGCACAGATACGAATTTAACAATGATTACAGAGAGGCTGTGGAGAAAGGCGGTCTTACAATAAGCGGACTGTCTCCCGACGGAGATTTGGTGGAAACCGTTGAAATATCGGATAGGGACTTTTATGTGGGAGTTCAGTATCATCCCGAGTTTAAGTCAAGACCCAATAAGCCGCATCCGCTCTTTGTGGGCTTTATAGAGGCGGCGCTTAAAAAATAAATCCTACCGAAGTTTCGCTTTAATACTTGAAATTTTACCATGACTGTGGTAGAATAGTGCTTGTGATGTAATTCTTTCGGAAGGGAAGATTTTAAAATGAGCATTGAAAAGCCTGTCAAACGAGAGAGAACAGGTGCGGAGTTTCTTATATTTTTGTGTTGGCTCGTATATACGATGTCCTATTTGGGCAAGGTGAATTATTCTGCCAATATCACAAAAATCATAGAATTTTATAATGTAACCAAGGCTGAGGCAGGTATGCCGCCTACATTTTTCTTCTTTGCATACGGAATCGGGCAGGTTATAAACGGCTTTTTATGCAAAAAATACAATATGAAATATGTGATTTTCACAAGCCTGTTTTCCTCGGCGGCAATAAATCTATTTTTGGCGTTAAACACGAATTTTGCCGTAATAAAGTGGCTTTGGATGATAAACGGTTTTGTGCTGTCCATGCTTTGGCCTACGCTTATAAGGCTATTATCTGGAAACCTTCCCAAGAGTGCATTGGCAAAATCCACCGTTGTCATGGGAACAACCGTAGCTTCGGGAACGTTAATTATTTATGCATTGTCTTCGCTGTATGCTCATTTCGATTATTTTCAGCTTGCCTTTTACACTCCTGCCGTAACGGGAATTTCTGTGGGAATTTTCTGGCTGCTTTCATATAAAAAAGCTGTAGTCGGTGCTAAAACCGTTAAGGACGAGGATTTGGAAAATCATGATGAAGGCACGGGTGAAGGTGTAAGCAGGAAGCAGTCGGACAACGAAAAAAGGATATTTGCGGTCACGATAGGAGTGCTTTGCCTTTATGCGGTGGGCATAAATTTTATAAAGGACGGTCTTACAACCTGGGTTCCTTCGATACTTAAGGAGGAGTATGGACTTGCGGATTCTCTATCCATTTTGCTGACGCTTCTTCTTCCTATGGTGGCGATATTCGGAAACATTTTTGCTTTGGCGGTTCGTAAAAAAGTACCCGATTATGTATCCCATTGTGCGTTATTTTTCGCACTGATGTTCGGGTTAATCGGGATGATTGTGGGAAGTATAAAATTTGAGCTTGTGATAGTAATGCTTATAGGCTTGGTAGTTGTGAGCCTGTTTGCATCGAGCCTTAACAGCCTTATTACGAGCATTTTTCCGATATTCATGCGAGAAAAAATCAATTCCGGAATGTTTGCCGGGATTTTGAACGGATTTTGCTATGTGGGAAGCACCTTAAGCGCATACGGTCTTGGGATAATTGCGGATAATTACGGCTGGACAGCGGTATTTTTGAGCCTTATGGCATTTTGTGCGGTAATGTGTGTCGCATGGGCAGTTTTTACGGTGTTCAGGCATATTATAAGTAAATAAATGCAAATATGATAAAGTGCGGCAATAGAACTTTGCCGCACTTATTTATATGTGTCCTATATCTGCTTTTTCTCCGCCGTCCTCTTTAATGAGGGAATCGTCAAAATGAATCATAACATTTTGCCCTTCGAGAAGAGCTTGAAGCTCCTTTATGTTCACATTGCAAATGCTTTCATTGTCCCTAAGCGCAATAAAGCACGCTGCGGCGGATGCCTGGCCGGTTATTATTGCAGGGGGAATAACTCTTAATACATCCCATGCATAACCTGTCCCCGAGGCGCATCTTCCTGCCGCAATTACATTCGGGTAGCCCGATTTTGTAAGGCACCTGAAGGGTATTTCATAGAGATAATCACGCCTGTCAAAATCGCATATTGCACCTACAGAATCGTCAAAATGCCTGTAAACATCGTCCTCGCAGAGCGTGTAATCCCCGTCAATCCTTCTTGTGGTTCTGAGCTGCGGCATTGCAGGGAGAATAGTTATGTCACGCTCCTTCCGATTGTCACCTTTTATGTTTGAAAGCAGCTCAAGCTGATTTTCAACAATATAATCCGTAACATCACGGTTTGAAGTGCCAAGCCAGTATCTGTGGCCATCCGGGTGGAACTTGCCGTAAAGATTGGCTTTTCCTCCCGGGTACATTTTGTATAAATGAGCAACATCGCCTTCGCTTATTGCCTTTTGGCAATTTTCCAGATTTGTGCCGAAAGCGTAATATGTATGATAGTTTTTGCCCTGAACCGTAGGAACGCCTGCAAGGTGGAGAAGGTCGGAATCTCCGCTTGCGTCAATGAACATTTTAGCTTCGTAATACTGAAATCCGCTTTTTCCGTTTGTTATAACACCCTTTATTCTGCCGTTTTCGCAAACAACATCACAAAGTACGGTGTCAAGAAGCAAATCCGCTCCACTTTCCGATAAAAACTCGGTGAGGGCGAGCATATAAATCGGCGCTGAATAACGGCAGGGGTATCTTTGCATTGTTTTTCCTTCTCCCGGCTCACCCGTTTGCCAGTCCGAGGGAACGGTGTCAAAGCTGTATTTTTTTGAAAGCTGAAGCATTTCCTCCGCCATACCCTTAATAATCTGCGTTCCACGACCGTTGCACATGGGAACGAAGAAATTAACAAGCCCTGTTGTTGCAAGTCCTCCGAGATTAACGGATTTTTCAATAAGAAGCGTGTTCAGCCCGAGCCTTGAAGCGTTTACTGCCGCCGCAACGCCCGCAACGCCTCCTCCCACAACTATTAAATCATAATCTCCCGTCTTTGGAATTGACAGCTTTAAATCAATGTTCATAGCCTATTTCTCCCTAATATTTTTCAGAAATCTTTTTGCAATCGGATTTTCGCACCGTAGGTCAACCTGGCATATAACATAGGTTTTTCCCTCGTATTCCTTGTATGCCGCCGCAAGCTCACTGTGCCAGTTTCCGTTTTTGTCCTTGTTTCCCGTTGTAAGAATCGGAGTAAAGCCTTCCGCTTCAAAGGTTGTATCGAGGATAGGGGTAATCATATCCGATTTTTCATCGTACCAAAGCCGAAAATCGTTTTTCTCAAATTCCTTCGTGTATTTGCTGCCCGTATTTCTCGATACGAAGTGAAGGGGGAGCATTCCGCATTTTTTAACCGTAACCGTTTCTCCTGCAACCTCGTGAGTCCCTTCTGTAAGCCTTATAATTTCCACATTTTCGTTTTCGGGAACGGTGCAGTCTTCAAAAACCTCTATTTCCTGCTCGTTCCAGGAAAGAATTTGTCCGTCAGAGTCCTCTAAAATTGCCTTTACGGTAAAACGCTCCCTGTCAGAAACGCTGTTTATTGAAAAATTGATGTCCGCCGCATACGAAACGGCGCAGTTTTCAATAAAACAATCGGTTTCGCTTTTCATAATGGGCTTTCCGTCCTTGTAAACCTCGAAGGTGCATACGCCTCTGCCTGATTTGTTGGTATCGTTGCAGATGTAGCTTTCGATTTTTACTGTTTCGCCCGCAAAGTATGTAAATCTGTCCGTTCTCAGGCTGATATGAATTGGTTCAAGAGCGTTTCTGTACTCAAAATATGCAGGCTTCGGGGTTCTTTCGCAGTCCATTATGGTTTTCATCCAGCCGTCGGGCCATGCGTCTATGAAAAGATGAATGGCGTTTGAAATCATAAGATTGTTCCGCCTCAGGCTTTCTGTCATAAACCCTGTTGCAAAGGCTTGATATTCCTGACTTTCTCTGCACCAATCCTCCATTGTGCTTTGTGTGTCGAAAAAGAAGTAATGGAATGGAGCGGTTTGAGAATTATATATTTTTGAAATATCAAACGGCTCCTTTATCCATTCCTTGGGATAGTATTTTTTCATAACTTCCGCAAAGTCAAGCCCTTCTGTCCCGAACTCTCCGCAGCCGCAGTACCAATCGGGCTTTATCGGCAGCCAATAACCTCGGTTAAGCCTTCCTATGTCAATGCCGTGTCCGTTGTACCAGGTGGGATAACAGTGATTGTCGGGCATCGAGGAGGTCGGCGGATCGTAATCCCCGTCAACATGCTTTATGACACGGTCGGGATTTTGCATATGAACCGCAATATCGCAAGCCTCAAAGAAACTCTCAAGTTCTGGGCGTGTCATATGGCGGTGGGGCTGATTGTTGGCATTGGGGAAGGGCTCGTTTATGTAAGTCACCATGATATTGCATGGGTGCGAGCGCACTATTCTCTCCATTTCCTCCGCCTGCCTTACGCCTTCTGCAAACTTATTCCTTCTCATACATCCGAAAAGAGGAAGGTCGGTTTGCGTCATAAGTCCCAGCATATCGCAGTAGTCGTAAACCTCGCTTTGAACAGGTCTTTGAGTGATTCTGAGATAATTCATATTGCAAAGCTTCGCAAGAAGAATATCATCAATGAGCTGATCAAAATCCCCTCGCATAACATCCTGCTGTTCAAAGCCCATTGTATTCGCACCTCGAAGCCTTATTTTTTCGCCGTTAAGATAAAACATACCCTTCGGTGAGGATGTAGTGTCCTGCAAGAAGCTTCTCATGCCGAAATGCTTTGATTTTGTGTCCTTAACCTCACCGTTTTCCAAAAGCTTAACCTGAAGCTCATAAAGATACGGGGTATCGGGATTCCAAAGCCTCGGATTTTCTATTTCAAAGCTGAATTTATATATGTTCTTGCCGTGCATTGCAGGAACATCGGTGTCCTGACCGACTTTTTCTCCGAGGGAAGCCTCTGTAAGACTATCGCACATTCCTACGGTTCTTTTGGTTGAAGGGATGAACACTCTGTTTTGAAACACAGTTTGCTTAAAATTCCTTCCGTAAAGGGATAGCTCAAAGGAAAGGTTTTTCTTTAGATAGTCGGCGTTTTCAACCTCAATCCAAACCTCTGCGCTCTCATTTTGTGGGCGGACAAAAACATCGGTAATGTTTACACGCTGCCTGATTTCAAGCCTTACATCATCGTAAAGTCCGATTCCGGAGGGGCAGTGATGCCAGCCGCTGTAGGGGTCGTCCCAACCAAGTCCAGTTGCGGCGTAAAGCTTGTCGCCGCCCTGACCGTATTTTTCGTCATTGTAAAGCTCAATTTTCAGGGAGTTTATTCCCGGACGAATGTTCCTCGTGATTTCAAACTCGAAGGGGGAGAAAAAGCCCTCATGTGTTCCCACGCAAACTCCGTTTATGTACACAACCGCATAGTAATCCGCACCGCCTATGCAGATGTATGCGGCATCAGTATCCAAAAGGCTCGGTGAATTAAATTCCGCCTCGTAGGTTTTAAGGGCAAAGCCGGAGGGACCGCCGTAATCGGGTATTTCCGCTTCCTTTCCGTCAATCCTGAATTTTTTAATATCAAAGACCTTTGTAACCGCCTCAAGCCTCGGTGAGTAATCCTTTAAATAGGGCTTGTAACGGGTGCGCATGGCTTCAAGCTCAAAATAAAGCTCCTCTTTGGTATCTATATGCTTTTTTGTTGCTTTTGGGGTGAAATTGCCGGGCTTCGGAACGGAAATTTTCGTTTTGTGTACGGGAGGCTTTGGAGTGTACAAAAGCTCCTGCCTTCCGCCGATTCCGTTTGCGGCAATATCGGCAAAAATATCATTTTTCATGCTTAAAGTTCTCCTTATTTTTATTACGCAATCATTATAGCACACTATTTTTTTCATTGCAATACAAAAATTCAAAATTTGATTGATTTTTAAGGATTTTTGTGTTAAAATTAACTATATGACATTTATAAATTTACGGTGATATTGTATGGATATTTTTGAAAGTATAAAGTCGACAATAGATGCATCTAAAAGCATTGTGCTCATTCCGCATACAAATGCCGACGGCGATGCAACGGGCTCTTGCTTTGCGCTTGCGATGTTTTTGCAAAAGCTCGGAAAGAGCGTGGATGTGGTGTTTGAGGAGTTTCCGAGGCTTTCGAGCGTAGTTTACCACGACTTCATTGTTTATGAAGGCAAAAAAAGAGATTATGACCTTTCTGTTGCGGTGGACTGTGCGGACAAGGGCAGAATGGGCAACAGAGCCGAGCTTTTTTGCGGTAAAACGATTTGTATAGACCACCATAAAACCAACGGCAATATTGCGGATATAAATTATGTTGAGCCACAGTCTTCCTCCACGGGAGAGCTGGTTTTTGAGCTTATTTCCCACATAAGCCCGTCTCTTTTGGATAAGGCTACGGCAGAGCCGATTTATATGGCTATATCTGCCGATACGGGCTGCTTTAAGTATTCAAATGTTTCCGAAAGAACCCACAAAATAGCCGCAAGGCTTTATGAAACGGGAGGGGATTTCTCGGAAATAAACCGCAAGCTTTTCGATACCGTCCCGATAAGGAAGATGAGATTTCAGGCAGACGCTGTAAATGCCATTGAATTTTACTGCGAAAACCGTGTTGCGATGTACTATCTTTCATATGAGGAGTATATGGAAAGGGAGCTTACGCTCGGGGATGTGGAATTTATATCGAGTATGCTCAAAACCGTTGAAGGTGTAAGCGTGGGCGTGTTTATTCATGAGCGTGAGCCGGGTAAATTCAAGGTCAGCCTAAGGTCTGATGAAGCGCTTGATTCCTCCGTTGTTGCGTCCTACTTCGGCGGAGGAGGTCACAGCAGAGCTGCCGGATTTTCTGCGGAGGGCAATGCGCAAGAGCTTACAGAAAGCATCATAGCCTCAATAAAAAACAATTTGGTGATTGATTAATGAACGGTATTCTGGTTATAAATAAGCCTTCGGGGGTTACATCTCATGATGTTGTGGCAAGTGTGAGGCGTATTCTCGGCACAAGGAAGGTGGGGCACGCCGGTACTCTTGACCCCATTGCTACCGGTGTTTTAATAGTGCTTGTTGGCAAGGCGACAAAGCTTTCCGACAGGCTTTTATGTGAAAGAAAGAGGTATATTGCAAAATTCAGGCTGGGCGTTAAAACCGACACCTATGACATTACGGGGACTGTAATCGAGGAAACCGGTCTTTCGGCTTCGAGGGACGAGATTTTGCGGTGTATAGAAAACTTTAAGGGAAAAATAAGTCAGGTTCCGCCGATGTATTCCGCCATAAAAATGAACGGAAAAAAGCTTTACGAGCTTGCAAGAGCCGGTGTGACGGTTGAAAGAAAGCCTCGGGATGTTGAAATATACGATATTTCCCTTGTGGGAGAGGACACCCTTGACATATCCTGCTCCAAAGGAACATATATTCGCTCGCTGATTTATGATATGGGCGAGGCTTTGGGCTGCGGAGCGACCTTGACGGAGCTTTCAAGAATCGAAAGCGGCAATTTCACAAAGAATAGTGCCGTGACATTGGAGGAGCTTTCCGAAAAGGGCTTTGAAGCGTGCGCACTGACGGCAGACGAGGTTATAAAGGCACAGTCCGTTATGGTTTTCGGGGAAGATGAGCGGAAAATAAAAAACGGTAATGTGATTAATTTTGAAGGCGTAAACGGTGAGTGCAAGGTGTTTTCAAGCGTTGGGGAGCTGCTTTGCACAGCTATGGGCGACGGAAGAAAAATAAAGCCCGAAATCATGCTTTATGAGGGTGAATTATGATTATCTACGAAAGCGGACAAAAAATAGAGCAGAGCTCCATTGTAATGCTCGGGATGTTTGACGGACTGCACATAGGTCACAGGCGGCTTATCAAAACAGCAAAAGCCGAAGGGAAAAAACGAGGTCTTAAAACAGTGCTGTTTACCTTTTTGAGCAATCCGAAGCAGGATAAGCCTTGCGTTATAACAAACGAGAAAAAGATAGAGCTTTGCGAGGAGCTTGGCATTGATGCGGTTTATTTTCGGGAGTTTACCGAGGATTTCAGGAAAATGTCACCCGAGGAGTTTGTATGTTATCTTAAGGAAACTCTTAATGCCGAAGCGGTGGTTGCAGGATTTGATTACAGATTCGGTCATAAGCATATGGGCGGAATTGAGGAACTCAAAAAAGGGGATTTTGAGCTTTTTGTTGTGCCGGAGGTTAAAATAGACGGAGAAAAGGTCAGCAGCACCCTTGTTCGCACATATATCGAAAACGGCGAAATCGGAAAGGCAAACCGAATGCTTGGGTACAATTTTTCGGTTGACGGAATTGTTCTTCCCGGAAGAAGCGTCGGTCGAAAACTTGGATTTAAAACCGCAAACATCGAAATTCCCAAAGGGCTTGTAACTCCGAAATACGGTGTTTATGCCACAAAAACGGCGATTGGTGAGAAAAAATTCTGTTCTGTCACAAATGTGGGAGTCAACCCCACCTTCGGGCTTAAGAAGGCAATCGTGGAAACCCACATTCTCGGCTTTGACGAGGATATTTACGATAAGAAAATAAGTGTTGAATTTATTGAATTTTTAAGGGAAGAGAAGAAATTTTCTTCGGAAGGCGAGCTTTCGCGGCAAATTATGCTTGATGTAAGTCGTGCGAGGGAAATTACGGAGGATAAAAATGCTTACTAAGGACAAAAATTTCTATAAATCCTTTGTTGTTCTTACCGTAACGCTCATGCTTGAGCAAGCGGTTGTTTTGAGCGTAAACCTTGCGGACAATATTATGCTTGGGAATTACAGCGAAACGGCGCTTTCGGGGGTTGCGGCGGTAAATCAGATTCAATTCATTTTGCAGCAGCTGATTTTTTCCGTAAGCAACAGCATAATCATTCTCGGAAGTCAGTATTGGGGACAGAAAAATACCGAGCCTATCAAGAAAATCATGTCGGTTGCGCTTATGTGCGCCACATTCATAGCGGTGCTGATGTTTTCCGTGGTTTCCTTATTTCCAAGGGCATCCGTGGGGCTTTTCACGAATGATTCGACAATAATCGACGAGGGCGTAAAATACCTTAATATAATCAGGTTTTCTTACCTGTTTTTTGCGTTTACAAATGTTCTGCTCGGAGGATTGAGGACGGTGGAGAAGGTCAGCATTGCCCTCTATACCTCTATATTATCCCTTGTTGTAAATTGCGGTATTAACTTTTTGCTTATTAAGGGTAATTTCGGGTTTCCCGAGCTTGGCGCAAGGGGAGCGGCGATAGGTACGCTCACCGCAAGAATACTTGAATTTTTGATTGTTTCCTTTTATATTCTTAAGAAGGACAAGCTTATAAAATGGAGGATTTCGGAGCTTAAGAGCATAAACCGAGAACTGTCGGCAGACTTTATAAGGGTAAGCCTTCCCGTAATCGGTACGGGGCTTATTTGGGGGCTGAATACCGCACTTCAGACGGTTATTTTGGGGCATATGTCGTCAAACGCAATAGCCGCACATTCCATATCCTCAACGGTATTTTTGTTTTTGAAGGTCACCTCCGTTGGTGCGGCGTCTGCGGCGTCAATTATTATCGGCAAGGCAGTGGGCGAGGGGAATATGAAGTCAATAAAGGAGTATGTCAGAACGCTTCAGGTTCTTTTTGTCGCAATAGGCATCTGCTTATGTTCAATTCTTTTCTTTGCCAGAACTCCGTTTTTGAGCCTTTACAATCTTTCGCCGAAAACAGCGGAGCTTGCGGACATCTTTATGATTATCGAGTCAACGGTTCTTTTGTTCATGTCGTATCAGATGTGCATGAATATCGGCATAATAAGAGGCGGCGGAGATACGAAGTATATTCTGATTTTGGACATTGTTGGAATATGGTGCATTACGGTGCCTTTTTCGCTTCTTGCGGCGTTCGTGTTTAAGCTTTCGCCGATCATTGTTGTTATCTTGTTAAACAGCGACCAATACTTGAAATGCATTCCTGCCGCAATTTACGGCAACTCCTACCGTTGGATTAAAAAGCTGACGAGAAATGATGAAAAATAGGGTGGTGTTTTTTTTCGTGAAAAGGTATTTGAAGCCTGTAATACTCATAGCTTTTATTGCAGTAGTTTCCGTAATCGCATTGGGCGGATTTTTGAGTAATTCGGAAAGTGATGAGGAACAAAGCAATTATTGCGTTTTATCGGTTAATTGCTATAACGCCTACGAAAATGCGGCGGAGGGAAAAAAGGATATTATCCCAAAAGACGGTATAATTTACCCTGAGAAAAGGGTGAGTTTCGATGCCGGAGAAAGCGTGTTTGATGTGCTGCTTCGGGAGATGAAAAACAACAAAATTCACATTGATTTTTCAAAAACACCGGGTTTCGATACGGTTTATGTAAAGGGAATAGGGAACCTGTATGACGGTGACTGCGGCGAAATGTCAGGGTGGATGTACAAGGTGAACGGTGAGTTTGCGGATCGAGGCTGTGATAAATATACAGTTTCAAGCGGTGACAAAATAGAATTTATTTATTCCTGCGATTTTACTGCGGAGATGAATTAAAAGAGCTGAAATTTGCTTCAGCTCTTTATTTTATAACAACATTATTAAGAATTTTTATTGAATTGCTTTCAATTTCGGATACAAACGAGCTACCGAACTTTTTGTTTATTTTAATCATTGCCTCATCCATTTTCGGCGATCTTGACTCCATGTTGTGCATATCGGTGCCTATAACATGAATACAATTCCCGTCAATCAGTTTTGACAAAAACCGCCTTGAGCCAAATGACAGAAAACTATCGGCGTTTGCCTGCCCGAGGATTTGCATATTAAAGAGATTATAGTAGGTTTCTATGTTGCGGTTAATATCCGCATATCTTTCAATGTGAGCCATTATAGGCTTAACCTTAAAATTTGCGGCAATGTAATAAATCATTTCGTACATCCACGGCTGCCAGAGCTGGTAGGGCATTTCGAGAAGTAAATAATCAGTACCTTCTATGCACAGCTTGTCAACATCCTCCAGCTCGCCGAGGGAAATACTCAAATGAACTTCGCAACCGAGCTTAATTTCCGGAATATTGTTTTCCTCGCCCTGCTCCGCAATTCTTTTCATGAGGTGATCAAATGACGCTTTTCTTTTGCGAATAAAGCCCTCAACGGTTCTTCCGTTGCAATAAAAATGAGGCGTTGCAACGATTGTTTCAACGCCCTGATTTTTAACTGTTTTGAGCATTTGGATTGCAGTTTTGGTATCTTTTGCACCATCATCCATACCGGGAAGGAAATGAGAGTGAAAATCTATCATAAAAGCATCACCTTAATTTTTCTTGTTGTCAGTTGGCTCAGGTCTTGAACCGTAGCCGTAATAATAGCCGTAGGAATCCTGCTCTTTATAGTATTTGTTTGTGTATTTGTTGCTGTATTTGTAGCTTGCGGATTCCACATCGTTAAGAATAAAGCCGAGAATTTTTGAATCCGCGTATTTAAGTGTCCCGATAGCCCTGTCAACAATATCGTATGTTGTGTAATTCTGACGGACAACCATAACAAGCCCGTCGGCAAAGCTGTTGGACAAAACCGCATCGGTAACAACCGTAACCGGAGGGGTATCGAGGAAAATATAGTCGTAAAAATTAGAAAAATAATCGAACAATTCCTTTGCCTTAGCCGATGCTAAAAGCTCGGAAGGGTTAGGAGGTATCGAGCCTGCCGTAATGCAGTCGAACCCGAACTCCGTCTTTTGAGGCTTGAATGTTTGCATATCGCAAAAGGACGCAAGAAGATTGGAAAGCCCAACATCGTTTTTGATACCGACACTCTGGTTAATTCTCGGCCTTCTGAGGTCGCCGTCAACCAACAAAACTTTCGTGTTCGGTCTTTGAGCGAAGGTTGTGGCAACATTTATGCAGGTTGTTGTCTTGCCTTCACCCGGGGATGCGCTTGTGAAAACTATCTTTTTGCAGTTATCATGATCGCCGAGGGCAAACATAATATTTGTTCTTACCGTTTTATAAGCCTCTCTCACAGCAAAGGAAGTTGAATTGTTAACTATTGGGCGAGCATCGCCGTGGGTAATTTTATCTTCAATTTCTTTCTTTTTCTTTTCAAATTCTTTTTCGTCAGCCTTGCGAAGAAAATCGAACATTTTCAAGTCCTCCTTTCATTGAGCTTATTCCTGCGTGAAGTTAGGTATAACACCGAGTACCGGAATGTTGAATTTTTTAAACAGTTCATCCTCATCCTTGATTGTTGTGTCAAAGAATTCGAGAATAAATATAACAAATATCGACAAAATTATACCTATCAGAACACCTACGAGAGTGTTTATTCTGATATTCGGGGAAGAAGGCTCAACAGGGAGTGTTGCATTGTCAACCACAGCCACCGAGCCTGCCTTAACGACTCTCATAATTTCTTCGGGAGCGTTATTGAGAATTTCCTGAACCACAGCCCTTGCAATCTCGGGGCTTTTCGATTCAGCGCTGATCTGAAGGATTTCGGTTTCGTTAACGCCCTCCATTGTAATCATAGACTGAATGTCAGCTGCGGAAAGACCGTTGTTTAATTTCTGTGAAATGCTTTGGCAAAATGTTTTACTTTTGAGAACCTGGGAGTAGGTGGTTACAAGCTGTTGCGACAGCTGAACATCACCTGTTGTAAGCTGGTTATTGTTATTCTGATTTTTGTTGTTAACATAGAGTGTACCTTTGGAAGTGTAAAGAGGGGAAACAAGAAGCTCCGTATATGCAAAAGCAGCGCAACCCACAATCACACCGCAAAGAAGAATAATCCACCAACGCTTAATGATTATTCCGAGAATATCGTTAAAAGTAAACTTGTTTGTCAAAATTTGTTCACTCCTTTTGTATTTGGGAAAGCCTATGAAAAAACCCATTCACCCACGGTAAACGGGGATTTGTGTAATCATCAAAAAAGCGAAACCGTCTCATAAAAAACGAGACAGTTCCGCAGATTTCAATTGCAGTAACAATTAAGCTGCCTCAGTCCAGAGTTATCTGAACTTTCTTTTACGGGCTGCTTCTGATTTCTTTTTACGCTTAACACTGGGTTTTTCATAGTGTTCTCTTTTGCGTATTTCAGACAGAACGCCTGCTTTTGCACACTGCCTCTTGAAACGCCTGAGTGCGCTATCTAAAGACTCATTGTCCTTTATTCTGATTTCTGACATCCTTATCCCTCCCTCCGCGACCGATGCCCAAAAAGGCATATACTGAATGCGGCTTTTATTAAAAAAGAATAGCAGGGTTTTTACACCATCTATCTAAACCGATTTAACACTATTATAACCCAAACTCGGTTCAATGTCAAGGATATATTTCTAATTTTTCAAAAAAAATTTACAATTTATTGTTTTTTGTCGCTTCTTCCTTTGATTATGGGTGAAACACGCTTATAAATAAGTATGGTTATAGCCGAAACGATAAGCCCCTTTGCAATCGTGAAGGGTATATTGAACACTATAAGGCACTGCGCGAGGGTGTGCACACCGCCGAATATTTTCTGATACAGCTCGATAATCGTGTCAATGGGCATAAATTTGGAGTATATGGGGTAGGTGATAAAATAGTTTATCGGGAAGCTCATAATACCCATTGCCAAAGAGCCCGCAAGGCTACCGATTGCCGCGTGCTTTTTGTCCTTGTGCTTTTTATAAATAACGCCTGCCACGAACACAAATACCGCGCCGATAATGAAATTTGCGATTTCACCCACGCCGCCGGTTGTGGTAGTGGGGAGCTTTATAAGGTTCTTCACAAGGCAAACCGCAACGCCGTACACCGGCCCGAGGGCGAAGGATGTAATGAGTGCCGGAAGCTCTGAAAAATCGAACTTCAGGAAAAAGGGTACGAACGGCAGACCGAATTCCAGCATCATAAGAATCCCTGAAATTGCGGACATCATTGCGCATACTGCTAAGTTTCTTGTTTTGATTTTCATGTTAAAAAAACTCCTTTCGACAAAAAAACACCCGAAACAAATTCGGGTGCATAAATATATTTTTACATACATTTCTTCTTCCATCCGGACTGTAACCGTCGGTACCGGAATTTCACCGGTTCAGCTTACGCTCGCGGACTTTAACCGCCGGTAGGGAATTGCACCCTGCCCCGAAGATGAGATTATTGTATCACAAAAACTGATTTATGTCAAGTTTTGAGGTAAAAAAACTTCAAAATGGCAAAAAATATATTGACAAAAGCATTATATTGTGCTATAATAAGTGCTGTTGTTAATATTTGCGCCGTTAGCTCAGCTGGATAGAGCGTCTGGCTACGGACCAGAAGGTCGCGGATTCGAATTCTGCACGGCGCGCCAATTCACAGTTCGGCATCGGGCTGTGAATTTTTTATGCGAATATCGAAAAGTACAGGATCACAACGATACCGAGAACAATTCTGTACCAGCCGAACGCCTTGAAATCGTGCTTTCTTATGTAACCCATAAGGAACTTTATTGCGGCGAGGGAAACAAGATACGCAACCGCCGTTCCGAAAAGCAGAACCGAAAGATTAGGGAAGGCAAATCCGCTTTTGAGTATGTACTTTAATATTTTAAGACCGCTTGCACCTATCATCACGGGGATAGCAAGGAAGAAGGAAAACTCAGCGGCTATACTTCTTGATGCTCCGAGGAAAACGGCACCGAGAATAGTAGAGCCGGATCTCGATGTGCCGGGAATGAGGGAAAGCATCTGAAAGCAACCAATGAGCAAGGCTGTTTTGTAGCTCATTTCCTCCATTGAGTTGACGGAAGGCTTTTTGTTTCTGTTTTCAAGAATAATGAAAAGGATACCGTAAACAATCAAAGCCCCGGCGATAACATACCATTTGTGAGCCTTGTCGCTGATCCAATCGTCCAGCAAAAGTCCTGCAACGCCCGCAGGTATGGTTGCAACGAGAACCTTAAACCACATTGTCCAGGTCTGCTTCTTTTCCAATGAGCTTTTTTTGGGGGAAAATGGGTTCAGCTTGTGAAAATAAAGGGTAACCACGGCTAAAATGGAACCGAATTGAATTACGACCATAAACATATCCACAAAGCTTTTGCCGCCGCCGAGCTTGCAAAATTCGTCCGCAAGCAAAAGATGTCCCGTACTGCTGACGGGAAGCCACTCGGTTATCCCTTGAATTATGCCTAAAATCAGTGCTTTAATAAATTCCATAAATAAGCTCCTTTTGTCAGTTTATATAATTATACCAAAAAAATTGATTTTTTTCAATACGGTACTTTTATTTTTTTGAAATTTTTGTTATAATTGTTTTGAAGGACGGTTTTGATTATGAATAAAAAGACATTAAGAATACTTGAGTTTGATAAAATACTTGAAAAACTTGCTTCCTTTGCGGTGGGCGAGGAAGCGAAGGAAATGTGCGTAAAGCTGACTCCCATGACGGACGAAGGGCGCATAAAAGCGGAAATCGGCGAAACCACCGACGCGCAAAAGATGATTGACAAATGCTCTTCGCCTTCATTTTCTGCGCTTAAGCCCGTGGGAGGAGCGGTTAAGCGTGCGGAAATAGGCTCGGTTTTAAGCATTCCCGAGCTTTTGCTGTGCGGAAGGGTGATGCAGTCTGCCCGAGTGATTAAGGCTTACGGCTCTTCGGAAAAATTCGAGCAGGAAACTTCGATTACTTCATATTTTAATGCACTTGTTCCCGATAAGCGGTTTGAGGATACGATTTTCGGCAATTTAATAGGAGAAAACGAAATTGCCGACACCGCAAGCCCCGAGCTCAACTCCATAAGAAAGCAGATGAGAAAATCCAACGATAAAATAAGGGATATTCTCAATAATATGATACATTCCTCAAAGTATTCCAAAGCCTTGCAGGATTCAATCGTAACGATGAGAGGTGACCGTTATGTTATCCCTGTAAAGGCGGAGCATAAGGGCGAGATTTCGGGGATAGTGCATGATACCTCGTCGAGCGGCTCCACCGTTTTTATCGAGCCTTCTGCGGTTGTTGAAGAAAACAACAGGCTTCGGGAGCTCGAAGGAGCGGAAAAGGATGAAATTGCGAAAATTCTTGCGGAATACACCTGCATGGTAAACGGAATTTCAGAGATTATTATGCAAAACTACAAGATACTCACAACGCTTGATTTTATATTCGCAAAGGCTAAGCTTTCGGATTACATGAAGGGCTGTCCCGCGGAAACAGGCTACGATAAGTACATTAATCTTAAAAAGGCAAGACATCCCTTGCTTGATCCAAAGAAGGTCGTACCGGTCGATGTAAGGTTGGGTGAGGAGTTTGACTCCCTTATTATCACAGGGCCGAATACGGGCGGTAAAACGGTTGTGCTTAAAACGATAGGTTTGCTGTGCGTTATGGCTCAGTCGGGACTTCATATTCCTGCGTCCTACGGCAGTACCTTAAGGATTTATGAGGATATTTTTGCCGACATCGGCGATGAGCAAAGCATTGAGCAAAGCCTCTCCACCTTTTCGGCGCACATGAAGACTATAGTTTATATAACTAAGCATCTTTCTAACAGGTGTCTTGTTTTGTTCGATGAACTTGGTGCGGGAACCGATCCGACTGAGGGTGCTGCACTCGCTATCGCCATTCTGTCACATCTGCATAACCGTGGAATCCGCACTATGGCAACGACACACTACAGCGAACTGAAGGTATTTGCTCTTTCTACTCCGGGAGTAGAAAATGCCTGCTGTGAATTTGACGTGGAGACATTGAGCCCGACTTACCATCTTCTGATCGGTATTCCTGGAAAAAGTAATGCTTTCGCGATTTCCGAAAAACTCGGCCTTCCGGATTATATCATCCAGGATGCCAAAACGCATCTGACCGAAGAGGATGAATCTTTTGAAGATCTCCTTACTGATCTGGAACAGAGCCGCAAGACCATCGAAAAAGAGCGGGAAGAGGTTGCTTCTTACCGCCGCGAGATGGAGCGTCTCAAGTCCGAACTCAAGAACCAACAGGAAAAGCTGGATACACAGCGCGACCGGATCATTCGTGAGGCAAATGCCAGAGCAACCGACATTGTTCAGGAAGCCAAAGATTTTGCTGATGAGACAATGAAGAACTTCCGCAAATTCGGCAAAGCCAGTATTTCCGCTTCCGAGATGGAAAAAGAAAGAGAACGGATCCGCAAGCAGCTTTCCAAAACTGAAAATAAAAACCGTCTGGAAAAGAAAAAACCTTCCAAAGCTTACAAGGCTAGCGATTTCCATCTGGGCGATTCTGTAAAAGTACTGAGCATGAATCTGACCGGAACGGTAAATTCACTACCGGATGCCAAAGGCAACCTGTTTGTCCAGATGGGTATTCTCCGGTCACAGGTCAATATTTCCGATCTCGAACTGATCGAAGAACCGCTTACGGTTACTGCAAAGCAGATGCGCAAAACCAGCAGTGGCAAGATGAAGATGGGCAAATCCATGCATGTCAGTCCGGAGAT
>ERZ827440.1793-NODE-1793-length-21611-cov-11.693264_pt1 | contig 21611 bp, 15 predicted proteins | sample MGYA00519774_ERZ827440 | MGnify/ENA primary metagenome ERZ827440 (study PRJEB31778, sample SAMEA3449302) | human gut metagenome | biome: human gut; feature: human-associated habitat; material: faeces | place: United Kingdom | collected 2010/2012 ... | reverse complement strand
TCACCGGCAATTACCCCTACGACGGGCTTTACATGATGCAGCATTTCATGAACAACATGTTCAACTCCGCCGACTACCAGCGCCTGTCCGCCGCGGCGGTGCTGCTGGCGATCGTCATCGTCATCCTCATTGCCCTTTTGTTCTTCGTGGAGAACATCTTCGGAAAGGACGTGGAAGGATGAAGAAAAAACGCTATTTTTCCCGCACGGTCTGCTTTCTGCTCTGCGCGGTGTTCGCGCTTTTGTTCCTGCTGCCGACGGTTCTGACCATCACGAACTCCTTCATGACGCAGAGCGAGATCACGGCCAGCTACGGCCAGGTCTTTGAAAACGCCAACGACGGCAAGAGCTACATCTCCAAGACCATTGAGCTCAAATTCATCCCCGACAAGGTCAGCTTCACCCAGTATTTCACCGTCCTGCTCAAAAGCCCGGACTATCTGCTGAAATTCTGGAACTCCGTCATCCTGACCGCGCCGATCGTCTTCGCGCAGCTCATGGTCGCGTCCATCGCGGCCTACGGCTTTACCCGCTGGCGCGGGAAGGTGCGCGACAGTCTGTTCTTCTTCTACGTGATCCTGATGCTCATGCCGTATCAGGTCACGCTGGTCCCCAACTATCTGGTGAGCGACTGGCTGAAGATCCTCAATACCCGGTGGGCGATCTTCCTGCCCGGCGCGTTTGCGCCGTTCTCGGTCTTTCTGCTCACCAAATTCATGCGCCGCATCCCCATGGCTGTCATCGAATCGGCCAAGATCGACGGCGCGAACGAGTGGCACATCTTCTGGAACATCTGCCTGCCGCAGTGCCGGAGCGCCCTCTATTCCATTGCGATCCTGGTGTTCATCGACAACTGGAACATGGTCGAACAGCCGCTGATCCTGCTCAACGACGTGGAGAAGCAGCCGCTTTCGATGTTCCTGTCCAGCATCAACGCCGGCGAGATCGGCATCGCCTTTGCCGCCGCCGTCATCTATATGATCCCCGGTCTGCTGCTGTTTTTGCACGGCGAGGCGTATCTGGTGGAAGGCATCGCACATTCTGGCTCTGTGAAAGGATAAGGAAAGAGACATGGAAAACAGTGTAAGAAAACGCGAATGGGTCAAGACCGCGGCCATCATTTTTCTGGCGGTCCTGCTGGTGCTGACCTTCTTTTCCAAGACGATCATGAATGCCTCCCTGCCCGAGGTCGCGGCGCAGCAGGCCGCCTCCGGCGCCATCAACGCCCGCATCCGCGGCAGCGGCACCGTCGAGGCCAGCGAGGTCTATAACGTCACCATCAAGCAGACCCGCAAGGTCGCCAGCGTCCTGGTCAAGACCGGCCAGGAGATCAACGTGGGCGACACGATGTTCGTGCTCGAAGCGGAGGACTCGGACGAGCTCAAGCAGGCGGAGACGGACCTCGAGACGCTCCAGCAGAACTACGACAAGAGTCTGATCGAAGCGGGAAACACGGCGTCTCAGGAAAACTACGATCTGCAGAAGGCAAAAGAGGCGTATAACGAGGCGCTGGCGATCTATAACCAGTACAGCAGCGTCAGCGCGACGCAGCTTGCAACGCAGAAGGCTGCCGCAGACGCCAAGCTCAAGGAGCTCCAGACCGCAAAAACCACGATCGACAACCAGCTCACGAAGCTGAAGGCCGAAAAAGAATACACGGATGCCCAAGCAACCGTAACGGAGCATGAGGCGACGGTGAAGAGTCTGGAAACCGAAAAAGAGACGCTATTGGCATCTGCAGATATTCCAAATCCAAGTGCGAGGAATGCAAAGGCAATTCAAGACGAAATTAATAATATTAAAGGCCTTAACGAGTACATTAAAAATATAACTTTGTATGAAAGCACATTTACCACTTTTTCGTCGCTGTGCAATAATGACAAGTCTATTATGGAAGAATGCAGACTGCATAAAGAATCCATGCTGGCAAGGATAAGAAGTGGCGGGTCATCAAAGCCCAGCACGTCAAAAGGGGATAACGAAGACTATGGCCTGTACGCGTATAGCGAAATAGATGAAGACCAGCAGGTACAAAATTACTGGGACGCCTATGACGCTCTTTTCCCATTCTATTATGGCGGAACCACAAAGGAGCATAAAAAGATTTCTACTGGTTTAGTCGATTTGCAAAACAACTTAAAGGTCGCCACGATCAATGATAAAATTGACGAAGCGAATCACGCCATGTCTACCGCACAGACCATCGTCGGCAACTATGAACGTTCCATCGACGATCTGACGAAGCAGAGCGATTCGCTTGACAGCCAGATCACCGATCAACAGACGGCAGTGGACAAACTCACCAGCGCGTCTTCCGCAGCTGAAACGGTCAAATCTACGAAAAAAACCCTTGAAGACCTTGTTTTCAAACAGAATCTCGGCGATTCGTCCTCCATCGACATGGAAGCGGCCAAGAAAGCCATTGAACGCAAGCAGGCGGAGGTCGACAAGCTGCGCGAGAATGCGGATGAGCTGGAGGTCAAATCCAGCGTGTCCGGCACCATTGCGTCCATCAACGCTTCGGCCGGCAAGTCCATCGGCGGCGAGGAGCAGCCGCTGGCCACCATCAACGTGACCGACCGCGGCTTTACCGTCAAGATCGACGTCACCAACGACCAGGCCAAGAAGGTCAAGACCGGTGATACCGCCGAGCTCGTCAACTTCTGGGGCGGCGACGCCGTCGCCACGCTCGACCAGATCACAAGCTCCCAGACCGCGGGTAATCGCACCCTCGTCTTCACTCTCACCGGCGATATCCAGGCCGGACAGAACGTGACGCTCTCCATCGGGCAGAAGAGCGCAAATTATGACGCGCTCATTCCGCTCTCCGGCCTGCGCGAGGATTCGAACGGCAAGTTCGTCTACGTGCTCGAGTCGAAGAGCTCGCCGCTCGGCAGCCGCTACATCGCCACCCGCGTCACCGTGCAGGAGCTCGCGCGCGACGATAAGTCCGCCGCCGTCTCCGGCATCAGCTCCGGCGATTTCATCATCACCACCAGCAACAAGCCCATCGAAGCCGGCAAGCAGGTCCGGCTGGCCGATAACGGATGATCCGGCGCGGGCGGTTTGAGCGGCATCGCAGGCTGCCGCGGCTGCACGGAGGGAAGCTTGCCCTCCTCATTGCCTGCCTGATCCAGACGGCGCTGTCTGTGTTCAGCTTCGCCATGCTGGGGAAGGTGACCGGCGCGCTCATCACCCAGTCCGCCGCCGACGTCTGGCGCGGCGGCAGCGGCGAGCGCTTTGCGCAGGTCTCCGCCTTCCTGCCGGTGAACGGCAAGATCGACCTGGGTACCATCCGCTCGTTCCGCGTGACGCTGGAGGACGAATTCGTCCAGAACTCCATCTTCGCGCCGGAACCCGACGCGCAGGACCCCAGTGCGGACACCTCTGCGCGCCTCTACGCCGACGCCTACAGCGGCAGCACCCAGCTGTCCGTCTCCGGCAAGTCGCCCGGCAGCGTGACGGTCACGGCCATCGGCGTGGGAGGAGACTATTTCCTGTTCCACCCGCTGCAGCTGCTGTCCGGCGGCTACGTGTCGGATGAGGACTACATGGCCGACCGCGTCGTGCTCGACGCGCAGACGGCCTTCAACCTCTTCGGCAGCAGCGACGTGGCCGGGATGGAAGTGACGATCAACGGCAAGACCTTCCCCATTGCGGGCGTGGTCAAAAGTGAGGACGACTTCGCCACAGCCGCCGCGCTGGACGCCGGAGCCGAGGCGTCTTCCGACCCCACGGGCGTCCAGTCGGCCTCCAAGGCCATGATCTACATGAGCTACGCCGCGCTGAACGCCATGGCGGAGCTGCCCATCGACTGTTATGAGATCGTCCTGCCCGACCCCGTCTCGGGCTTCGCCAAGAAGCTCATGACGGAGAAATTCCCCGTGGGCGAAGGCGTGATCGTGCAGAATACCGGCCGGTTTTCTCTCTCCGGCCTGATCTCGGTGATCGGGAAGTTCGGCAAGCGCGTCATGACGACGAACGGTGTCATCTATCCCTACTGGGAAAACGCCGCCCGGATGGCCGAGAGCTACGCGGCTTTGCTGCTGATCCTCGGTACGCTCTTCGGCCTCATGCCGGCCGTGTGCCTGACGATCGTGCTGGTGAAGCTCACGGTCCGGGAGATCAAACGCGGCTATTACAAGGCCGCACACGCCATCGAGGACCGCGTGGAGGAAAACAAGCGCAAGCACTACGTCTCCGGCGGTATCTGAAGCATAAAAAGCCCCGGCTTTCCATTCGGAAAGCCGGGGCCGTTTGCTTTGCGGGGTCAGTCCGCAGAGGCGTCGATGTGACGCTGGATGCGGTTGATGATCATTTCCAGCGCGATGAGGTTCTTACCGCCCTCGGGGACGATGATGTGCGCGTTTTTCTTGCTGGGCTCCACGTAGAGCTCGTGCATGGGCTTAACGGTGGTCAGATACTGGTCGATGACGGAGTCGATGCTCCGCCCGCGCTTCTTGACGTCCCGCCGGATCCGGCGGCACAGGCGCACGTCGGCGTCGGCGTCGACGAAGATGCGGATGTTCATCTCGTCACAGAGCGTCTTGTTGACGAAGATCATGATGCCCTCGACCACGATGACCCGCCGCGGCTCGATGTGCAGGACCTCCTCCGCCCGGTTGTGGATGGTATAGTCGTAGGTCGGGCAGTCGATGGCCTGCCCGTTTTTGAGCATGCGCAGATGGTCGATCATCATGTCGGTGTCGAACGCGTCCGGGCAGTCGTAGTTGAGATGCGTCCGCTCCTCATAGCTCATTTCGTCGTGGCGCTTGTAGTAATTATCGTGGCTGAGCACGCTGATATTATCGCCGAAGCGATTCACGAGCGCTTTGACGAGCGTCGTTTTTCCGCTGCCGGTCCCGCCGGCGACCCCAATGACGATCACATCTGGCATATCTCTGTCTCCTCTTTTATTCCGTTACGATCCCGTAGATGAGCGGCTGCGCCGCGGGCGCGTCCGCGCCCCAGCGGATGGCCTCCAGGAAGACGCGCTCAGCGTCCGCCAGCGTCTCGGGCCGGTCCGTGTGCAGAACGGCGAGCGTCTGGCCCTGCTCCACCTTCGCGCCGGTCTTTTCCTTCAGGACGATACCGGCGGCCGGGTCGATCACGTCGTCCTTCGTCTTGCGGCCGGCACCGAGGATCGCGGAGCTCTCGCCGATCTTCTGCGCGTCCATGTGGTGGATGTAGCCGGCCTGCGGCGCCTTGAGCTCGTATTGGACCGACGCCTGCGGCAGCAGGCTGACATTGTCCAGCACGGCCGCGTCACCGCCCTGGGCCGCGATCCAGCGCTTCATCTGCGCGAAGGCGCGACCGGAGGAAATGGCCTCCTGCGCCTGCTTCGTGGCCTCTTCGATGGGCCAGCCGTTGCACAGGTGGAGCATATTGGCCGCCAGCGTGATGCAAACGCCCGTCAGATCCGGGCAGCCATGGCCCTGCAGGACCTCGACGGCCTCGCGCACCTCGAGCGCGTTGCCGATGTAGAAGCCGAGCGGGATATCCATGTTGGACATGACGGCCACGACGTTCCGCCCGCAGGCCCGGCCGATGCGGACCATGCTCTCGGCGAGCTTCTGGCCGTCTTCGAGCGTCTTCATGAACGCGCCGGAGCCGATCTTGACGTCCAGCACGATCGAATGCGCGCCGGCCGCCAGCTTTTTGGACATGATGGAGGACGTGATGAGCGGCAGCGAGTCGATCGTCGCCGTCACGTCGCGCAGGGCGTAGAGCTTCTTGTCGGCGGGGGTGAGATTGCCGGACTGGCCGATGACGGCCACGCCGACCTGCTCGACCTGCCGCATGAAAGCGTCCGCCGAAAGCGTGGTCTGATACCCGGGGATGGATTCGAGCTTGTCGACCGTGCCGCCCGTATGGCCGAGCCCGCGGCCGGACATCTTGGCCATCTTTCCGCCGAGCGAGGAAACGATGGGCGCGACGATCAGCGTCGTCTTGTCGCCGACGCCGCCGGTGGAATGCTTGTCGACGGACTTGTCGCCGAAGCGGCTGAGGTCGACGGTGTCGCCGGAATGCATCATGGCGTCGGTCAGCACGGCCGTCTCATGGTCGGTCATGCCCTTGTAGAAGACGGTCATGGCGAAGGCGGACATTTGATAGTCGGGAATGGAGCCGTCCGTAAAGCCCCGGATGATGAAGCGGATCTCGTCGTCGGTCAGGACGCCGCCGTCACGCTTCTTTTCAATGAGATCGACCATTCGCATGGATGAAAAACCTCCTGCTGAAAAAACGTGAAATGGGAAGACTCCGGCAGGTCCGGGAGAACCTGCCGGAGGCAGAGAATGCAGTTACCGCTGGCCCTTGTCGTAGGGGATACCCTCGGCCTTCGGGGCACGGGAGTTTTTCGACGTAAAGGCAAGGACGATCAGCGAGATGACGTAGGGCAGCATGTTGTACACGCCGCTGGGGATATTGAGGCTGACCAGGAAGCTGAAGCCGAAGTAGACGTTGGACAGCGCGCGGAACAGACCGAACAGCAGAGCCGCCAGCGCGATGCGCGTCGGCTTCCACTGGCCGAAGATCATAACGGCGAGGGACAGGAAGCCGAAGCCCGCCACGCCGTATTCAAATTTCCACTCGCTGACGCCGCACGTGATGTACACGATGCCGCCGAGGCCGCCGAGCAGACCCGAGATCAGCACGCCCGCCCAGCGCATCTTGTAGACGTTGATGCCGACGCTGGCCGCCGCCTGCGGATGCTCGCCGCAGGCCATCAGGCGCAGGCCGAAGCGCGTCTTGTAGAGCGTGATGTAGCAGATCACGAGCGCGAGCACCGCGACGAGCATGAACCAGTTGAACTCGAACGAGCCGATGTTCACGAGGAACGCCTTTTTCGGCTCGACGTACTGGATGGTGGAGGAGACGTCGTTGGGGTTGGCCGCGGTATTGATGGCCTTGACGATGACCGTCGCCGCAGCGGTGCCGAGGATGTTCATGGCGGTGCCGACGATGGTCTGGTCCGCCTTGCAGTTGATGGCGGAGACGGCCAGCAGCACGGAATAGAGCATGCCGCCCGCGATGCTCGCCAGAATGACCAGCAGCACCATCACAAAGTTGGACGTGCCCGCCGGCAGATACCGCATGGTGAGCGCGCCGCCCAGCGCGCCGATGACCATGATGCCCTCAAGACCGAGGTTGATGACGCCGGAATGCTCCGAGAAGCAGCCGCCCAATGCCACGAGCAGCAGGACCGACGCGAACAGGAGCGTATATTGCAGAAGAAGGATCATGCCTGCTCGCCTCCTTTCCCGGCGGCCTGGGCCGCCTTGCGCGCTTTCTTTTCCTCATGCCGCGCGATCCAGCTGCTCAGCACCGTCTTGAAGAACAGCACGAAGCTGCACAGGTAGATGATGATCGCGGAGATCAGATCGGAGATCTGCGAGCAGTAGAGGGATTTGTCGACGTATGCGCCGCCGGCGGTGATATGCTGGATGAAGAACGAGGCGAAGATGGAGCCGATCGGGCTGAGGCCGCCGAGGAAGGCGGCGGCGATGCCGTTGAAGCCCATCGAGGGGACGGAGGAGTAGGTACACTGCCACTGCTCATAGCCTGTCTGGTACAGGAGCGAAGCGCCCAGGCCTGCCAGCGCGCCGCCGATGGCGAGCGTGAGGATGATGTTGCGCTTTTCTGCCATGCCGCAGTATTTCGCGGCGTTGGGGTTGTTGCCGGTGGCCTTGAGCTCATAGCCGAAGAGCGTCTTGGACAGAACGACCCAGATGACGACGGCGCAGACGATGGCGATGGGGATAGCGATGGTCACGTACTGGTTGCCGCTGAGGAGCTTCGAAAGGCTGATCTGCGGCAGGATGGCCTGCGGGCCCTCGGCCTTCAGCTGGTAGGTGTAGGGGCTGGTGGCCTCCTTGACGTTGGTCAGGAGCATGTTGGTGGTGTAGAGCGCGATCCAGTTGAGCATGATGCCGGAGATGACCTCGCTGACATTGAACGAGCTTTTGAGCAGGCCCGAGATCACGCCGAGCAGCGCGCCCGCCGCGATGGCCAGCAGCATGCACGGCAGCCAGTGCCAGTGCAGATACAAAGCCGCATACAAACAGGCGCACGCGCCCGCGACATACTGACCGGCCGCGCCGATGTTGAACAGGCCGACTTTATAGACGAACAGCACGCTCAGCGAGCACATGAGCAGCGGCGCGGTCCGCACGAGGGTGTTGCCGAGGTATTTGAGCTGGGCCTTGGCCGAGGAGTACGTCAGGAAGTTCTTCATGACGTTGGTGATAGCGCCCCAGGCGCCTGTGGGGTTGATGAGAAGCAAAACAAGATAGCCGATGAAAAGACCGAGCAGGATGCACAGCAGCGACGTCAGCAGCGACTGGACCCCCGGGTTTTTGAGAATGTTTTTGTTCTGTTTCATGCTTTCACCTCATCTCTCTTGGCGCCAGCCATGTAGAGGCCAAGCTCTTCCTGCGTGGTGGTTTTGGGATCGAGCTGGCCGACGATCTCGCCCTCATACATGACGAGAATGCGGTCCGGCACGTCCATGACCTCGTCGAGCTCCAGAGACACGAGCAGCACGGCCTTGCCGGCGTCGCGCTGGGCGACGAGCTGCTTGTGGATGTATTCGATGGCGCCGACGTCAAGACCGCGGGTCGGCTGCACGGCGACGAGCAGCTCCGGGTTCTTGTCGATCTCGCGGGCGACGATGGCCTTCTGCTGGTTGCCGCCGGACATGCTGCGGGCAATGGTGATGGGGCCCTGACCGGAACGGACATCGTACTGGTCGATGAGCTTTTCGGCGTAGGTGCGGATGTTCCTGCGGCGCAGGAAGCCCGCCTTGTCGGTGAACTCCGGCTCAAAGTAGCGCTGGAGCACCATGTTGTCCTCGAGCGAATAGTCGAGCACAAGGCCGTGCTTGTGACGGTCCTCGGGGATGTGGCTCATGCCCATCACGCTGCGCTGGCGGATGGACGCATGGGTGATGTCCTTACCGCAGAGCTTGACGGAGCCGGAAACGAGCGGCTCCAGGCCGGTCAGACCATAGACGAACTCCGTCTGGCCGTTGCCGTCGATGCCGGCAAGGCAGACGATCTCGCCGCGGCGGACCTTGAGCGAAACGTTCTTGACGGCATTGTTCTTGTGGAGCTTGGAGGCCATGGTCATGCCCTCCACCTCGAGCACGTCCTCGCCGGGCTCGGACGGCTTCTTGTCCACATGGAAGCTGACGCTGCGGCCGACCATCATGGCGGACAGCTCCTCCGCCGTGGTGCTGGCGGTCTCGACCGTGCCGATGTACTTGCCCTTGCGCAGCACCGAGCAGCGGTCCGCGACCGCCATGATCTCGGCGAGCTTGTGGGAAATGAAGAGGATGCTCTTGCCCTCGGCGGCGAGGTTGCGCATGATCTGCATGAGCTCGTCGATCTCCTGCGGGGTGAGGACAGCGGTCGGCTCGTCGAAGATCAGGATCTCGTTTTCGCGGTAGAGCATCTTGAGGATCTCGGTGCGCTGCTGCATACCGACGGTGATGTCCTCAATGAGCGCGTCGGGGTCAACGTGCAGGCCGTACTTCTCGCTCAGGGCGAGGACCTTTTCGCGGGCCTCGGCCTTTTGCAGAAAGCCGTGCTTCGTGGGCTCCACGCCCATGATGATGTTGTCGAGCACGGTGAAGCATTCCACCAGCTTGAAGTGCTGGTGGACCATGCCGATGCCGAGCGCGTTGGCATCATTCGGGTCCTTGATGGACACGACCTGTCCATCCTTTTTGATGACGCCCTCCTCGGGCTGGTACAGACCGAAGAGCACGCTCATGAGCGTGGATTTGCCCGCACCATTTTCGCCCAGCAGGGCATGGATCTCGCCCTTTTTGAGCTGAAGCGTAATGTTGTCGTTGGCGATAATACCGGGGAATCGTTTGGTGATGTTGAGCATCTCAATGGCATACGGTGATCCCAAGATGTTTCGCCCTCCTTCCGTTTTGATGGCCCGCCGCGTTGGGGATGTGCGGGGACGGAAACCATGAATATCTTACAGTATACTATACCCGCTTCCATAAAGCAAAGTCAATTTGGCAAAATCGTATAATTTTTTCGTTTTTCGGCAAAAAAAGAGAGACGGGCGGCTGCCCGTCTCTCCGTATGTACTTGCGATAAAGCGCTTAGCCCTTGATGGAGCCCTGATCGTCGACCGTGATGACGGTGGCGAAGTCGGCAGCACTAACATCGCTGCTGGTGTTGTTGCTGACGGTGATCTTGCCGTCGAACATATCCTTCACCATGGCCTTATAGTCGTCCTGCGTGAAGCTGTCGGACCACTGGGTGCCGTCGCCCATGGGGATCTGGACGTAGTTCGCCTCGGGATCGGTGCCGGAAACGAGGCCGAGCGTTGCGATCTTGCCGACATACTTGTCCCAGTTGCCGTTGACGATAACGTCGGTGAGGGTGTCGTAGGTCGCGGGATAGAGGCCCTTCATGGCGGAGGTGACGGTCATGCCGTCCACGCCGGCATACTTGGCGATGACACCCGCCTGATCGACGTCAACGCCGATGACCTTGGCGCCCACCTTCTTGGCAGCGTCAACCGCGGAGGTGTAGATGCCGCCGCCGCAGGCGAAGACGACCTCGGTGCCGCCCTGATACCAGGTATCCATCACAGCGGTGATGTCGGCGTCGCCGAAGAACTGGCCGCCGTAGATGTAGTTGACCTTGACATCGGTGAGACCCATGTCGGCCGCAGCGGCGTCAACGCCCTGCACGAAGCCGTAGCCGTAACGGACGACCGCGGGAACGGACATGCCGCCGAGGAAGCCGAGGTTCTTATAGCCGAGCTTCACAGCCGCGTAACCGGCCATGTAGCCGCAGAGTTCTTCCTGATAAACCGCGCAGTAGACGTTGCTCATGTCAACGTACTTGTTGAGGTCCCAATTCTCGGGGGTGTAGTCGTAGGCTTCGCCCGCCTTGGCAACGGCGGTCTCGAGCAGGTCGCCGGCGGCGACGTCGAGCGCGATGAACTTCACATCGGGGAACTCGGGAGCGGCCTCAACGATGGCGCCGCCGAAAGCATAGCCGGGCATGACGATGACGTTGAAGCCTTCGTCAACGGCCTTTTCGATCATGGCGACACGGTCGGCGGTGTTATCGCCGGCGGGCTTGAAGTAGCTGAACTCGATGCTGTTGTCCTCGGCAAACGCCTTGCAGGCCTCATAGGTGGTCTGGTTGAAGGACTGGTCGGTGATGTCACCGTAGTCGGTGATCATGGCGACCTTGTACTCGACCTTAGTCTGGGGATCGTCGGGCGTATCGGGCGTGTCGGGGGTGGGGTCCTTCTGACCGCAGGCTACGAGCGCGAGGACCATAGCCAGGGAGAGAAGAAGAGCAAATAACTTCTTCATAGTGCAAACCTTCCTTACAATTTTTTGAAATCATATCATGGACATGACATCGAGCGTATTATAGCAAGATTTTTTCAAAAGGGCAAGTCATATTTGCTGAAAAGTGTGAATTTTTGGCAAAAGCTTCATGGTGAAAGCGCACAAAGAGAGACCGCAGACGCAGTCTCTCTTTGCTCAGTATTGGAAAATGCTGCCGCCGACGAACTCGCGCACGATGGAGTCGCGCGGGACGTAATCGGTTTTGAGCGGCGGAACGGAGTTGACGACCTCGAAGAGGTCGGTCAGCCCATGCTCGTCGATGAAGGCGTCGTCAAGCTGGGTGTAGAACTCGGGGATCTCCTTGAGATAGCGCGCGAGGATGCACGGCTCGTAGTCGTGGAAGGTGTCGATGTGGATGCCCGCGTTGGGCTTATTGGGCATGATATAGTTCCGCTCGCCGCGGTCCACGCTCTCGGCGCGCTCGACCGTCTGGCGCAGGGAGTGCCCGCGGCCCTGATAGTCGCGAATCATGCGGCGCGCCACGCGCAGCTGCTCGGGACGGACGATCTTGTCGTGCGCGGTGATGATGCGCGTGCGGGGCGCGACGTAAACGCCGGTCGCCATGTCGCGCACGCGGTCGAAGATCAGCGGGTTGAGCATGTGGATGCCCTCGGCGATGATAACGGCGTCGCGGTCGCCCTGCATCCTGAACCAGCTGCCGGTGGTGCCGCTCTTGAAATCATAGACGGGCAGCTCGACCTCCTCGCCGTCGGACAGGCGGTGGATGCAGTCGATGAGCAGGTCGCGGTTCACGCACAGGGGGGATTCCCAGTCCGTCAGCTCCGGCGGACGGTCGGCGAGCGGCAGGAAGAAATTATCCATGCTCAGCAGGCACACCTTCACGCCGAGGTTTTCCAGGTACGCCTTCAGGCGCATGGCGGTGGTGGTCTTGCCGCTGCCGCTCGGGCCGGTCAGGCAGACGAGCGGCTTTTGGCTCTTGTTCATCAGGATGCTCGCCGCGGCGGCGCTGATCTTGTCGTGAAAGACCTCCTCGCAGCGCAGGACAAAGCGCGTGTCGTCGCGCATGGCCTCGGTGATGTTTTCAATGTCGATGACTCGCATGGGGAAAACGCTCCTTATTCTTTGTTCTCCATCTTGACCGCGACCTCGAGCGCGATCTTCATCATGTTGGTGAAGGTCGTCTGACGGTCATCGGCGGAAAGCTCCTCGCCGGTGACGAGGTTATCGGAGATGGAGCAGATGGCAAGCGCGCGCTTGCCGGCGTAGGCGGCGGTGCAGTAGAGACCGGCGGCCTCCATCTCGACCGCGAGAATGCCCATCTTGCCGAAACGGGCGTTGCGGCCCGCCGCGTCATAGAAGGTGTCGGAGGAATAGAGATTGCCGACGGGCATCTTCACGCCCAGCTCGTTCGCGCTCTCGACTGCGGCGGCGAGCAGGTCATAATTGCAGATGGGAGCGTAGGTGGCGCCCAGCTCATACTGGTCGGCAAAGCTGGAGTTGGTGCAGGCACCCATGCCGGCGCACACGCTGCCGAGCTCCATGTCCGCGCGCATCGCGCCCGCGGAGCCGACGCGGATGATGTTCTCCACGCCGTAGTGGGTGTAGAGCTCGTTGGAGTAGATGGCGATGGACGGGATGCCCATGCCGCTCGCCATCACGCTCACGCGCACGCCCTTGTAGGTGCCGGTGTAGCCCTGCACGCCGCGGACATTGTTGACGAGCTGCGGGTTTTCCAAAAAGGTCTCTGCGATGAACTTTGCGCGCAGGGGGTCGCCGGGCATGAGGACGGTCTTGGCGAAATCGCCGGGCTTTGCGTTGTTGTGGGGTGTTGACATATTATTCTCCTTTCTCCATGGCCTTTGCGGCCTTAACGATGCGGGAGGTGCCGAGGCGGTCCGCGCCGAGCTTGAGGAAGTCCTCGGCGTCCTGCAGATTGGCGATGCCGCCGGCGGCCTTGATCTTCTTGCCGTTCGTCATGTGCGCCGCCATGAGCGCTACGTCCTCGCGCGTCGCGCCGCCCCCGCCGAAGCCGGTGGAGGTCTTGATATAGTCCGCCGCGGAGTTGGACACGACCTCGCAGAGCTTGATCTTCTCCTCGTCCGTGAGCATACAGGTCTCGATGATGACCTTGAGGATGTTGCCGTGGCAGGAGATCTTCACGGAATTGATCTCCTGCAAGATTTTATCGTACTGGCCTTCCTTGACCCAGCCGAGGTTGATGACCATGTCGATCTCGGTCGCGCCGTCGGCAACGGCGGACTCGGCCTCCATGCACTTGATGCCGCTGGGAACGTAGCCGTTGGGGAAGCCGATGACCGTGCACACGGGCAGCTGACCGAAGCCGTAGTGCTGCTGCTCGGCGATGTAGTGCGCGGCATGGGCGACGTAGGTCTGCGGGATGCAGACGCTCGCGCAGCCGTACTTGATGCCGTCGTCGCAGATCTGGCGGATCTCCTCCCAGGTGGCGGTGGGGGCGAGCAGGGTATGGTCAACGTGACGGAGAATTTCTTTCACATCCATAGTATATGGTATCCTTTCCAAGAAAAATAGATTCCGCAAAGGGGAATGATTTTCTGTTTATCAGTGTAGCACAGCGACTGCAAAAAAGCAAGCGCACCGCATTCGGTCACATGACCGCGTGTGTCGGGCCGCACGGTGCAGCGAGATAAGAAGGCGGCCCTTATGGGCGCAGAAGAAAAAGGAGACCTCAAAAGAGGTCCCCTTTTCATTTTCAGAAATCGGCAGATGCTTCTCAGCACTTCTCGAACACGGTGGCAACGCCCTGGCCGCCGCCGATGCAGAGGGTGGCAAGACCCTTCTTGGCATCCTCGCGCTTGAGCATCTCGTGGAGCAGGGTGACGATGATGCGCGCGCCGGAGCAGCCGACGGGGTGGCCGATGGCGATCGCGCCGCCGTTGACATTGACCTTGCTCATGTCGAAGTGCAGCTCACGCGCAACGGCGATGGACTGCGCGGCAAAGGCCTCGTTGGCCTCGACGAGGTCGATGTCCTCGATGGTCACGCCGGCCTTCGCCATAGCCTGACGGGAGGCGGGAACGGGACCGACACCCATGATCTTGGGGTCGACGCCGCCCTGACCCCAGCCGATGAGCTTCGCCATGGGCTTGAGGTTATACTTCTTGACTGCCTCACCGCTGGCGAGAACGATGGCGGCAGCGCCGTCGTTGATACCGGAGGCCTGACCGGCGGTCACGCGCTGAACATGCTTGCGGGTATCCGCCTCATGGATCTCGGTGGGCTGGAAGGTGTGGACGATCTGGTCCTCAACGCCCTCGGGGCCGACAGGGAAGGCGCCCTTGAGCTTGGCCAGGCCCTCCATTGAGGCGCCGGCGCGGGGGAATTCGTCGCGCTTGAACTCGACGATCTCCTTCTTGACCTTGACGGGAACGGGAACGATCTCGGCATCAAAGCGGCCGGAAGCCTGCGCGGCCTCGGTCTTCTGCTGGGAGGCAGCGCCGAAGGCGTCAAGCTCCTCGCGGGTGATGCCCCAAACGTCGCAGATGTTCTCGGCGGTGGTGCCCATGTGGTAGTTGTTGAACGCATCCCACAGGCCGTCCTTGATCATGGTGTCGACGAGCTTCTTGTCGCCCATGCGGGCGCCCCAGCGGGCGTCGGTAGAGGCATAGGGAGCAGCGCTCATGTTCTCGGTGCCGCCGCAGACAATGATGTCGGCGTCGCCGGCGAGGATGGCGCGGCCGGCCTCGATGACGGACTTCATGCCGGAGCCGCAGACCATGCCGACGGTGTAGGCGGGAACGGAGTAGGGCAGACCCGCGCCCACGCCGACCTGACGGGCGACGTTCTGACCGAGGCCGGAGGTCAGGATGCAGCCGAACATCAGCTCATCGACGTTCTCGGGAGCGACGTTGGCACGCTTGAGGGCTTCCTTGACAACGATGGCGCCCAGCTCGGCGGCGGGGGTATTCTTCAGGGAACCGCCAAAGGAGCCGACCGCGGTACGGCAGCAATTCACGACATAGAGTTCTTTCATGGGATATCTCCTTTTTCATAAAAATTTTGGTATTCCGCAGAGGGAATCATTTTCGTTTTGATTATACAACAGGCGCGCATGAAAAATCAACTGCAAAATTTCATTTTCCTGTGCAAAAATTGACGCTTTTCCTGCATTTTGTTAAATAATTAACAGTTTTGCAGCATTTCCTGCGTCTTTCTCAGCTTTCGGCTGCTTCCTGCCCGTTTTCCGTCGCGGTGTCGTCTGCCGTATCGCCGTCCGCGTCGGTATCCATCAGCAGCGAGAAGGCGTCATAAATATCGACGAGGTCCAGCGCCTCGACCGCCGGATTCATCTCCACCGCGGCGTCCTCGATGCGGCTTTCGAGCAGACCGCTGAAATAGGTCTCGCGCACCGCGTCCACAGCCTTCGCCTCGTCGAGCGGCTTGCGGAGAATGATGTGGTAGCCGTAGTAGCTCTCCACGATCTCGCTGACCTCGCCCTCGCCGAGTGCGGCGGCGGTGCTCTCAAATTCCTCGACCATCTGGCCGGAGCCGAAGGTGTAGCCCTCGGGGTTGCCCGCGCGGCCGGAGTCCTCGCTGTACTCGTCGGCAAGCTCGGTGAAGTAGCCGATCAGATCGTCGCCCGTGTAAGCGTCCAGCTTGGCCTTGAGCTCCTCCGCCAGCGCCTTCTTCTCCGCCTTGGTCTCGTCGTCCAGTTCCTGATAGGTGGACATATCGCGCGTGAGCAGCAGGATGTGGTCGGCGGTCATGTAGCCCTGCTCGGCGGCATAGGCGATCAGCTGCTCGTCGGTGGCATAGAGGCTGCTGCCCTCGGTCGCCGCCAGCTCCTCGAGAGCACTGTAAAGATAGTCCGAGCGGCACATCCGGTCATAGGTCTCCTCGCTCAGACCCAGCTTGGCGAGCTCGGCGCGGTAGCTCTCCTCGCCGCCGAGGCTCTCGACGGTCTCCGCGCGTTCAGCCTCCAGCTCGCTGAGCGCAGCTTCGTCAAGGATGACGTTGTTCTCCTGCGCCAGCTTCTCGATGACGGCAAAGCTCTTCGTGTTCTCTAAAATGCTGTCCTTCGTCACGTCAAGCACCGTTTCGCCCTCCTGCAGCTCCATGCTCCAGTCAAGATCCATGCCGTACATATTCATGTAGCTTTCCATGTAGGAGGCGGCATAGCAGAGGTTGTAAAAATACATATCCATCGGCACGTCGATACCGTCCACCCTCATCGCGACAGCGTCGGGAGCGATACCGGTCAGCTGATAGCAGACGCCCTCCTCGACCTTGCCCGCGTCAAAGCGGTCCTTGCCGCCGCAGGCGGCCAGCGAGACAAGCAGCGCCAGCGAAAGCGCCGCAGCCAAAATACGTTTCATCTTTGTTTCCTCTTTCTTCCAGATTTTGGTATCGCACCCCGCCCCGGGGCGTGGCGCTGCGGGATCAGGCGCCCTCCGCGGGCGCGATGCTCTCGACCAGCTCGAGCGCCGCAGGAAGCGGCTTCTCGCCCCCTTCGAGCCGCAGCGCGAGCTTCGGCTCGATGCCGGCGGAGAGCGTCAGCCGGCGCTTGTTCTTTCCCATCGTGCAAACGCGCATCACCGCCTCGACCGGCATCTCGCCGCCGAAGGTAAAGGTGATCGTGTCGCCGCGCTGGGAAATGTCGCGGATGCCCGCCGCGCACGCCTCGCCGCGCAGCATGGCGACGTCGAGCAGAGCGAGCGTGCTCGCCGGCGGCTCGCCGTAGCGGTCAAGCAGCTCGTCGAGCAGGTCCTGCGATTCCTCGCGCGTGCGCACCGCCGCGATGCGGCGGTAAATATCCATGCGCTGCTCGGGAGAGGGAATGTAGCTCTCCGGCAGGTTGGCCGAAACGGTCAGGTCCGCCGAGCAGTCCGTGCGGCTCGCCTTCTTCTCGCCGCGCTCCTCGAGCACGGCCTCCTCCAAAAGCTGCAGGTACATATCGTAGCCCACGCTCATCATGTAGCCCGACTGCTCGGGGCCGAGCAGGTTGCCCGCGCCGCGGATCTCGAGGTCGCGCATCGCGATGCGGAAACCCGAGCCGAACTCCGCGTATTCGCGGATGGCGGTCAGGCGCTTGGCAGCGACCCCGGTGAGGATCTTGCCCGGGCGGTAGGTCATATAGGCATAAGCGCGGCGCGCGCTGCGCCCGATGCGCCCGCGGATCTGGTGGAGCTGGGCGAGGCCCAGCCGGTCCGCGTCCTCAATGATGAGGGTGTTGACGTTCGGAATGTCGATGCCCGTCTCGATGATGGTCGTGCAGACGAGGATCTGCGCTTCGCCGTCGGAAAATTGCTGCATCACATGGCTCAGGCCCTTTTCGTCCAACTTGCCGTGTGCGACCGCAATGCTGACCTCCTCGCCGAGGAGCTTTTTGAGCTGCGCGGCACAGCGGTCGATGGTCTCCACACGGTTGTGCAGGTAGTAGACCTGCCCGCCGCGCGAAAGTTCGCGCCGGATGGCTTCGGCGATCACGCCCCAATCGTGCTCGAGTACATAGGTCTGCACCGGCTGACGGTCCTGCGGCGGCATCTCGATGGTAGACATATCGCGGATGCCCGACAGCGCCATGTTCAGTGTGCGCGGAATGGGCGTCGCAGACAACGTGAGCGTGTCCACCTGCTTGGAAAGCTCCTTGAGCTTTTCCTTGTGCGTCACACCGAAGCGCTGCTCCTCGTCGATGACGAGCAATCCGAGGTCCTTGAAGTGCAGTCCCTTTTGCAGCAGCGAGTGCGTGCCGATGAGCAGATCGATCCTCCCCTCCGCCGCGCTTTGCAAAATCTTTTTCTTCTGCGCCGGCGTCTTGAAGCGCGAGAGCACCTCGATCGTCACCGGAAAGCTGCGGAAGCGGTTGATGGCGGTGGCGTAATGCTGCTGCGCCAGCACGGTGGTCGGCACCAGGATCGCCGCCTGCTTGCCGTCGAGCACGCATTTCATCACCGCGCGCAGCGCGACCTCCGTTTTGCCGTAGCCCACGTCGCCGCAGAGCAGGCGATCCATCGGGCGCGAGCGCTCCATGTCGCTCTTGATCTCCGCGATGGCGCGGAGCTGATCGTCCGTCTCCTCATAGTCGAAGGCGTCCTCAAACTCGCGCTGCCAGGTGGAGTCCGGTGAAAAGGCGAAGCCGGGGCGGCGCTGCCGCTCGGCGTAGAGCTTGATGAGCCCCTTGGCAAGATCCTTCGCCGCGGCCTTAGCGCGGGATTTGGCCTTCGTCCAGTCCGTGCCGCCGAGCTTGTTCAGCTTGACGTGCTCGCCCTCCTCCCCGCCGCCGTGGCTGCCGATGTACTTCGACACCATATCGAGCTGCGTCGCGGGAACGTACAGGCTGTCGCTGCCGGCGTAGGCGATCTTGATATAATCCTTGTCTGCGCCGTCCACGCGGATGCGCTCCATGCCGACAAAGCGGCCGATGCCGTGGCGCTGGTGAACGACGAGGTCACCCGGCGTCAGGTCGGTGTAGGAGCGGAGCTTCTGACGGCTCGAATCCTTTTTTTGCCGCACCGCGCGCGGCGCTTTGCCGCCGACCGGCGCAAGAAGCTGCCCTTCGGTCAGAATAACAAGGCGGAGCTGCGGGTATTCGCAGCCCGCGCTCAGCGCGCCGAGGCCGATGACGGTCTCGCCTGCGGCGGGCAGCGTCCGATCGGTGAGATCGAGCCGCGCACGCACGCCGCGCTCCTCCAGGAGGCGGTGAAAATTCCTCGCGCGCGTTTCGTTGCCGCAGAGCACCAGCACGCCGCTGCCCGCGGCAAGATAGTGCTCCATGTCCGCGGCGGCGGTCTCAAGGCTGCCGCCGTAGGACGGCAGCTGCCGCGCGTTGATGCTGAGCATCGCCCGCGGCGGGGCCAGATAGCGCGAGGTCGGCAGGCTGTCGCACAGGAGCAGCGGGAAGCTGCCCCGCAGCCGCCGCGTCAGGTCCTCGAGCTCGACCGTGAGCGAGGCGAATTGCCCCGCGAGCGCGCCCTCCTCCAGCAGGATCTTCAGGTCCTCGCCCCATTCAAAGGCGCAGCCCTTCGCGCGCTCCATGACGCGGCTGCCCTCGCAGACGAGCACGATGCTCCCCTCCGGCAGGTAGTCCGCCGCGCAGACGGCGGTCGGGTAGGCGGCGGCAAGGTAGCGGTCCATGCCGCCGAGCGGCAGGTCCTCGCGCAGGCGGTCCATATCCGCGCGGATCGCTGCGGCGGTCTTTTCCGTGGTCACCTTTTTTGCCAGCTGCGCCGCGGCGTGCTCCATACGCGCGAGCATCGCGTCCCGTCCGCCCTCGGCGGCAAAGGGCAGCACCTCGGCGGCGGGCAGAACGGTCAGCTCCTCAAGGTTTTTCGTGCGGCGCTGCGTGGCGACGTCAAACTCGCCCATCGCGTCGATCTCGGTATCGAAAAATTCGACACGCACCGGCGCGCTCATTGGGGAATAGACGTCTAAAATGCCGCCGCGCACGGCGAACTGCCCCGCGCCCTCGACCTGCTCGCAGCGGACATAGCCCGCGGCGGTCAGGCGCTCGGCGAGCGCGCGCAGGTCGTGCTCCTCCCCGAGCCGGAGCGTGAGCACCGCGTCGCGCAGCGCCGTCGGCGGCAGGGTGCGCTGCATCATGCCGTCCACCGTCGCCACGACGATGCCCGTCCTGCCGAACGCCATGCGGCACAGCGCGTCCAGCCGCTCCTGCTCAAAGCTGTGGGAGGCAGAAACGCGGTCGCGCAGCTGCCATTCGCGGGCAAAGAGCGTCACGCACTCCTCCCCTGTCAGGGCGGCGAGGTCCGCGGCCATGCGCCGCGCCTCCTGCTCGTCGGCGCAGAGGACGGCGAGGGGACGCTTGGTCTCCTGCCGCAGCGCCGCGCCGAGCATCGCGCGGTGTACGCCGCTCACGCCGCTGACCGCCGCCGGTCCCGTGCCGAAGCGGATGATCTCCTCCAGCTCCCGCAGCTCCGGCAGCGCCATCATTTGCCGGTTCAGCTCCTGCATGAATGTCCCCCCTCCTTTTTTGCCGCAACGCGCAAAAGGGCGCAGATCGTCCCCGGTCGGACGGTCTGTACCCACACACATCGTTTTCCATGTTCTCCTGAGATGCCCGAAAAGGACTTGTCCTCCGGCAGTATACTACGCCGGAGGAGAAAAGTAAATGAACGAATGATAAACTTTTCGCGCAGGCAGCGTTCTCTCAGTTGAAGCGGTTCTGCGCTTCGGTCATGCCGCGGGAGATGATGCACTCCGCCGCGTCGAGCGCGCGGTCGAGCGCCTCGTCCACGATCTTCTTCTCCTGCGCGGAGAAGCTGCCGATCACCCAGTCCACCATGTCGTAGTCCGGATGGCTCGGCGCGCCGACGCCGACCTTCACGCGCGGGAACACGTCGGTGCCGAGGTGGGCGATGATGTTCTTGATGCCGTTATGCCCGCCGGCGGAGCCCTTGTCGCGGATGCGCAGCTTGCCGAGCGGCAGCGAAACGTCGTCGTAGATAACGAGCACATGGTCGCTCGGGATCTTATAGAACCGCGCCGCCTCGCCCACCGCCTCGCCGGAGAGGTTCATATAGGTCTGCGGCATCATCAGCAGCACGCGCGCCCCGCCGAATTCGATCAGCTCCGTCAGCGCGTGGAAGCGCAGGCGGTTGCAGCGCAGGCCCTGCTTGTCAATGAGCCGCTCGGCGGCCATGAAGCCGATGTTGTGGCGCGTGTTCTCGTACTGCTTGCCGTAGTTCCCCAGACAGACGAGCAGCCACTCCGCGGGACCGGTGACTTTCTTTCCAAAAAACATGACGATAACCCTCGTATAAAAAAGAGCGGCCTTCCGCCGCTCTTTTTGAAATGCCCTTAGTTGAACAGCTTTGCGATGGAGATCTCCTGATAGGTGCGCTCAATCGCCTCGGCGAACATGGGCGCGACGGTCAGGTACTTGATGCGGGCCTTGGCCAGCTCGGCCTCGCCGACGGGAGCGGGAATGGTATCGAGCAGGGCCAGCTCCTCGATGCAGCTCGCCTCAAGGCGCTCAAGCGCGGGACCGGAGAGAACGCCGTGGCTCGCGCAGGCGTAGACCTTCTTCGCGCCGCCGACTTCAACGACCGCCTTGGCGGCGTTGCAGAGGGAGCCGGCGGTATCGACCATATCGTCGAAGAGGATGCACTCCTTGCCCTCGACATCGCCGATAACATTCATGACCTCACACTGGTTGGCCTTCTGACGGCGCTTATCAACGATGGCAAGGTTCATGTGCAGCTTCTGGGCAAAGGTGCGGGCGCGGGCGACGGAGCCGACGTCGGGGGAGACGACGACCATGTCCT
>ERZ827440.1789-NODE-1789-length-21653-cov-3.255024_pt1 | contig 21653 bp, 17 predicted proteins | sample MGYA00519774_ERZ827440 | MGnify/ENA primary metagenome ERZ827440 (study PRJEB31778, sample SAMEA3449302) | human gut metagenome | biome: human gut; feature: human-associated habitat; material: faeces | place: United Kingdom | collected 2010/2012 ... | reverse complement strand
CCAGCATGCAGACTCCATGGGTGCTCCTACCGCATGTGAGACCGCAGGTGTTCCCAATGTATCTTACAACGGAAGCACTGAGGCAGCCTGCCCCAATACCTTCCTGGTATCTTCCAGAGTTAACTGGGAGCCTTACTTTGAGTATGCTATTAAATGTGTAGCAGATGGAACTCCTATCGATACCGACTGGTGTGGTACTCTGGAGACCGGCTCTGTAGAGCTGAGCGATCTTGGTGCTGCTGTAGCAGACGGTACCGCAGAAGCAGTAGAAGCTGCAAAGGCTGATCTGATCGCAGGCAAGACTCATGTATATGATATCACCACCTTTACTGTAGACGGCAAGACCCTGGACAGCTATGAAGCTGATATCGATACCGATCCTGATTATACTCCCGACCATGAGGTAGTAAGTGACGGATACTTCCATGAGTCCGATGTTGCATTCCGTTCCGCTCCTTACTTTAATGTAAGAATTGATGGAATCAACCTGTTGGATGAGCAGTATTAATTGACTTATTGAAATAGCCCGGACGGCGCAGCGTTTATCGCCGCGCCGCCCTTTTTCTACCTTATGGATCTTTTGTTTGCTGTGGATGGATGAGGTAGAAAAGGGGCGGCCAGTGTGCTTATGCCAGGTATTAGAAGACCTGAAAATTGCAGGTCGTGGATAAATTGGAAAGGTGACTAGGATGGAAAAAGAGACAAAAGTAGCTGCGGTTTCAATGAAAAACATTACCAAGACTTTTGGATCCGTGATTGCCAATGATAAGGTAAATCTGGATATCTATAAGGGTGAGATATTATCACTGCTTGGGGAAAACGGCAGCGGTAAGACGACACTGATGAATATGCTCTCCGGTATTTATTTTCCGGATGAGGGACAGATCTTTATTAACGGTAAGGAAGAGGTCATCAAATCCCCCAAGGATGCGTTACGGCTGGGAATTGGTATGGTGCATCAGCATTTTAAGCTGATCGATGTACTTTCCGCTACCGAGAATATCATCCTGGGTCTGGAAGGCAGGCTTAATATCAAGGAGGCATCCCGTAAAATAGAGGAGATTTGTGATAAATACGGTTTTGAAGTAGATCCGAAGCAGAAAATCTATGATATGACGGTATCCCAGAAGCAGACCGTAGAGATTGTAAAGGTGCTGTATCGTGGTGCGGATATCCTGATCCTGGATGAGCCTACCGCCGTACTGACACCGCAGGAGACAGAGAAGCTCTTTAACGTTCTCCGGAAAATGAGAGATGACGGCAAGGCTATTGTCATTATTACCCATAAAATGCATGAAGTGGAATCTCTGTCCGACAGGGTGGCTGTGCTTCGTAACGGTCAGTATATTGGAAGCATGCTGACAAAGGATACCACCGTTACGGAAATGACCAATATGATGGTGGGACATGCGGTTACTTTGAATATTGTCAGACCGGAACCTGTGAATCCGAAGCCCCGTATCGAAGTACAGGGACTGACCGTACGCAACGAAGAAGGTATCGTTAAGCTGAAGGATGTCTCCTTTACCGCCAACAGTGGTGAGATCCTGGGAATCGCCGGTATCTCCGGCTGTGGACAGAAGGAGCTTTTGGAAGCCATTGCAGGTCTGCAGGTAACAGAAGCCGGCACGATCAGTTATGTGGAAGATGATGGAAGTAAGGAAATGCTGATCGGCAAGGATCCGTTGAAGATCGCAGAGATGGGTGTATCACTTTCTTTTGTACCGGAGGATCGTCTTGGCATGGGCCTGGTAGGCAATATGGATCTGACCGATAATATGATGTTACGTTCCTTCCGACAGGGACATACACCGTTTACGAACCGAAAGCCTTCCAAACAGCTTGCGACGGATGTGGTAGAAAATCTGGAGGTTGTAACCCCGGGTATCACCACTCCGGTACGCAGATTGTCCGGTGGTAATGTACAGAAGGTTCTCGTTGGAAGAGAGATTGCGTCTGCACCTACCGTATTGTTAACGGCTTATGCGGTACGTGGACTGGATATCAATTCTTCGTATACTATATATGACCTGATCAATGAACAGAAGAAAAAGGGCGTTGCCGTGATTTTCGTAGGTGAGGATCTGGATGTGCTGATGGAGCTGTCCGACCGTATCATGGTATTGTGCGGCGGAGAAGTGAGCGGTATTCTGGATGCGAGAAAGACAGACAAAAATGAGGTCGGTATGCTGATGACCAGAGTAGGAGGCAAAGAACATGAAGGAAAAGAATAAAGAGCCTTTGTTTCATATCGTAAAAAGAGATGCGCTTCCCTGGTATAAATCTCTGGGTATTCGATTTTTGGCAATCCTGCTGGCACTGATCCTGTGCGGTATCATTACGACGATCACCACGGGAATCAATCCTTTACAGGTATATCAGTCCATTGTTCTGGGTGCTTTCGGATCCGTTCGCAAGACATGGGTCACTTTTCAGAATATAGCGATCCTGCTTTTGATCGCATTGGCATTGACTCCGGCATTTAAGATGAAATTCTGGAATATCGGCGGTGAGGGACAGGTGCTGATCGGCGGGCTGGCAGCAGCAGCCTGCATGATCTGTCTGGGAGATAAGCTTCCGAACGCAGTTGTGATCCTGTGCATGATCGTGGCAAGTCTGGCAGCAGGAGCCATCTGGGGCTTCATTCCCGCATTTTTCAAGGCGAAATGGAATACCAATGAGACACTGTCTACGCTGATGATGAACTACATAGCTACTCAGTTGGTGGCATTTTATACGATAGTATGGGAGGTTCCCAAGGGATCCGGTAAGATCGGTATCATCAACCAGAACACCAATGTGGGCTGGCTACCGCAGATCTTCGGTTCCAAATATCTGTTAAGTATAGTGGTGGCAGTAGTGATCACAATTTTCATGTATGTATATCTTAATTACAGCAAGCAGGGATATGAGATCTCTGTTGTGGGTGAGAGCGAAAATACTGCAAAATATGTGGGTATTAAGGTGGAAAAGGTAATTATCCGTACCATGCTGTTATCCGGTGCACTGTGTGGACTGGTAGGCCTGCTTCTGGTAGGAGGCATCAATCATACTGTGACTACCACGATTGCAGGTGGACAGGGATTTACCGCTGTACTGGTATCCTGGATGTCCAAGTTCAATCCTCTGACCATGGTATTCTCCAGCTTCCTGATCATATTCATGGATCGCGGAGCCAGTGAGATCTCTACCAATTTTGGACTGAATCATTCTTATTCCGATATTCTGACAGGTATTATCCTGTTCTTTATCATCGGTTGTGAGTTCTTCATTACTTACAGACTGCAGTTCCGTAAAAAAGCAGAAAAGGAGGAACAGTAAGCATGTGGTCATTTTTACTTGCATTTATTCCGAGAGCAATCGTACAGGGAATTCCTCTGTTATACGGGAGTACCGGTGAGATCATCACGGAGAAATCCGGTAACCTGAATCTGGGAATCCCCGGCGTTATGTATGTGGGAGGTATCTGTGGTGTCATCGGATCTTTCTTCTATGAGAGATCAGCAGGAGACGCGGCGAACATGAATGGGTTTCTTGCTATTGCGATTCCGATGCTCTGCTGCCTGTTAGGATCCCTGTTGATGGGATTGCTGTACTGCTTCCTGACTGTTACCCTGCGGGCGAACCAGAACGTGACCGGTCTGGCAATGACCACCTTCGGTGTCGGCTTCGGTAACTTCTTCGGCGGCTCCCTGATCAAGCTGGTAAACAGTGATGTACCTTCCATTGCACTGTCTGCTACCAGCAGTTATTTCAGTAAGTCACTTCCTTTTGCGGGAAAACTTGGCTGGTTTGGCAAGCTGTTTTTATCCTATGGATTCCTGGCTTATCTGGCAGTGATCATTGCGTTTGCGGCATCGTATGTTCTGAGTCATACCAGAACCGGACTGCACTTAAGAGCAGTCGGTGAGGGTCCCAATACCGCAGATGCAGCCGGTATCAACGTATCCCGGTACAAATACATCGCTACCTGCGTGGGATGTATGATCGCAGGTCTGGGCGGACTGTACTATGTAATGGATTATGCCTGCGGTGTCTGGTCCAACGATGCGTTCGGTGACAGAGGCTGGCTTGCCATTGCACTGGTCATCTTCACTATCTGGAGACCGAATATCAGTGTATTTGCTTCTTTCCTGTTCGGTGGACTCTACATTCTGTATTTGTATCTGCCCACAGGTATCGAGCATATGGAGTATCAGGAGCTGTATAAGATGATCCCTTATGTTGTGACCTTACTGGTACTGGTCATCACCAGTATGCGGAGCAAGAGAGAGAATCAGCCCCCTGCAAGTCTGGGACTGGCGTACTTCAGAGAAGAAAGATAATAATTTTATAGAAAGACGATTAAAAACGGCGTTTTCCGGAAATTTCCGGAGAATGCTGTTTTTTAGTGCACATTTTGGAAAAAACTCACAGAAACTTTAGGAAAACTTTTGATTTTATTCGGATGGAATTTACCTGTGTCTGTTATGCTGAGATCAATTCAGAGAAAATAAACGGAAGGGAGAAAAAAGATGAAAGTATTGATCACAACAGACTGGTACAAGCCGGCCATCAACGGAGTTGTTACTTCGGTATGCAATCTGCGGGAGGAATTACAGCAAAGAGGACATGAAGTGAAGATCCTGACCTTGTCCCGTACAGCTCGTTCCTACGAAGAAGAGGGTGTGATCTATATGGGTTCCGTGAATGCCGGATATATTTATCCGGGAGCAAGACTTCGGGTGTCCCCGGGACGCGAACTGTATCGCGGGATTATAGAGTGGAATCCGGATATTGTGCATTCCCAGTGTGAATTTTCTACCTTTTTCATGGCAAAAAAGATCGCAGAGGAATGTAAGACCCCTCTGGTGCATACTTACCATACTGTATACGAAGATTATACCCACTATTTTTCCCCTTACAAGAAATGGGGCAGGGATATGGTACAGTTCCTGACGCGACAGATCTCCGAGAAGGTGGACAGTATGATCGCTCCCAGCACAAAAATAGAGACATTACTAAAAGACTATGGCATTCATTGTCCGGTATCAGTGATCCCATCGGGGATTGATCTGAGTAAATATGACGCGCAGACCCGGACGGATTCCCGGGAGAGAATCCGAAGAAAATATAAAATGGACCGGAAGACCACAGTGCTTTTATATGTAGGTCGTCTGGCAAAAGAGAAGAATGTGGAAGAATTGCTGGAGTACCAGCAGAAAGTTCAGGAGAGCGGCACAATGCTGATGATTGTAGGCGGCGGTCCTTATTTGGAGACTTTACGGAAAAAGGCAGCAGAGCTGGGTGTGACGGAAAGCGTTATTTTTACCGGAATGGTATCACCCGCTGAAGTAGCATCTTATTATCCGGCAGGAGATCTGTTCGTCAGCGCTTCCACCAGTGAGACCCAGGGGCTTACCTATGCGGAAGCACTGGCAGCAGGATTACCGTTATTATGCAGAAGGGATCAATGCCTGCGGGCGGTTGTGGAAGAGGGAAAAAACGGCTGGCAGTACCGGACCGAGGAGGAATTCTTGAAAGACCTGAAGAACTGGAAGGAGAAAGAAGACGATGAACGCAGAGGAATGTGCAGTTATGCAAAACAGTCCGCAGAAATATTTTCCAAAAAAAGATTTGCGGGAAGTATGGAGCAACTATACCAGCGACAGATCGAAGAAAGACAGGCCGAAAGAGAAAAACACCTGGCAAAGAGCCGTCAATATTGCATCCTGGGTTAGTCTGATCCTCTGTGGAATACTGGCAGTCTGGAGCTATCAGAGCGGCATTTTCCAATCGGTGGAGACCATGCAGCAATTTGTGAACCGCTTCGGAATGATCGGTGCACTGATCTTCGTGTTGATCCAGATCGTTCAGGTGGTGTTTCCCATCATACCGGGTGGCATCAGCTGTCTGGCAGGAGTGCTGCTCTTTGGAGCGGTGCCGGGATTTTTCTATAATTATATAGGAATCTGTGTAGGTTCCTGTATTGCTTTTGGAATAGCAAGAAGTCTGGGAAGACCGGTGCTGTACAAGATGTTTCCCGGGAAAATGATTGAAAAATACCTGACATGGACGGAGCTAAAGGGGAGATTTTTGAAATTATTTACACTGGCAATCTTTCTGCCGGTGGCACCGGATGATTTTCTCTGTTATCTCGCCGGAACGACGAATATGACATGGAAACAGTTTGTGACAGTCATCTTTCTGGGGAAGCCTTTCTCCATTGCGCTGTATAGTCTGGGACTGACGACACTGTTCCAGGTGATTTTCCACCTATTATAGGAGAGTATACTTATGAAAATTTATATATATAAAGGCGGACTTTCACTGGTGGCAAAAAGCGGCGTCGGCAGCGCCATCCGCCATCAGGAGAAGATGCTGCGAGCAGCAAAAGTGACCGTGACGGACGTCTGGAAAGAGGCGGATATCGTACAGATCAATACTGTATTGCCTGATTCGCCGCTGGTGGCACGGCGGGCAAGACGGCAGGGGAAAAAGGTCGTCTATTATGGGCATTCCACTATGGAAGATTTTAAGAATTCTTTTATCGGTTCCAATCTGGCGGCTCCTTTATTCAAAAAATGGATCCGCCATTGTTATAGACAGGGAGATGTGGTTATCACACCAACGGAATACTCCCGGGAATTGTTAATGAAATATGATCTGCATCGGGAGATTTACGCACTGACCAATGGTGTGGACACTGAATTTTTCCACAAAACAGAGCAGGCAGGTGGACGATTCCGGATATTTTTTCATCTTCCTGTGGATAAAAAGGTCGTGATATCCGCCGGGCATCTGATTCACAGAAAAGGAATCGAGGATTTTCTGGAAATGGCAAAAAGGATGCCAGACATTATTTTTCTATGGTTTGGGGGCGGGAACAATGCATTGATTCCGGCAGAGATCAAAAAGGCTGTGGCAGAGAAGCCGGAAAATGTGATCTTTGCCGGTTTCCAACCGTCCGGGATCCTGCGGGATGCGTACTGTGGTGCGGATGCATTTGCTTTTTTCAGTTATGAAGAGACGGAAGGAATCGTGGTATTGGAGGCATTATCCTGTGAGATTCCTGTGATCGTGAGAGACATTCCGGTGTATGAAGGGTGGCTTACCGACGGCGAGCAGGTGCGCAAAGCCAGCAATCTGGATTCCTACGAGCAGGCAGTCCGAGACATCTTGTATGAAGAACCGCGGGAAAAAGTAAGACGCAGAATCCGGGCAGGCAGGGCACTGGCGGAGGAACACAGCATGCGGGCGACAGGTGAGAAACTGTATCAGATAGAGCAGAAGCTTTTGTAGACATCCCTCTTGCAAATTCAGAGTCTTTATCATAAAATGAGAGTACCTTACAAAGGAGGTGCTTACGATGAACCTTGTAATTACTATCAGCCGAAGATTCGGAACAGGAGCCAGTCTGATCGCACAGGAGTTGTCTGAGAAGCTGGGGGTGCCGGTATATGATAAGGCGTACATAGAGCATGAACTGGATGGTGACAGTTATGCTACGGAAGCGGAGGTTATTAAGGAATTGGCGGAACATCCCTGTATTATTCTGGGACGTTGTGCATCCGAGATCCTGAAGGATCAGCCGAATGTATTTAACGTGTATGTGTGCGCGGATAAGGAAGATCGTATTGAACGTATCATGAAGAAGGAAAGTCTTCCCCACGATGAGGCAAAAGAAATGCTTGAGAAAAATGATGCGGAGCGCGCCAACTATTATTATGAAAATACCGGTAAAGTGTGGGGTGATGTGAACAATTATCATATGATCCTGGATACCACCAAACTGGGAATCGAAAATTGTGCGGATATCCTGATCCGGTATTTTGAAAGAGTGGAAATTATTTGACAGCCCGGAATGCGAATGGGTGTTACGATTTCGAGAGTATACAGCACGAAGAAATCGTTTAGGATATAAATAGAGAATAGATTATAAACAGATGCCCGACACGGACATCTGTTTTTTTGTGAAAAACATTTTAAACATAGTAATAAAATTAATCAATTATACAACATTATAAAATTAAAAGTATGGTTTTAAATATAACAAAAAATGATATATACAATTGAAAATTTTAATCAAATAATAAAAAGGAATAATCACTGAATAAAATAGCCTTTTTCTTGAATTTATAGGTATATGACAAAAATGTCACATTAAAATACATCAATTAACAAGATAAGAATATATCTTGCTTACAGAAATTATGAGTGTTAAGATAATGCAATCAGATAAGTGAAAATAGTAAAAACAGCAGGTTTTGAAAATAAAAAGTAATCATACGGCAGGAGGATTTCCATGAACAGCGCAGACATTGCAGCAAAATATCAGAAAACTTATTTTATGCCCCCCGAGGTGACCTACGACTGGGTAAAAAAGGACAGTATTACCAAGCCCCCTATCTGGTGCAGCGTTGACTTAAGAGACGGCAACCAGGCATTGATCGATCCCATGAGTCTGGAAGATAAGCTGGAATTCTTCAAGATGTTGGTAAAGATCGGTTTCAAGGAGATCGAGGTTGGTTTTCCCGCTTCCTCCGATACGGAGTACAATTTTATCCGTGCATTAATTGAGCGCGACATGATCCCGGAGGATGTGACTATTCAGGTATTGACGCAGGCGAGAGAGCATATCATCCGCAAGACCTTCGAAGCAGTCAAGGGAGCGCCCCACGCAGTGATCCATCTGTATAATTCTACTTCCGTAGAGCAGAGAGAACAGGTATTTAAGAAGGACAAGGAAGCTATTAAGAAGCTGGCGGTAGACGGTGCCCGGATGTTAAAGAATCTGGCAGATGAGACCGAAGGTAACTTCACCTTTGAGTACAGCCCGGAGAGCTTTTCCCAGACCGAGGTGGATTATGCATTGGAAGTCTGCAATGCAGTACTGGAGGTATGGAAGCCCACTGCTGACTGTAAGGCAATCATCAATCTGCCCACCACCGTACAGGTGGCAATGCCCCATGTATTTGCCTGTCAGGTAGAATATATGCACAAGCATTTGAAATATCGTGATAATGTAGTACTTAGCGTACATCCCCATAACGACAGAGGCTGCGGTATCAGCGATGCGGAGTTCGGCGTACTGGCCGGAGCAGACCGTGTGGAAGGTACTTTGTTCGGCAATGGCGAGCGTACCGGTAATGTGGATTTGGTAACCGTTGCACTTAATATGATGTGTCACGGTGTGGACAGCGGACTGGATTTCTCTCATATTATGGAGATCCGTGAAGCTTATGAGAATTTCACCGGTATGAAGGTGCATGAGAGAGTTCCTTATGCGGGAGATCTGGTATTTACCGCATTTTCAGGTTCCCATCAGGATGCCATCAGTAAAGGTATGGCATGGCAGAAGGAAGGCAGGACCGGCAAGCGCTGGGATATTCCTTACCTGCCTATCGATCCTGCAGATGTGGGAAGAGAGTACGAATCCGATGTTATCCGTATCAACAGCGTATCCGGTAAGGGCGGCGTAGCATTCGTATTGAAGCAGCAGTTTGGATTCTCACTGCCTGCAGCTATGAAGGAAGAAGTCGGCTACCTGGTAAAGGGTATCTCCGACAGGCGTCATCAGGAATTACTTCCCAAGGAGATCTACGCGATCTTCGAGGAAAATTATATTTATCCCCGCAGCATCTTCAATGTTCCGGAGTGCCACTTCAAACAGGAGAACGGCATTCAGGCAGAGGTGGCATCGAGCAGGGCGGCGCTTCCAGAACCATTACCACCATGGGTAATGGACGTCTCGACGCAGTCAGCAATGCTATTAAGACATACTTCGGTATTACCTATGAACTGTCTGTTTACGAAGAACATGCGATTTCCAGGGGTTCCAACTCTAAGGCAGCTACCTATGTAGGCATCGTCCATGACGGTAAGTTCTACTGGGGTGTCGGCGTGGATGAAGATATCATCAAGAGTTCCATCGCAGCATTGGTATCCGCTGTGAACAAGCTGGCAGCAGAGCAGCATATCACTTCCGGCAGAGAGGAGCGGATCGTGGAGATCATCAGTTTCATCCAGAAGAACTACGTGGATGTAACACTGGATATGCTGGTAGATACCTTCCATCTCTCCAAACCGTATTTGTCCAAATACATTAAGGAAAAGGCCGGCATGACCTTCCAGGAGGTTGTAAGGGAAGAACGCATGAAGAAGGCAAGAATGCTCTTGAAGGAAACCAACCAGACAGTAGAGACCATAGCAGCTAACGTTGGTTACGAGAATGTGGAGCATTTCAATCGCCTGTTCAAAAAGGCTTATGATATGACTCCGGTACAGTATCGGAAACAGAGTGCGGAATAACAGGAGTCTATTCAGCAAATTAAATTTAGGAATGGCTTTTTAAGTGTTGATTATCGGGTAAACAAAGTATAACATAATTTTAGCATTGTATAAAAATATGCTGAATATTGACAATTTATGACAGTAAAATTATACTAAAGTAGTATGTGGTCATAGAATAAGACCACAACTTATGGAGGGACAAGAAAATGAATAACAGAGAGAAAGCAAAGGCAGTACAAAAGAAATTCAACCAGCGACTGGGAATTTATTACGGCGTGATGGCAGCAGGTGTCATTGTGGCAGCCATCGGACTGATGACACAGATCAACGTATTGACCCTGCTGGGAGTGGTAGCATTTTTTGCAGGATTAGTGATCCTCAGCTGGGTAGACGGGTATACCGAGTATGCAAAACGTGTTATGACAGCAAAAGCTCTGATGGGTGAAGAGATGCCCGAGGATGTGGTAAATGCCGGTATTGAACTGGTAAAGAAGCAAGGTGGAAGCCTGTCTGCACTTAAGAGCCAGACCAGAGAGTTCTCTCATATTTTATATCATCTGTGCCAGGGTATTTTCACCGGGGCAGCCATGCTGGAGAAGATCCCCGGACTGAAGTCTGTATCCGGTATTGCACAGAGTATGATCAAGAAAGCTTACAGAAGAATCAATCTGTTGTTAGAGGGTTATCTGTTTGCAAAATACGGCGAGATGACCAAGGAGACTTATTATGACGGCGTATCTCTGTTGTTACAGGATGGCAGAACTTTTCTGGTAAAATCCGTAAAAGATGCCGCTGTATCTGAATTGCTGGTAACCCTGAGTGTGATCGGTACTCTGGTATTTGTAGCTTTGGGCGGCATACTGAAAAATGTTGTGTTTGTTGTATTGGGCATTGCCTGTGTGGTTCTGTATGTGGTAGTAGGCATTGTATATGACAGCAACAAAGATTTCGATATGTTGGCAAGCTATATTGAGTATGCTTCCACACATGAAGTCAACGAAGAGTATCGTAACAGCCTGCTGGCAGCGACGGATGCCGCTACTCAGGTGAACATGGTAGCCGGTGCACTGAAGAACCCTGCCGTAAATGGTATTATGGGCGCGGCCGGAGCAGCAGAGAAGCTGTTTGGAAATAAAGATGAGAAATAAGAATTAGGCCATACCCATTCGCAGACACTGAAGTGCCTGCGGATGTACGGTTGTCGCCGTATAAATCCAAAAAGAAAGATACGCCTTTGTGAGCAAGTTCCAAGGAGCTGCGCCATGCGCATTCGCAGGCGCTAAAGCACCTGCTTCATGTACGGCTGTCGCCGTATAAATCCAAAAATAAAAACACAACCCTGTGAGCAAGCTCCCGGGATGTGTTTTTATTTTTGTCTTTGCATGGCTTGTAGCTTTTAACATAATGACAGGTCTGAAAAACAAAAATAAGTAGAAATATTTGTTTTTTTCGATTATGATGAAAACATAGAGCAAGAGAATTCGTATCGCGGCATCGGCCGGAGCGACAAGAGTAAGAACATATAAATGGACGGGGCTTACACAGTAAGCAGATAGGAGTAGAAAATGGAAATGAAAGAGACGATTCTGAAGACTTTCGCAGAAGTATTTGGAGATGCAGAGGGTGCCAAGGCTTATTTTGCACCGGGACGTGTGAATCTGATCGGTGAACATACCGACTATAACGGCGGACATGTATTCCCCTGTGCACTGACCATTGGTACTTACGGCGTGGCAAGAAAAAGAAACGACAATAAACTGCGTTTCTATTCCATGAATTTCGATCAGCTGGGCGTGATCGAGTCTTCTCTGGACGACCTGGTACCCAGCAAGGAAGCGAATTGGACCAATTATCCCAAGGGAGTGATCTGGGCTTTCGGCGAGAAGGGCATGAAAGTGACTTCCGGTATGGATCTGCTGTTGAACGGTAATATCCCCAACGGTTCCGGACTTTCTTCTTCCGCTTCCGTAGAAGTGCTGACCGGCTACATTCTGAGGGATTTCTTCGGCTTTGATGTGACCAATCAGGATCTGGCGCTGATCGGACAGTTCTCTGAGAACAAATACAACAAGGTAAACTGTGGTATCATGGATCAGTTTGCCATTGCCATGGGTAAAAAAGAGAACGCTATTTTCCTGGATACTGCAACTTTGGAGTATGAGTATGCACCGATCCATCTGGAGAATGCGAAGATCGTGATCGCATGCAGTAATAAAAAGAGAGGCCTGGGAGATTCCAAGTACAATGAGCGCCGCAGTGAGTGTGAGACTGCACTGGCAGAGCTTCAGCAGGTAGTGAAGATCAAGACGCTGGGCGACCTGGATGAGGAGACCTTTGAGAAGTTCAAGGCTATTATCAAGAGTGATGTCCGCAGAAAGCGTGCAAAGCATGCGGTATATGAGAATCAGAGAACGATCCGTGCGGTTGAAGCGCTGAAGAACAATGATGTGAAGCTGTTTGGTGAGCTGATGAATGCATCCCACGTATCCCTGCGGGATGATTATGAAGTAACCGGTATTGAGCTGGATACTCTAGTAGAGGAAGCATGGAAGGTAGATGGTGTCATTGGATCCCGTATGACCGGTGCAGGCTTCGGCGGATGTACCGTAAGCATTGTGAAGGATGAAGCTATTGATACCTTTATCGAGCAGGTAGGCAAAGCATACAAGGAAAAGATCGGCTATGCGGCTGATTTCTATGTAGTAGAGATCGGTGACGGCCCTCAGACACTGTAAGGAGAAAAGAAAATGGATATTCAGGTATTAATTCGTAAATTAGTATCCTACGGAGTACAGACAGGACTGGTTCCGGAGGAAGATGTGATCTATACCACCAACCGTCTGTTGGAGCTGTTTGAACTGGATGAGCTGGAAGACCGTGACAATGTGACCATGCGCGAGGATGAACTGGAAGAGGTTCTGAAGGGCATGCTGGATTACGCTTATGAAAAAGGTATTCTCAAGGAGAACAGCGTGGTATACCGCGATCTGTTCGATACGAAGATCATGGGACTGCTGATGCCCAGACCCAGTGAAGTGATCCGTCATTTTCATGAGTTGTACGAGCAGGTATCTCCTGAGGCAGCTACCGACTATTATTATAAATTGAGCAGAGATTCCGATTATATCCGCCGCTATCGTATCTGCAAGGATATGAAATGGGTGGCTCCCACCAAATATGGCAATCTGGATATTACCATCAACCTGTCCAAGCCCGAGAAGGATCCCAAAGCCATCGCCGCAGCAAAGCTGGCAAAGCAGTCCGGTTATCCGAAATGCCTGTTGTGCCGTGAAAATGAGGGTTATGCAGGCCGTGTGAACCATCCTGCCCGTCAGAACCACCGTATCATTCCGGTGACCATTAACGGCAGCCAGTGGGGATTCCAGTATTCTCCGTATGTGTATTACAATGAGCACTGCATCGTATTTAACTCTCAGCATGTGCCTATGAAGATCGAGCATGCGACCTTCTGTAAGCTGTTTGATTTCGTAAAGCAGTTCCCTCATTATTTTGTAGGTTCCAATGCGGATCTGCCCATCGTAGGCGGTTCCATCTTAAGCCACGATCATTTCCAGGGCGGTCATTACGAGTTTGCCATGGCGAAAGCTCCGGTAGAGAGAACGTTCTCCGTAGCCGGTTTCGAGGATGTGGATGCCGGTATCGTGGCATGGCCTATGTCCGTGATCCGTCTTAGCGGTACGGATACTGACCGTATCATTGCACTGGCAGATGTAATCCTGAACAAGTGGAGAGAATATACGGATGAAGAGGCATTTATCTATGCCTACACCGATAACGAGCCTCATAATACCATCACTCCCATTGCAAGAAAGAGAGGAGACAAGTTCGAACTGGATCTGGTGCTGCGTAACAATATCACCACAGAGGAGCATCCGCTGGGAGTCTATCATCCCCATGCAAAGCTGCATCATATCAAAAAAGAGAATATCGGCCTGATCGAGGTTATGGGTCTGGCAGTACTGCCTGCCCGCCTGAAGGGTGAGATGGCGCATCTGAAGGAAGCAATCCTCGCCGGTAAAGACTTAAGAGCTGATGAGGAACTGGCAAAGCATGCAGACTGGGTAGACGAGTTCCGTCCGAAATACGATGCCATCACTGCAGAGAACATCGACGGTATCGTAGAGAAGGAGATCGGTCTGGTATTCATGCAGGTATTGGAAGATGCCGGTGTCTATAAGAGAACTGAAGAAGGCCAGAAGGCGTTCGATCGTTTTGTAAAGAGCTTATAATCATATTTTTGTTGAATGTTTGTTGTACATTTGTTGCGAGGAAAAGGAATTGTGGTGACACAATTCTTTTTTCTTAGTATAATAATCCCATGAAATTCTTATTAACAGCTATTAATGCAAAATTCATACATTCCAATCCTGCTATTTACAGCCTGCGGGCCGGTGTGGGAGAAAAGTTACAGCCCTATGTGGAACTGGCGGAATTCACCATCAATGAATCTCTGGAAAGTATTCTGGAGGGGATCTGGAAGCGTCAGCCAAAGGTAATAGGATTTTCCTGTTATATCTGGAACTGGAAGCTGATCCGAGAACTTCTGATAGAACTGCCGAAGATCCTGCCGGATACGGAGATCTGGCTGGGAGGACCGGAGGTGACTTATGATGGACCGGGACTTTTAAGAGAGTTCCCTCAGGTTACCGGAATTATGGTGGGAGAAGGAGAAGTCACCTTCCGAGAGGTACTGGAACAATATGTGCGGGAAGCAGATCGAACGGGAACGGTTGCAGGAAAGTCTGTGGCAGAGCGCTTTGGACAGATCCCCGGTCTGTGTCTTGCCTCCGGTTATACGGCACCCCGAGAACTGACGGACTTGACCACACTTCCTTTTCTCTATGAGGATATGGAGCCTTTTACGAATCGTATCATCTATTATGAGACCAGTAGAGGATGCCCTTACCGGTGCAGCTATTGCCTGTCCTCCATAGATAAGAAAGTGAGACTACGTGACATAGATGTCGTAAAAAGAGAACTGCAGTTTTTCCTGGATCAAAACGTAAAACAGGTGAAGTTCATTGACCGGACGTTCAATTGTGATCACAAACATGCCATGGAGATATGGGAGTATATTTACAAACATGACAATGGCGTCACCAACTTCCATTTCGAGATTTCCGCGGACATTTTGCGCGAAGAAGAGATTGTCCTGCTGAACCGCTTCCGTCCGGGACTGGCACAGCTGGAGATCGGGGTACAGTCTACGAATCCGGAGACGATAAGAGCCATTCACCGTGTCATGGATGTGGACAAGCTGGAGAAAATTGTAGCGGCCATTCATAGAGGACAGAATATTCATCAGCATCTGGATCTGATCGCGGGTCTTCCTTTTGAAGATTATGAGAGCTTCGGCAGATCCTTTGACAGGGTGTATGCAATGCAGCCGGAGCAGTTACAGTTAGGTTTCCTGAAGGTATTAAAGGGATCCGATATGCATGAGCATGCACAGGAGTATGGAATTCGCTATCTGGAACTGCCGCCCTATGAAGTGTTGTACACGAACTGGATCAGCTATGGAGAGATCCGGAGACTGAAACGGATCGAAGAGATGGTAGAGCTGTATTATAACAGTGGCCAGTTCACTCATACCCTGCCGGTTCTGGAAAAAGCATTCCCCGGTCCCTTTGCCATGTATGAGGCACTGGCGGATTATTATCAGGAACAGGGATATTTTACAAACAGCCCCGCCAGAGCCTACCGGTATCAGATCTTATTGGAGTTCGCAGCGATGAAAGATCCGGCCAACCGTGAGATTTACAGAGAACTTCTGACGTATGATATGTACCTTCGGGAGAACCTGAAGAGCAGGCCTGCGTTTGCGGCAGAGATCACGGAAGAGGAAAAACAGAATATCCGCCGTTTTTACCAGACGGAAGAGCAGGAGAGACATTATCTTCCTGCCTATGATCAGTATGACTGGAAACAGTTAAGCCGAATGACACACTTAGAACCGTTCCGCTATCCGGAACCTCATTATGTTCTGTTTGATTATCAAGAACGGAATCCATTAAATTATGAGGCAAAGGTACAGGTGATCAGGAATCCGATACTATAAGTACAGGAGAAGATCGGTTCATAAAAATTGAGGTATGCAGTCAGAATATATCAGAAGTACTGCGGAAGGATAAGAGAATAGTATGTATGACACTTATGTCAGTATAGATTTGGAGACCACGGGACTGAATCCCAAGAGAGATCGGATCATAGAGATCGGAGCAATCCGTGTGGAGCAGGGACAGATTGTGGAAGAATTTTCTACGTTTGTGGATCCGGGGCGGAAATTGGAAGAACGGATCACAGAACTTACGGGAATCCGGGACGAAGACCTTGCGGATGCACCTCAGCTGGATGAGGTTTTCCCAAAATTATTGGAATTTATGGGAGAATTACCGTTGCTGGGACACAGCATTTTGTTTGATTATTCTTTTTTGAAAAAAGCAGCAGTGGACCGGAAGATTACTTTTGAGAGATCGGCGGTGGACACTTTGCAGATTGCCCGGAGATATCTGCCGGAACTGCCTCATCGTAATCTGGGGTATCTGTGTCAGTATTATGAGATCCCGCATCATGCACACCGGGCTCTGGAGGATGCGAAAGCAACGGACCGGTTGTTCCGAAAGCTGATAGAACTGTTTTACAGGGAGGAAACCGGTGGACAGGCATCGACAGAAGCTGTCGGAAAATTGGCAAAGAATAATTTATTTGAGCCGCAGCCATTACATTTTCAGGTAAAAAGAGATACGCCCGCGACGAAACCGCAAAAAGAGCGGTTATATCGTCTGGCAGAGCAGCATAAGATAACTTTGGAGGTCGATGTGGAAAAGCTTACCCGCAGTGAGGCGAGCAGGCTTGCGGATAAGATTCTTGCAAAGTACGGACGATAGAATTACGCAAAGCGGAACGCAGTCCTTCCGCACGTTGGATCAGATCGGCAATTTTGTCATATTCCTTCCGGCCGGCATAGATTTTAGCCAGCGCATAGTAAGTATGGCTGACGTCGGTGCCGATGGAGACGGCATACGCGAGAATCGTTTCCGCATCATCTGTCAGACCGGAATCCAGAAGCAGATCGGCCCATTGTTGCAGAGTACGTACTAATACAGTGTAATTCTGATCGTATTGGGACAGCGGTGTAATGTTCGCAGTGCCGTATTCCAGCTTGAGGTCGGTATTGGTGAAGCCTGTGAGATTTACGATCGGCTGTGTAGACAGAGAAGTAAGGAGACTACGGTATTCTTCGGCTCTTTCGTTGTCCGGAAGAGCATCCATGGGAAGCTTATCCAGGGGGATTTTTACATAGTCCAGATCATCCAGAGGCTTTTTGCGGACGGAGTTGGCTTTCCGCTCTCTGGCCCAGAACTCTTTTTCCCGGTTTTCCGCGATGCGCTGTTGGCGTTTGGTAGCATGTGCCACTACGGCAATCAGTATGATTAAACTTGCCAAAATCTTTAAACTCATATATAATATCCTTTCAGAGTAAAAGTGATTTTTGAAGCATTTATGGAGGTTTTTACCATGTTTAATATGAATAATAAAAAAGTAAAACAGCGAATCTCCGCAGCTATCATCGTGCTGCTTGTGATTGCTATGATTGTACCTACTATAACATCTATTTTTTACTAATTCAACTGCGGATGGAACAGTAGACGTGCCCGAAGGAAGGGCAGAGGAGTATTATGAAAAAATATCGTAAGGGATTTTACGGCATTCTGTTATTGACTTTGACGATGTTGTTCGGAATGACAGCGCAGGCCAAGACAGATGATACTATTAAGACAGGAATTTATGCCGGGGATGTGGAACTGTCCGGAATGACGGCACAGGAAGCAACAGCGGTTATCGAAGAACATATCGAAGGTCTGAAGGACGTGGAGATTACACTGCTTGCGGCAAATGATCATGATGTGACCACCACAGCCGGAGATCTGGGTGTGACCTGGAAGAATCCGGAGTTGGTGAAGGAAGCATTGGAACTGGGGACACATGGAAATGTCATTGAGCGTTACAAGACCCTGATGGATCTGCAGCATGAAAATTACGTATATCCCATTGAACTGGATTTTGACTTACAGGCGATCAACGATCTGCTGACCAGATGCACCAAGTATGATCAGGAAGCCATCAACGTCTCTCTGAAGAGGGACGGCGGTAAATTTACCGTGGTGGAAGGTCAGACCGGATATGTGCTGGATGTAGAGAAATCTATCGATGCGGTATATGACTATCTGACAGAAGAGTGGAATCATGAGGCCTGCAGCATTCCTTTGGAGATCGTAGTGGATGAGCCGAAGGGAAGTGCTGAGGAACTGGCACAGGTAACGGATGTATTGGGAAGCTTTACCACATCTTATAAGACATCCGGATCCTCCAGAAGTGCAAATGTGGCGAACGGCTGCAGTCTGATCAACGGAACGACTCTGTATCCGGGAGAAGAATTCTCTACTTATAAGACGGTATCTCCTTTTTCCGTGGCGAACGGCTATTACATGGCGGGCTCTTATGTCAGCGGAAAAGTGGTAGACAGTCTGGGCGGCGGTATCTGCCAGGTATCCACTACCCTGTACAATGCAGTATTACTTGCGGAGCTGGAAGTAACGGAACGTTATAATCATTCCATGATCGTAGGCTATGTGGATCCTTCCGCAGATGCAGCGATCGCTGAGAGCTCCGGCAAAGATTTTAAGTTTGTAAACAATACAGATGCACCGATCTACATAGAAGGCTATACGCATGACAAGCAGATCACGTTCAACATCTATGGCAAGGAGACCAGAGCTGCCGGACATTCGGTACGTTATGAAAGTGAAGTGCTGGAGACGATCACACCCCCTGCGGATCAGATCTATGCCGATGCCGGTCAGCCCATCGGTTATATCGTAACCGAGAGTGCGCATATCGGATATAAGGCAAGACTGTGGAAGATCACGATGGAAAACGGTGTAGAGGTCAGCAGAGAGCAGGTCAACAGCAGTACTTATAAGATGGTGCCCCGAAGTGCTACTGTGGGAACCGCTACCTCGGATCCCCAGGCATATGAAGAGATCATGGCAGCTATCAGTACAGCGAACATTGATCATGTGAAAAATGTGGCAGCAGCGTTAAATGCAAGAGCAGCAGCGGCTGCTGGGCAGACAGAAATCGTAGACGACTAAAGGTGAGACAATGAACAGCGGCAAGGTACCCGTGAACGTCCTGAAACGTTCCGTTCTCAGACAATTGAAAAATAAAAGGACAGAAATAGCAAATAGCGCAGGTCTGGGGGCAGACTGCGCTGTTTTTGCGCCTTTTTCCAAGGGACAGATGGTAACCTGCGTTCAGGAAGGTGTCGTAGAACTTCAGTGTGAGAACGACCTGGCAGAGGCGGAGAGAGAGGATCTGTCCGTGATGCCGATGCGTCGTATTTTCCAAAAGTGTGCAAACAATCTGGCAGCGGCGGGCGCAGAGCCTGTAGCGGCAGAGCTGGTGATCTTCCTGCCGGAGACAGTGGAGGAGCCGGAACTGAAGGCACTGATGGAAGAGGCGGAGAAAGCAGCCACAGATCTGAATATCCAGATCATCGGCGGGCAGACCAGAGTAAGCTCTGCGGTAAGACAGCCGATTGCCACGGCAACGGGATACGGTATCCTGAGCGAAGCCGCAGTGACGCAGGCATCCGCAGGGAAAAAGCTGGCGGGTCAGGATATCATTATTACCAAGTGGATCGGTTTGGAGGGTACCGCGGATCTGGCGACCCGGAACCGTGAAAAGCTTCTTGAGAGATACCCGGCGTATCTGGTGGAAGAAGCAGCGGCGTTTGACCGGTATTATTCTATTTTACCGGAGGCCGCTACCGCCGTGAAGTCCGGCGGTTGTACCATGCATGATGTCTCCGAGGGCGGTGTATTTGCAGCGCTGTGGGAGATGGCAGAGGGTGCAGGTGTTGGACTGACAATAGATATGAAGAAGCTTCCTCTCAGACAGGAGACAGTGGAGGTATGTGAATTCTGTAATGTGAATCCGTATGAACTCAGATCCGGCGGCAGCCTGATCATTGCAAATCCGGAGGGAACTGCAGTGGTGGAAGCACTGGCGGCAGAGGGAATTCCGGCAGTGATCGTAGGAAGATTTACAGACAGTAATGAACGACTGATCCTGAATGAGGACGAAGTCCGTTATATGGATCGTCCTCAGAGAGATGAGATTTATAAAAGCGTGTAAAATTCTGAATCCACCCCTTATGTAAGGGAAAATGCAATATAAAAGTTATAAAGGAGATAGTGGCATGAGAGAAGAATTATTAGCGATCATAGAGAAGAACAGCAGGATCGATCTGAAGGAACTGGCAGTGATCCTGGGCGTGGAAGAGATCGATGTGGTAAATGAACTGGCAGCACTGGAAGCAGAGGGGATCATCTGCGGTTATCATACTCTGATCAACTGGGAGAAAACAGACATTGAAAAAGTAAGTGCTTTGATCGAGGTACGTGTAACTCCCCAGAGAGGCCAGGGCTTTGACAGTATTGCAGAGCGTATCTACAAATATCCTGAAGTGCGCAGTGTGTATCTGATGTCCGGAGCGTATGATCTGATGGTCATTCTGGAGGGTAAGACCCTGCGGGAGGTATCTAATTTTGTATCTGACAAGCTGTCCACACTGGATTCCGTGCTGAGTACAGCAACGCATTTTATCCTGAAGAAATACAAGGATCACGGAACCGCATTTGCTACGAAAAAAGAAGATGAAAGAGAGATGATCACTCCATGAGAAATCCATTAGCAGATAAAGTAGTGGATATCAAACCATCGGGTATCCGCAAATTTTTTGACATTGTAAGCGAGATGCAGGATGCCATCTCTCTGGGTGTGGGAGAACCGGATTTTGATACTCCCTGGCACATCCGGGACGAGGGTATCTATTCCCTGGAAAAGGGAAGAACCTTTTATACCTCCAATGCAGGCTTAAAGGAGCTGCGTCAGGAAATCTGCAATTATATTCACAGAAAGCAGGGTGTGACCTACGACCCTTTAAAGGAAGTGCTGATTACGGTAGGCGGTTCCGAGGCGATTGATATCGGACTGCGCGCCATGTTAAATCCCGGGGAGGAGGTTCTGATTCCCCAGCCCAGCTATGTTTCCTACGAGCCCTGTACGGTTCTGGCAGGAGGCAGGCCGGTATTTATTAACTTAAAGGCAGAGAACGAGTTCCGTCTGACAGCGAAGGAGCTGGAGGATGCCATTACGGAAAAGACGAAGGTGCTGATTCTGCCCTTCCCCAATAATCCTACCGGTGCAGTATATCCCAAGGAAGTGCTGGAGCAGATCGTACAGATCGCAAGAGAGCATGAGCTGATCATTTTCTCCGATGAGATTTATGACCG
>ERZ827440.1786-NODE-1786-length-21701-cov-3.707244_pt1 | contig 21701 bp, 16 predicted proteins | sample MGYA00519774_ERZ827440 | MGnify/ENA primary metagenome ERZ827440 (study PRJEB31778, sample SAMEA3449302) | human gut metagenome | biome: human gut; feature: human-associated habitat; material: faeces | place: United Kingdom | collected 2010/2012 ... | reverse complement strand
CCGCTGAAACCATTGAGAACAATGTGCGTCGGTCTATCATAGAAAAAAGTTCTACAAATCCTTTGTATTATGCCAAAATGTCCAAACTTTTGGAAAAGTTAATAGAAGAACGTAAAAAGAACAAGGACGAATACAAAGATTATTTACGTAAAATTGTTGAACTGACTAAAAAAGTGGAACGGCCGGAGGATTTTGTTTCCTACCCTGATGAAATCAAAAGTTCGCCTGCCAAGAGAGCGCTATATGATAATCTCCCGGATTCTATGAAGTGCACTGAAGTAGTGCTGGAACTCCATGAAAAAATCATTGCCACAAAACCGGATAAATGGATTGGGGATAAAACGAAAGAGCGTGTTGTCAGGAGTGGAATTCGCTCTATTCTTGTCGAGGACAAATTGGTTCAGGAAATTTTTGAAATAGTAAGAGAAGGCGAACCTTCTGATTTTGCTATAACAACCTCAAACACAAAATATTTTACTGATCACGGTGATCGTTCTTCGTCAGCCGGAGAATTTGACATTATTAATGATAAGGTTACAAACAGCTATGACGAAAACTTTGAGCACGCCAAGAGAATGAGAAGATGGAACGAAAAAGGCTTCTTCCCGGCTGATATTGCAACGCTTGATGATACAACGGCGCTTACAAAGCAGAAGAAGGTTTATTCAAACTTTTCAAGAAATCTTCCCGGAAATGCCGGTAAATTCATGCTTACAAACGGCTATGAGGTTATTGCTGTTCCCACGAGCAGGGCTATTCTGAACAGAGGCGGTATTCAGTCAACGCTTTATGCCCTCAGTGCCAACTGCAAAAACCCTGTAAGAGCTCTTAAGCTTATAGACCTTCTTTTTGAAGACCAGTATCTTTTGAACCTTCTCAGCTACGGTATAGAAGGCAGAGATTTCACGAAGGATCCCAATAATCCCAACAGAATGAACAGAGATCCCGGCGGATATTATATTTCTGAGTTTATGATAGGCAGCCAGTTCCTTGCTTATCTTGCACCTTCTTATGAAGACGATGTTTGGGAAGAAACAAAGAAGGGCAACGAGGAAGCTGAAGTTGATCCTTACATCGGATTCAGCTTTGATCCTTCTCCTGTAGAATCCGAGATGTCACAGCTTTCTTCTATCAGACAGCAGTACAGCAAGATTCTCGGATACGGTTTGCAGGATCCTGAGATTGTATTCCCCGAAAGAGAAGAAAAGCTTGAAATGGCAGGCCAAAAGGTTGTTATGGATGAAATTCAGGCACAGCTTGACGAATGGTTAGCCGAACATAATTAATAAGTGCTTAAAGAATCATGACTTTTGTCATGATTCTTTGCTTTTATGCAACTTGCACAAAAAAGCGAAAGTATTTTTGTTGACAATTACCTGACGAAAATTATTGTGTAAACTGTCGGGATGTGTTATAATATTAATACTACAATTATGTAAAGGAGTCATTGTAATGAAAAAAATGTTAAAACCCGCAGCAATTCTTTTGGCACTTGTTATGCTTTGCTCCATGCTTGTAGCATGCGGTTCCGGCAACAGTGATCAAGGCGCTGCAAAACTTATTGAGGACAATATGGACGAAGAAGTTAAGCTTGTTTGGTACATAAGAAGTTCCGAACCCCAAGGCTTCAAAGAAGTTTTGGATGAAGCTAACAAGCAGCTCAAAGAAAAGCTTAATGTAGTATTGGATCTTCGCTGTGTTGAACCCGGCGACTATGATTCAAAGCTTCAGCTTGCTGCCGCTTCGGGTGAAGAGTTTGATATTGTTTGGACATCAAACTGGGCGAATAAATTTGAACCCAATGTTTCAAAGAATGCTTTCATGGACATCACAGATTATCTTGAAAGCCCAGATCTTGAATACATCCGCAACCTCTATAAGGACGGCATTTGGGATGCCTGCAGAGTAGGCGGCAGAATTTACGGCGTGCCGATTGAGCAGGTTATCTATGACCAGGCAGGCATCTGGTTCATGAAGGAATATTGCGATAAGTACAACATCAATCCTTACGAAAAGCTCAAGACGATTGAAGACCTTGAAGATATTTATCAGACCGTTCATGACGGTGAACCCGGCTTTATTATGTGCACGCAGATTAACTCGGTTCGGGATAAGCAGAAGTCAGAAGTAGGCGGCGGCTGGTTTATTGACGCAGACGGTAATATTACCGATATGGAAGATTGGCCTCAGCACGGTATCGATACCGCAAGAAGAGCAAGAGATTGGAATGAAAGAGGCTTCTTCCCGGCAGATATAGCAACATTCGACGAAGAAGATTCTTACATCAAACAAGGAAAAATCTTCAGCCGTTACGGAAGATACCTCCCCGGTTCTGAAGGTAAAACAAGAATCAGCAACGGATTTGATGTATATCATGTTCCAACGGGAGATAAGCTTATTACAAGAGCCTCCGTTCAGTCTACCATGAGCGCTATAAGCTTTACATCAAAGCATCCTATGCGTGCTCTTAAGCTTGTTCAGCTTATGCACCAGGATGAAGAGCTTCTCAACCTCATTTGCTACGGTATTGAAGGCAGAGATTACACCAAGGATCCTGAAAATCCGAAGAGAATGAACAGAGAATCCGGCGGTTACTATATCTCCGAATTCTTGGTAGGAAGTCAGTTCCTTGCATACCTCGTTCCTTCTTACGAAGACGGTGTTTGGGAAGAAACAAAGGCTGAAAATGAAGCAGCGGATGTTGATCCTCTTATTTCCTTCTCGTTTGACAGAAAGCCTGTTGAAACTGAGCTTTCAAACTGCTCTGCTGTTGCAGAAGAATTCAAGGGTCTGGATAAAGGTCTTTACGAAGATTACGAAACGGTTTATGCAGAAAAGCAAGAAAAGCTTAAGAAAGCCGGTAAGGACATCATCAGAGAAGAAGTTGAGAGACAGTACAACGAATGGAAGTCTGCTCAATAATATCCGAATAATAAAAAATCACGGCCGAAAGGCCGTGGTTTTTTTACTGTTAATATTGCACAAAAAGCAGAAGATATTTTTGTCTATCATTTTTTGTAAAAAGTTATTGTTAGGCAGGCGTCCATATGATATAATTTTAGTACAATATATATAATAGGGGAGAGGAAATGGCAATGAAAAAACTTATCGTATCAATTTTGTGTGTTTTGCTTTCTGCTTCGCTTTTGTGTTCCTGCGGCAGTAAAACACAGGAGAAAAAGGTGTACAAGGACACAGACGAGCATGTGAACCTTGTATGGTATGTCACGGCAGCAGAGCCCGTCGGCATAGAAGAGGTTATGGAGAAGGTAAACGAGTATCTTGACGAAAAGCTTAATGTCACATTGGATCTCCGTGTCATTGAGTCGGGGGATTACGATACAAAGATGCAGCTTGCGCTTGCCTCCGGAGAGCCGGTAGACCTCATTTGGACATCAAACTGGAAGTTCAATTATGAATCAAATGTGCTTAAAAATGCATTTTTGCAGCTTGATGACTATTTGGATTCCCCGGAGCTTTCTGATTTAAAGAATTATTATCACGAAAGCGTATGGGATGCGGCAAAAGTTTCGGGCAAGATTTACGGTGTCCCTATGGAACAGGTTATGTATAATCAGAAGGGAATTCATTTTTCCGACAAAACTTATCTTGATAAGTACGGTTATACGAATTATTATGACCAGGTACACGATATGGACGAGCTTACGGATATGTTACAGACAATTACCGACGGTGAGGCGAATGATCCCACATTTTATGCCGTGTCCACAAAGCAGTCCGACTTCTTTATTCCCGAAATGACAACCGTATCTTCGGGCTGGGAGATTTCACCGGAGGGCGAAGTGACGGACAGAAAAAGTGAATATGACATTTGGCGCAGGCAGATGTATGATTGGAATAAAAGAGGGTTCTTCCCTGCCAGCGTAACAAGCGGCGGTGACGGTGCAGACCTCAATGTTTTGACTACATATTGCAGATACCTTCCCGGAGTTGAAGGAAAATCCGAGCTTTCCGACAAGAAGCACAGAGAGCATATTGTTGTTCCGTCAACCGAACCCTTTATGGGAAGAAACGGTATTCAGTCAACTTTGACGGCAGTTGCCGCAAATTCAAAGAATCCCGTTCGTGCATTGAAGCTTTTATATCTTACTCATACAGACGAATATCTCTTGAATCTTCTTTGCTACGGGATAGAAGGCAGAGATTTTACAAAAGACCCTGAAAATCCGAAGAGAATGAACAGAGAACAGGGCGGATATTATCTTGCAGAGTTTTTGATTGGAAGCCAGTTCCTTGCATATCTTGCGCCTTCTTATGAGGACGGTGTATGGGAAGAAACAAAGAAAGCAAATGAAGAAGCGTATGTTGATCCCAACATCGGTTTCTGCTTTGACCCGAGCTCTGTTGAGTCTGATATATCGCAGGTTTCTGCGGTTAAGCAGGAATTTTCGGACATTTTTGCTTACGGACTTTCGGATCCTGAAATAACAATTCCGGCATATTATGAAAAGCTCGAGCTTGCAGGCTTCAATCAGATAGGCGATGAAATCAAAGCCCAGTATTCGGAATGGAAAAATCAAAATCAATAAAGTTATAAGTATTAATACAAAAGTTTGGGAGTGCGGTATTTACTTTTCCGCACTCCCTTTGAATTTATTTGTTTTTTGTTTTCTTTTTAGTCACATCAAAGCTGTAATCAAGTAAAAATTTGATTTTTTCGTCATCGGCAGAGCCGTCCAAGGCGGCTGTAATCCAATTTGTTTTGTTCATGTGATATGCCTTAAAGAAGCCTTCCTCCAAAATAAGCGAGCCAACCAAAATAGGATCGCACTTGAAATTTACAATGCTTATTATTTCGTCATTTTCAAGACCTATTCGGTTTTTGGGAATATCCATAATGACGGCAAACCATTTTTTGTTTTCTTTATGCCTGAAAACCGCGTAGGTCGGCGCAGAATCCCAAGGGAAATCGGGTTTTGCTTTGTATTCTTTGAAAATGAGCTTTTCCAATTCTTTACGGTTCATGACAATTCTCCGCACTTAATGCCAACATATTTATAAGCGAGATTGAGCGCAAATTCAGCCGTTTGCCGCCTTATTTCATCCCTTGTTCCGCTGAAATTGCACTTTTTGCATATTGCCCCGTCGGGTGTTGCGAGAGAAACATAAACAAGCCCGACAGGTTTTTCCTTTGTCCCTCCTCCGGGACCGGCAATACCCGTGACCGACACCGCAATGTCGCTCCCCGAACGCTTTTTTGCGCCCCGACTCATAAGAAGGGCGACAGGCTCGCTTACAGCTCCAAAGGTTAAGAGCGCATCTTCCCAAACGCCGAGAATGTTCGTTTTCGCTTCGTTTGCATATGTTACAAAGCCATATCCGAATACATCGGATGAGCCCGAAACATCGGTTATCATTTTCGCAATAAGCCCTCCTGTGCAGGATTCGGCTGTCGAAATTGTCATATTATTGTCCTTAAGAATTTTTACAAGCTTTTCGTTTATCATAATCATTAAACCTCCCATTCGGGGTCGATTTTGATAACCTCTGCATCTGCAACCGCCTTTTCGATATATGGCATATAATCAAAATTGCTTTCCGACTTTTCAATATCCGCAAGAACAGGCTTGGTTTTGGGATGCTTTGCAACAAAAACCGTGCAACAGTCCTCATATGGCTGAATTGAAGTTTCAAATGTGTCTATTTTTCTTGCAATCTTAATTATTTCATCCTTGTCAAAGCCTATGAGAGGTCTGAAAACCGGTAGGTCAAGCCCGTGGTTTGTTACCGCTAAGCTATACATTGTCTGGCTTGCAACCTGTCCGATGCTTTCCCCCGTTACCAAAGCCTGGGACTCGGTATTAACAGCGATTTTCTCTGCAATGCGTGCCATCATTCTCCTCATAATTATGGTTCCCTCGTCATCGGGGCAGTTTTCGTTTATTGCAAGCTGAAGGTCGGTGAAAGGCACCACATAGAGGTTAATTCTTCCGCAATATCTTGCCATAAGCCTTGCAAGGTCTATAACCTTTTCTTTTGCGCGTTCGCTTGTGTATGGGTAGGAATGGAAGTGCACCGCATTAAGCTCAACGCCTCGTTTTGCAATCATCCAGCCGGCAACGGGACTGTCAATCCCGCCGGAAAGAAGAAGCGTTGCACGGCCGTTTGTTCCCGTTGGCATTCCGCCGGCACCCTGTTCTCTTTCAACATAAACATAACATTCCGCATCCCTGACATCAACTCTTAAAACAACATCGGGATTTTTCATATCCGCTTCAATTCCGCCGCTTATGTTGTCATACACATAGTCTGCCACCATGCGGCTGATCTGGGGAGAATTGTACTTAAATTTCTTGTCGCTGCGCTTTGTTTCAACCTTAAATGTTTTGGCACCCGTTTCCTCCATAACCGAAAGGGCAAGCGGAAGAACCTTATCCATGTCCTTTTCGCAACGGTGAACCTTGCTGATATTTGAAATGCCGAACACATATTTCAGCCTTTCAAAAATTTTATCAATATCGCCGTCCGATTCGAGATAAATCGTGCTTTGAGCACACCTTAACTGCACCTTTCCAAGGTCACGCAGACGGAATTTTATGTTCTTCATAAGTCTTTCTTCAAACAGATGGCGATTAAGCCCCTTAAGAACAATTTCGCCGCATTTTATCATTATAAGCATATTTTTATCCTCTCATTTTCTGCGTATTTTAGGTAGTATTCGTTTTAAAGCTTCTACTGCTTCATCGGCTTGCTCAACCGTATTTTCACGACAGAAGCTGAACCGGATTGAACTGTCGATAATATCGTGTTTTTTGCCCATTGCGGTTAATACATGGCTGTTTCCCGGCTTGTTTGACGAGCAAGCAGAGCCCGATGAAACATATATTTTTTCCGCTTCGAGGAAATGAAGTATTACCTCGCTTCTTGCGCCGGGGAAGGATATATTGAGAATCGAAGGAACAGAATTTTCAAAATCGGTGTTGTTGATTACGGTGTTTGGAATTTCGGCTGTAATTCTTTGTGCAAGCCTGTCCTTAACCGCCTGCATTCTGCGTAAATTTTCTTCCTTTTTTCCGATCATCTCAACGGCCTTTCCAAAGCCTGCGATTGACGATACATTTTCGGTTCCCGAACGAAAACCTCTTTCCTGACCGCCTCCGAGCATAAACGGATTGATTTTTGTGCCCTTCTTGATATACATTGCGCCGATTCCCTTCGGCCCGTGAATTTTGTGTGCACTCAGGCTTAAAATGTCGCAGTTTTTAGCAAAAACCGGGATTTTCCCGAACGCCTGAACGCAGTCGGCAAAAAAGCACGCATCGGGATTTATCCTTTTAACCGTTCTGTAAGCGGAGGCAAGATCTGTAACAGAGCCCACTTCGTTATTGACCTGCATCATGCAAACAAGCACCGTATCGCCGTTAACAGCGGCTTCAAGCTCGGATTGATCCACAAAACCGTTTTCGTCAACAGAAAGGTAAATAACCTCGTATCCTTCCTTTGAAAGCTTTTCAATGGGGCGCAAAACGCAAGGATGTTCAACCGCAGTTGTGATTATCCTCCGTCCCCGCAGGCGGCTTGCAACTCCCAGTATTGCGGTGTTTGCATTTTCCGTTCCGCAGGCGGTAAAGTATATTTCATCTTCTCTCGCACCTATTTCTTTTGCTATAACCTGCCTTGCATGACGGACCGCTCTTTCGGCTTCGATTCCGAGCGTGTGCAAAGAAGACGGATTTCCGAAATTTGAATATGCCGTTTCCGCAATAATTTCGCATACCTCCCGGTACGGCCTTGTTGTTGCAGAATTATCAAAATATATCATATAAACTATCTCCATAAAATGATTCAATATATATATTATCACATTTTCTTCAAAATAGCAAGGGTTTGTATTGACATTAATGCTTAAAAGTTGTATAATTAGATTAATTGGAGCATTGAATTTTTATGCAGTAAGGAGTGCATATTTATGAATATAATATCAGGTGGAGTAACTGCCGCAAAAGGTTTTAAGGCATACGGGCTCAGGGCCGGAATAAAAAAAGGCAAAACAAATCGTGATATGGCGATGATTTTTTGCGAATGTGACGCAATAACCGCCGGAACATTTACCAAGAATCTTGTTAAGGCAGCGCCCGTAAAGTGGGATAAACGGCTTTGCGAGGAAAGAGAAACAGCCCGTGCGGTTGTGATAAACAGCGGTGTTGCGAACGCCTGCACCGGTGCAAGAGGGCTTTCGGATACCGAAAAAACCGCGGAAATTGCCTCAAAAGCACTCGGTGTAAACAAGGATGATGTTTTCGTTTCGTCAACCGGTGTAATCGGCGCAAACCTGCCGATGGATGTTATTGAAAACGGTATAAATATGCTAAAGGATAAGCTTGAAGCAACCGAAAACGGCGCAAATCTGGCTGCCGAGGCTATTATGACTACTGATACAAAGCCCAAACAAATTGCGGTTGAGATGAGCATAGGCGGGAAAACCGTCAGGATAGGCGGAATGTGCAAAGGTTCGGGCATGATTCACCCTAACATGGGTACGATGCTCGGGTTCATCACTACCGATTGTGCAATTTCCAAAGAAATGGCGGTTAAGGCACTAAAGGCAAGCATTGAGGACAGCTTTAATATGGTTTCGGTTGACGGCGACACCTCCACAAATGATACGGTTTTGCTTCTTGCGAGCGGTCTTGCGGGTAATGATAAAATTTCGGAGGATAGCGAGGATTACAAGGCGTTTTGCGAAGGGCTTGATTATGTCACTAAGTTTCTTGCAATGAGAATTGCCGAGGACGGCGAAGGTGCTACGAGGCTTTTTGAGGTATCGGTTGTCGGCGCAAAGGACAAGCTTTCGGCAAAAATTCTTGCAAAGTCCGTTGTTACATCCAGCCTTACGAAGGCGGCGGTTTTCGGAAAAGACGCAAACTGGGGACGGATAATGTGTGCGCTTGGCTACAGCGGTGCGGATTTTGACCCTGATAAAACAGATATTTATATCGAAAGCGAAAAAGACAAGCTTAAGCTTGTAGAAAACGGTATGGCGACCGATTACAGCGAGGAAAAGGCAACTGAGATTTTGGGAGCGGACAAGGTGATATGTACCTGCGATGTAAAGGAAGGAAACGAAAAAGCAACCGCTTGGGGCTGTGATTTAACCTTCGATTATGTCAGCATTAATGCAGATTACAGGTCTTAATAATGCGCACCGCATTTGCGGTGCGCATATTTACTGCTTTTCGGTGGTCTTTTTTATTGTAATTCCGTATTTTTCGGCAAGGCGAACAGCCTTATAAAGATGCTTTTCAGAAATAATAAGGCTGTATCCGCATCCTCCTTGCGAGATTGCTTTTGGCGTATGCACCATTGTGCTGCCTATCTTTTCGGATTCAAGAAGCTTTTTCAGCCTTTGCGCCGAGGTTGCGGATGAGAATACCAGATAGTACTCATTTGCTTTATTTCTCATTTTACTCACCATATACAGTTTATGCAACAATTCGATTTTATTTGACAAATGTTTTATAGAAATTCCCCTCTTGCTTTTTTTCGGTTTTTGTGTTATCATAATAGTAATTATCTTTAACTTAATATAGGAAGTAATCAGCTTGATTAATAATTTGACTCTCGGAATAGATGTAGGTTCCACAACCGTAAAGTTTGTACTTTGCGAAGATCAGAAAATAATATATAAAACTTACGAAAGACACTTATCAAAGGTAAGAGAGAAAACCTCAGAAATTTTGGAGGAGGTTTCGGGGATTATCGGGGATAGGTCTTTTTCTGTTGCAATATCGGGTTCTGCCGGACTTGGGCTTGCCCAGAGCATAGGTGTTTCGTTTGTGCAGGAGGTTTTTGCCACAAGCGAGATTGTAAAGGCGGTCGAGCCTGATGCTTCGTGCGTCATTGAGCTTGGCGGAGAGGATGCCAAGATAATATTCTTTGACGGCGGCTGCGATGAACGCATGAACGGTTCCTGCGCCGGCGGTACGGGAGCGTTTATTGATCAGATGGCGGTTCTGCTCAATGTTTCGGTGGATGAGCTTGATAAATTGAGCCTTGATTACAAGCATATTTATCCCATTGCTTCCAGGTGCGGAGTGTTTGCGAAAACGGATATTCAGCCACTTCTTAATCAGGGTGCAAGGAAGGAAGATGTTGCCGCAAGCATTTATCAGGCGGTTGTCAATCAGACGATTGCAGGGCTTGCGCAAGGCAGAAGAATCGAAGGAAAGGTTCTTTTCCTCGGAGGGCCTCTTTATTATTGTAAAGGCCTGAGAGAAAGATTTAAAGAAACATTAAAGCTTTCGGACGAAAACGCTGTTTTCCCCGAATATGCAAGGATTTCGGTTGCGTGGGGAGCTTCGCTTTTTGCGGCTGAAAGCGGGACGAAAACTACCGCAAAGGAACTTATTTCAAAAATAGCTTCGGCAAAGGGCGGCATTTCGTCAAATCGCCTGCCTCCTCTTTTTGAAAACGATGAGCAGTACCGTGAATTTGTTGACAGGCATGAACGCGCCGATGTTCCGGCTTGTAAGCTTTCGGATTATTCCGGTAAGGCTTATCTCGGAATTGATTGCGGCAGTACAACAACTAAGCTTGTGCTGATTAATGATAAAAAGGAAATTTTGTATTCCTATTATTCGTCAAACAACGGAAATCCCGTTGAAATAATAAGACAGCAGCTCGAAAAAATTTATGATTTGTGCGGAAGTAATATCCGTATATGCGGAAGTGCCGTAACTGGGTATGGCGAGGAGCTTATTAAAAATGCATTTTCGGTCGATTTCGGTTTGGTTGAAACGATTGCCCACTATACCGCCGCAAGACATTTTTGCAAGGATGTGGATTTTATACTTGATATAGGCGGTCAGGATATAAAGTGCTTTAAAATCAAAAACGGTGCGATTGACAGCATAATGCTTAACGAGGCTTGCTCATCGGGGTGCGGATCGTTTCTCGAAACCTTTGCAAAATCCCTCGGCTGCCCTATTGACGAATTTGCAAGGAAGGGGCTTTTTGCAAAGGCTCCGGTTAATCTCGGCAGTCGCTGTACGGTGTTTATGAATTCCTCCGTAAAGCAGTCGCAAAAGGAGGGGGCTTCTGTGGAGGATATTTCCGCAGGGCTTTCCGTGAGCGTTGTTAAAAATGCGATATACAAGGTAATAAGGGCGGCATCTGCCGACGAACTCGGAAAGAATATTGTTGTTCAGGGCGGAACCTTCCATAACGATGCGGTTCTTCGTGCTTTTGAAAAGGAACTCGGCAGAAATGTTATAAGACCGCGCATTGCGGGACTTATGGGAGCGTACGGTGCGGCGCTTTATGCAATGAGAGCAAAAGAAAGCACGGTTTTAAACCGAGAGGCACTTAAAGAATTTTCCCATACATCAAAATCTGCGGTATGTCGGGGTTGCGGAAACAACTGCAGGCTTACGGTTAATATTTTCGGAGAAGGTAAAAAGTACATTTCGGGCAATAAATGCGAGAAAGGTCTTGGCAGAACGGAAAAATCGGATTTGCCCAATCTTCACGAGTTTAAGAGGAATTTGTTGTTATCGCTTACTCCCGGCGAGAATATTCGGGGTAAAATCGGTATTCCGCTTGCGCTTGGAATGTATGAATTGCTTCCTCTTTGGCACGGAATATTTACCAAGCTGGGATTTGAGGTTGTGGTTTCTCCCATGTCTACAAGAAGGACATACGAAAAGGGGCAGTTTACAATTCCGTCCGATACCGCATGCTATCCGGCAAAGCTGATGCACGGGCATATTGAAAATCTTGTGGAAAGCGGTGTAGACGCTGTGTTTTATCCCTGTCTTTCTTACAATGTTGATGAGGGAGCATCGGCAAATCATTATAATTGTCCTGTTGTGGCTTATTATTCGGAGCTGCTTAAGGGCAATTCAAAATCGCTTGAAAAAGTTCGGTTTATGTATCCTTATCTTAACATCAATGAGCCTCGGGAACTTAAAAAAGAGCTTTATAAATATTTAGCCGACTACGGTATAAAAAGGTCCGAAATTTCTCAAGCCGTTGATTTTGGCTTCAGGCAGTACGGCGAGCATATGGATAAAATCCGCAAAGAGGGCGAACGCGCACTTTCGTACGCAAGAGAGAACGGCAAAAAAATAATGATTTTGGCTGGAAGACCGTATCATGCGGACCCCGAAATAGGGCACGGAATAGATAAGCTTGCGACATCGCTGGGGTTTGTGGTTGTGAGCGAGGACAGCATTTGTCATCTAGCGGAAAAGCAGGAGGTAAGGGTGCTTAATCAGTGGACTTATCACGCAAGACTGTACAGAGCCGCAAAATACGCAACTTTGCATGAGGATACGGAGCTTGTGCAGCTTGTGTCCTTCGGATGCGGAGTTGACGCCATAACCACGGACGAGATACGCAGTATTTTGGAAAACGGCGGAAAGCTTTATACTCAGATTAAGATTGATGAAATAACCAATTTGGGTGCGGTCAATATCAGGCTGAGAAGTCTGTTGGGCGCATTGGAGGAAAGGTCAGGAAATGATTGAAAAATATATCCCTTTCACCGAAGAAATGAAAAAAACACATACCATTTTGGCTCCCAATATGCTTCCGGTGCATTTTAAACTCTATATAGAGATTTTGAGGAGCTATGGGTACAATATTGAGCTTCTGGAAACTCAAAGTTCTTCCGTAACGGAAGAAGGGCTGAGGTATGTTCATAATGATACTTGCTATCCTGCAATAGTTGTAATAGGGCAGTTTTTGGAAGCGGTTAAAAGCGGCAAATACGATACCGATAAAATCGCACTTATCATGTTTCAGACAGGCGGCGGCTGCCGTGCGTCAAATTATATTTTCCTTATCAGAAAAGCACTCGAACGAGCAGGTTTCGGGCACATACCGGTAATTTCGTTAAGCCTTGCCGGACTTGAAAAGCATCCGGGGTTTAAGCTTACGATTCCGATGCTCCGAAAGCTTCTTTACGCAACGCTTTACGGCGACCTTATTATGTCCCTTGAAAATCAGTGCAAGCCTTATGAAATCGAGAAGGGCAGTACGGAAGCGGTTACCAAAAAGCTTACGGCTTCCCTTACGGGCGAGATGAACAAAAAACGCTTTACCCTTGTGAGCATAAAGAAAAATTATAAAAAAATTATTGATGAGTTCGGCAAAATCGAAAGAAGCAACGAAAAAAAGGTTAAGGTCGGTATAGTAGGCGAGATTTTTGTTAAGTTTTCTCCTACGGGAAATAACGGACTGGAGCGTTTTTTGGTTTCGGAAGGGGCAGAGGTGGTTATGCCCGGGCTTATGGGCTTCATGCTTTATTCGATATTTGACAATGAAATGGACTATAAGCTTTACGGACGGGGTAAGGCACTTTATCCTTTTATAAAGCTTATCCGCAAATTGCTTGAAAAAGAAGAAAAAAAGGTTATAGATGCCGTAAAGGCAGACGGAAGATTTAAACCCTTCGCTCCTTTTTCGCATACCGTTTCTTTGGTTGACGGTTATGTGGGCTACGGATGCAAAATGGGTGAGGGCTGGCTCCTCCCGGCGGAAATGCTCGAGCTTGCAGACAGCGGCGTAAACAACATAGTCTGCACCCAGCCGTTCGGATGCCTTCCCAATCACATTGTAGGGAAGGGTATGATGAACCCGATTAAAAAACGAAATCCAAATGTCAACATTATTGCGATTGATTATGACGCAAGCGCTTCCGAGATAAATCAGCAGAACAGAATAAAGCTTATGCTCGCAAACGCAAAGGAAAAGCTTAACATGGAATAAAAAAGTAAAGTTTGAATATAGAATACCGCTAAAACCGCATAATTTTTGTAGGATTTTTGATTGACAAGACAAGTATGTAAGTGGTAAAATATATAGTATATAACTATGTTCGGAGGTTTAATTATATGAAAAAGTACAATATTGCCGTGGTTGGTGCTACAGGTATGGTCGGAAGGACTTTTCTTAAGGTTCTGGAAGAAAAAAATCTTCCGGTTGAGAACTATTATCTTATGGCTTCCGCCCGTTCTGCCGGTAAGACCGTTAAGTTTATGGGTAAGGATTATGTTGTCGAGGAGCTTAACGAGCATTCTTTCGATAACGGTCGTGTTGATATAGCACTTTTCTCGGCAGGCGGTTCTACAAGTGAAAAGTATTCTCCCATTGCCGCAAAAGCAGGCGTGGTTGTAATAGATAATTCAAGTGCATGGAGAATGGATAAGGAAGTGCCGCTTGTTGTTCCCGAAGTTAACCCCGAGGACATTGAATGGAACAAGGGCATTATTGCAAACCCCAACTGCTCTACAATCCAGGCCATGGTGGCTCTTAAGCCTTTGCAGGATAAATACGGAATTAAGAGAATTGTTTATTCCACATATCAGGCAGTTTCGGGTGCGGGAATGGCAGGATATAAGGACCTTGAAAACGGTCTTAAGGGCGAAGCTCCCAAGAAATTCCCTTATCAGATTGCAGGCAACTGCTTGCCTCATATAGATGTTTTCCTCGATAACGGTTACACCAAAGAGGAAATGAAAATGGTTAACGAAACAAGGAAAATTCTTCATGATGACAGCATAAGAATCACCGCAACGGCTGTAAGAGTACCTGTGTTTAACAGCCATAGCGAATCTATCAATGTTGAACTCAAAAAGCCGTTTGAGCTTTCCGAGCTTGTGGAAACTCTCAGAAATGCTCCCGGTGTTGTTATCATGGATGATCCCGCAAACGATATTTACCCGATAGCCGAAAAAGCAACCGGTACAGACGAAACCTATATCGGAAGAATCAGACGCGACGAAAGCGTTGAAAACGGCGTAAATCTTTGGGTTGTTGCGGATAATATCAGAAAGGGTGCGGCATCAAACGCAGTCCAGATTGCAGAAAAGTATATCCAGCAGCAAAGCAAATAAGGGAAAGGAAAAATTGCAATGAAAAATACAGTGTTTACAGGCTCGGGAGTTGCGCTCATTACTCCGTTTAACGAAAACGGCGTTGATTTTGAGGCTCTCGGTCGCTTGATTGAGTACCATATTGAACATAAAACGGACTCTATTATCATTGCCGGAACAACGGGCGAGGCGGCAACGATGACGGTTGAGGAGCACGAAGAAACCATTAAATATGCCTGCCGCAAGGCGGACGGAAGGATTCCGATTATTGCAGGTACCGGTAATAACGATACCGCTTGTGCAATTCATCTTTCAAAGTTTGCGGAGGGCGTCGGCGCAGATGCGCTTTTAATGGTTACTCCTTATTATAATAAAACATCTCAAAGAGGGCTTGTTCAGCATTACGGAAAGATTGCCGATGAGGTAAATATCCCGATTATACTTTACAATGTTCCTTCAAGAACAGGGGTTACAATTTCTCCCGATACCCTCTATGAACTTGCTCAGCGAGAAAATATCGTAGGCATTAAGGAAGCAAGCGGAGATATGTCTCTCAGCGTAAAAATGATGGAAAAATGCGGAGATTTGGTTGATATGTATTCGGGTAATGACGATATGGTAGTTCCGCTTATGTCGATCGGCGCAAAGGGTGTTATTTCGGTTCTTGCAAATGTTGCACCGGATGAAACTCACGATATGTGCGAGCTTTGCTTAAACGGTGATTATAAAGCTGCCGCAAAGCTTCAGCTTAAATATCTTGAGCTTATTAATTCTCTTTTCTGCGATGTTAACCCTATACCGGTAAAGGTTGCCATGAAGATGCTCGGCATGGATAACGGAATGCTCAGGCTTCCGCTTTATGAACCGTCCGATGAGAACAAGGCACGCATTGAGGCGGCGCTCAAATCAGTTGATATTTTGTAAAGAGGTGCTTGCAAATGACAAGTATTATAATTAACGGAGCATTGGGCTTTATGGGCCGAGTGATTGCGGATACCGTGAAAAAGAACGATGACCTTGAGGTTGTGTGCGGATTTGATATAAAGCAGGATGAGGCATCAATGTTTCCCGTATATTCTTCGCCCGATGATTTTAAGGGAAGCGCCGATGTTATTATTGATTTTTCTCACCCTTCCTCTTTTGACGGAATTTTGAAATATGCGGTTGATACAAAAACTCCCATAGTTTTTGCAACTACGGGGCTTTCCGATGAACAAAAGGCGAAAATGAAGGAAGCATCCGCAAAAACAGCAATTTTCTATTCTGCCAATATGTCTCTTGGGATAAGTGTTATTACGGCTTTGGCAAAGCGTGCGGCGGAAATATTGGGGAAGGATTTCGATATTGAAATTATCGAAAAGCATCACCACAGGAAGCTTGACGCCCCCAGCGGTACGGCGCTTGCAATAGCCGAAGAGCTTAACGAAAACGATGATTTTGAGTTTGTTTATGACAGGCATTCCGTAAGAAAAGCGCGTGATCCCAAGGAAATCGGAATTCACTCCGTAAGGGGCGGAACGATTGTCGGTGAGCATACGGTGCTTTTTGCAGGGAATGACGAGGTTATCGAGATTAAGCATTCCGCAAATTCAAGAGAGATTTTTGCAACCGGCGCAATAGCCGCCGCAAGATTTCTTAAGGGCAAGCCTTCGGGAATGTATTCAATGAAGGATATAGTTAAAATATAATAAAGAAATCCGCCGATGTCGGCGGATTTTCTTATTGCTTAATATACGCTGAAACGGCGGAATACAGGTCTTCTGCTCCTATAATGCCTGTTTTGTCGGTGAGCGAGGAGGCGTTTGATTTTGGAATAATGCATTTTTCAAAGCCCAGCTTTCTTGCTTCCTTCACTCTTTGCTCAAACCAGCTTACACCTCTTACCTCTCCTGTAAGACCGACTTCTCCGAAAACTACGGTTTTGTCCGGTGCGGCTATGTTTTTGAAGCTCGAAACAATAGCCATGCAAATTGCAAGATCTGCCGCAGGCTCGTCCAGCTTCATGCCACCGGCAACATTTATGTAAATATCCGAGCCCGAAAGGTTAAGCCCGAGCCTTTTTTCAAGCACTGCAATCTGAAGCACCACACGGTTGTAATCTATCCCTATTGCGGCACGCCGAGGATTGCCGAAGCCCGTTTTTGTAACAAGAGCCTGCACCTCTGAAAGTATTGGGCGTGTTCCTTCAATCGTGCAGAAAACGCATGAGCCGGGAACTCCTTGCGGTTTTCCGTCAAGAAACATCTCGGAAGGGTTCGGAACATCCGTAAGTCCCTTTTGCTTCATTTCAAATACACCGATTTCGTTTGTTGAGCCAAAGCGGTTTTTGACTGCTCTTAATATTCTGAATGAATGTTGCCCGTCACCCTCAAAGTATAAAACGCAGTCAACCATATGCTCCAAAACCCTCGGGCCTGCCAAGGCTCCCTCTTTTGTCACATGACCTACAATGAAAATCGTAATGCCTCTTTCTTTGGCAATTTGCATTAAAATCAGCGTTGCTTCTCTTATTTGCGAAACGCTTCCTGGGGCAGAGGTTATGTTTTCCGAATACATTGTCTGAATTGAGTCGATAATAACCGCACCGTAGTGCTTTTCGTCAAGAGCGGCTTTGATTCTTGAGGTGTTTGTTTCGGGAAGCAAAAACAGCTTTTCGCCGGAAACCGAAAGCCTGTCGGCACGCATTTTTATCTGCTTTGCGGATTCTTCTCCCGAAACATACAAAACATCAAGGCTTTTAGCAAATGAATTGCACACCTGCAAAAGAAGTGTGGATTTTCCTATTCCCGGGTCGCCTCCGACCAGCACCAAAGAGCCTTTAACGGCGCCGCCGCCCAAAACTCTGTCAAGCTCCGAGCTTCCCGTGGATATTCTTTCCTCATGCTCGATTGCTACATCGCCAATCGGCATAGGCTTTGAAAATGATGAAATTCCCACAGCACCGCCGTTTTTCTTTTCTTCTCTCGGGGTGTATTCGCTCATGGTGTTCCAGCTTCCGCATTCCGGGCATTTTCCGAGCCATTTTGACGATTCGTACCCGCACTCGTTGCACAAAAATACAGTCTTATTTTTCATTTGATTTGACATACGCACATACTCCGTCCGTTATTGCCTTTGCGATTTTATTCTGATACTTTTTGCTTAAAAGAAGCTGTTCTTCTTCGGGATTTGAAAGAAAACCGCACTCGACTATAACCGCAGGATTATCCGTTGATTTTAATATGTACATCGTGTCGTATGCCTTTTTCAGCTCCCTTCCGTCGCTTTTTTCCGAAACCTTTACAAGCTCCGTTCTTATACAGTCCGCAAGAGCGTGGCTTACATTGTTGTCAGCATAGAAAACCTGTGCTCCGCGGTACTTCTCCTGTTCAAATTTGTTCATGTGTACGCTTATGAAAATATCGGTTTTTTCGTCACCCGCAAGCGCCTTTCTTTTTGAAAGATCACTCCGTTTTTGCTCACGAACCGTATTTGCGGATTCGTCATGAAGCGAAATATCCTCATCCCGAGTCATGATGACGGATGCCCCTCTTGCTTCAAGCATTTTGCAAAGAATTTTTGAAACCGATAGGTTTATGTCCTTTTCAAGTGTTCCGCTGTGACCTACGGCACCGCCGTCCATTCCGCCGTGACCTGCATCGACAACCACGGTTAAGTTCGGAATTTCCTTATCTGCTTTTTTTGCATATACCGCCGCGGCAGTTATTATAATCGTGAAAGATGCGGCAAGAATTATCAAAGTAGATTTTTTTACGGTAATAAACATATATATACCCCCTTAGTAGGGTATATGCAATATTATATCACAAATATGACATTTTGACAATAAAAAATTGTACAGACCGCACTGTAAAGGGATTTGCAAAACAGCAAATCCCTTGATACCTGATTGTATTGAGATTATCTCGGTATAATTATCTTTTGCCCTTCGGGGAGCGTATCTCCGAGATTGTTTGCGCTTATAATGTTTTTCCTCGTTGCGCCGTACCGCTTTGCAATATCCCAAAGAGTATCTCCCGGTTTTGTGAAATAAACTATAAGAGAGGGCTTTTCCGATGCGCCGTCGGTGTTCTCAGGCTGTGCATTTGCAATGTAATTAAGCTTTTCGCCGGCTCTCTTTTTTGCGGTGAGAACTGCCGTAAAACGAATTTCCGCATCTCCCGAGCCACTTAGCTGGGCAGATATTCCCTTTGCTTTTGCGGTTATGCTCGGTGCTCCTTCGTTATATGCACCGCTGTATGTAAAGGGCACAGTCCTTGTGATATAGTTGTATGCACCTTCGTTATCAAGTATAAGAAATCCCGCATTTGCCTTGCCCGACACCGTGATTTCTCCGTTTTTGACTTCTGAGCTTACTACGCTTGCAGATACCTTTGAATCAAATATTCTCTTTGCATTTATTTCGGCAGAAGGTATGATGTCACGCACGGCGGCAAGCATTGTTACGGGCTCTTTGTTATCGGCGGAAATAAGGGACGATGTAAGCTTCAAATCGCATCCCGTACAAAACATATCGGTGATTACGGTTTCGGTTTCGTTTCTCCGACAATCTGTTTCCACGAACAGTTTGCCCTCTGTAAAAAACGCTCTCATTGCGCCCTCTGCGTTAGCGGTAGGCTCTGCTTTGAAGGGCGAAAGGGATACACGGATATTTTCCCTCATGTTTTCCTCTGCCCCGACAGCGTCGCAGATTTCGGTTATCGCTCTTGTGAATTCAGCCTTTGAAAGCTCGCCGTCTTCTCCCTTATAAAGAATATTGATTAAAAGATTTCCTCGTATTACCGCCTTGTTTGACAGCAGCTTAAAATCACGGTCGGTAAAGGAAACATTGCATTTTAGCACATTTACGGCTGCCGGGCTTCCGGACGGAATATCGAGGGTTTCGTGAAACGGTATTACATCCGTTGCATTTATGTGCTTTGAAACCGTTTCAACCTCACAGCTTTGCATTTCAACAGGGCAATCCGATTCGACGGATGAAAGAATTTCCGTGCTTATGTCACGGGTTGCCGAAAGCTCTATTCCGATATTTGCCCGAACATTCATTTTTCTTGAATTGTACAGGCTGTGTTCAACGGAAGAAACATGACAGACTGCGCAGATATTAAGACTGTCATCCTCGACCTTTTCGGAATGGCTGAATGTCATTTGCGTATGAATTGCTTCAATGCCTCCGGATTGAGGCGTGTAGAGTATGTCTGCCGAAACGGTTCCCGAAACGGTCAGTCTTCCGCCCGACAGCTCCTTTGATTCTATAATGCTTTGGGCATCCACGCACAGGATTTTTCCGACATCCTCCAAAACATCGGGAACAATAATATCGCATTGAACAGTTTCGTTTACATTTTTGGAAAATGCGTTCTCAATTAAGCTGATTTCTTTTATTTCAGGCTTGAAATTCATGATTTGTCCTCCATTACAAACATTAATTGTTATATTTATATTGTAATTTCGGAAAATTTATGCTATAATATTGTATGAATAGAGTTTTAATTCGGAGGAAAGTATGCCACAGGATAGCAATATAAGGAATTTTTGTATCATTGCCCATATTGACCATGGCAAATCCACGCTTGCCGACAGACTGCTTGAAATAACAGGCGATGTCAGCGAAAGGGATATGGAGCAGCAGCTTCTTGATAATATGGATTTGGAGCGTGAGCGTGGAATCACCATAAAGGCGAGGGCTGTAAGATTTATATATAAGGCAAAAGACGGGCAGGAGTATGTTATGAATCTTATTGATACTCCCGGTCATGTTGATTTCAATTATGAGGTTTCAAGGTCGCTTGCGGCTTGTGAGGGTGCGGTTTTGATCGTCGATGCGGCGCAGGGAATACAGGCGCAAACCCTTGCAAACACTTATCTTGCGGTTGACCATAACTTGGAGATTGTGCCGGTAATCAATAAAATTGACCTGCCGTCGGCAAGACCTGATTATGTTAAGGATGAAATAGAAAACATAATCGGTATTGAAGCTCAGGACGCTCCGCTTATTTCCGCAAAGGTCGGAATAGGCATTGAGGATGTTCTTGAGCAGATTGTGAATAAAATCCCCGCACCGAGTCGGGATTTCGATAAGCCGCTTCGTGCCTTGATTTTTGATTCGTACTATGATTCATATAAGGGCGTAATTGTTTATATAAGGGTTATGGAAGGAACGGTTAAGGTCGGGCAGACAATAAGGTTTATGGCAACGGATAAATGCTTTGAGGTTGTTGAACTCGGCTATCTTAAAACCTACGGAATGTCACCCTGCGGTGAGCTTAAGGCAGGGGAGGTTGGCTATATTGCCGCATCCATAAAAAGCGTTTCGGACACAAGAGTCGGGGATACGGTAACAATGGCATCCGGCGGCGCTCCGGAACCGCTTCCCGGGTACAAGCAGGTAAACCCAATGGTTTTTTGCGGTATATATCCGGCAGACGGTGCAAAATACAACGATTTGCGAGATGCCCTTGAAAAGCTTCAGTTAAACGATGCTTCCCTGGCTTTTGAGCCGGAAACATCAATGGCTCTCGGCTTTGGCTTCAGGTGCGGATTTTTGGGGCTTCTTCATATGGAAATTATCCAGGAAAGGCTTGAAAGGGAATATAATCTTGACCTTGTTACAACTGCGCCGAGTGTTATATACAGGATTACAAAAACAAACGGTGAAATGATAGAAATATCCAATCCGGCAAATCTCCCTCCCGTAGTGGAAATCGACTTTATGGAGGAGCCGGTTGCAAAGGCAACGATTATGACGCCGGTTGACTATGTTGGGAACATTATGGAGCTTTGTCAGGACAGGCGAGGTATATTCAAGGATATGCAGTATATAGATACCGACCGCGCACAGCTTCATTACATTTTACCGCTTAA
>ERZ827440.1782-NODE-1782-length-21731-cov-3.632543_pt1 | contig 21731 bp, 18 predicted proteins | sample MGYA00519774_ERZ827440 | MGnify/ENA primary metagenome ERZ827440 (study PRJEB31778, sample SAMEA3449302) | human gut metagenome | biome: human gut; feature: human-associated habitat; material: faeces | place: United Kingdom | collected 2010/2012 ... | reverse complement strand
CCTCGACAGCCTCTTCGCGCGTGGCGTGCGCCGTGTGGCCCTCCTGCCACAGGAATTCGGCGGTGCGCAGGAACAGGCGCGTACGCATCTCCCAGCGCACGACGTTCGCCCACTGGTTGCAGAGGATCGGCAGGTCGCGGTACGACTGGATCCAGTTTTTATAGGTGTTCCAGATGATGGTCTCCGACGTGGGACGCACGATCAGCTCCTCTTCGAGCTTGGCATCGGGGTCTACCACGACGCCTTTGCCTTCGGGATCGTTCTTCAGGCGGTAGTGCGTCACCACGGCGCACTCCTTGGCAAAGCCCTCGACATGGTGCGCCTCCTTCGAGAAGAAGGACTTGGGGATGAACAGCGGGAAATAGGCGTTCTGATGCCCCGTATCCTTGAACATCTTGTCCAGCGCGTCGTGCATCTTCTCCCAAATGGCATAGCCGTAGGGTTTGATGACCATACATCCGCGTACGGCCGAGTTTTCGGCCAGCCCGGCCTTCACGACCAGGTCGTTGTACCATTGCGAGTAGTTCTCGTCCGACTTCGTGAGGTCTTTGAGTTCCTTTGCCATATATCTTTGTTTTTTATTTTGTATCAGCCTGCAAATATAATAAAAAAATAAAGGTTCGTCACACGGACGAACCTTTATATTGGCAGGCAAAGCCTCAGAAGCGGAAGCCGAGCGTCATCGAGATATAATGACGCGTCTGTTTGGTATCGTACAGGCCGCTGTAAGTCTTCATCTCGCCGCCGTTCTGGTATTTGCTGAAGAAAAGCTCGTAGGGCGTCTGTTTCTCGGTCACGTTCTGGTAGGCCACGTCCAGCACCGTATTACGCCCGAGGTTGATCCCGAGGCCGCCCGTAATGTAGTAGCTCTCGTAGACGCTCGGCGAATTGTAATACTGCTGCCTGTCCTTGAACATCGAATCGGTATAACCGCCGCCCAGGCGCACGGCAAAGATCGGCAGGGGACGCACTTCGACGCCTGCCCGCAGGGTATTCGTACCTTTGTAATTATTCTTGAACTCGGCCTTGTACGCTTCGGAGTGGAAATCGGCGCCTTCGGGCACGTTCTTCACACGGATGCCGTTGTACCACTCGCGTTCGTAGTCGACCGACACGATGGCGAAGTTGCCGAACGTGTACGAAGCGCCGAACAACAGCCGCGAAGGCGATACGAAATCCCAGCTGTTGCCGCCGATATCGTCCTGCCGCGGCGTAGAATCGAAATTATACTGGTCGTCTTCCGTTTTATTATTGATCAGGTGCGATTCGATGTCGGCACGGTAACTGCGGTCGAGCCAGTAGTAGGTCGGCGTATGGAACGCCACACCCACACGCAGGCCGGCCACGGGGCGCACGATGACACCCAGTTTGAAATCCACGCCGCTGCCGTCGATCTTCGATTCCTGATAGAGGCTCATGTAATCGAGCTGCGCATTGAGCGGAGTACCGTTCTTGTCGACCGCATTCGCGGAATTTCCGGCGGCATCGAAATAACCGTACTCTTCCTGATAGGTCATGCCCACCTTCTTGTAGACGCTGCGTATGCCGATCGTGGCTCCGACATAAACGATATTGTTGAAATTGGCCCCCATCGAAACGGCGAATTCGTTGATCGAGCCCTGGCTCACGACATCCATCGAGTGCCGTACCGAAGCGTTGCGGCCGATGCAGTCGGGCACCCACTGCCCGCCTACGTCGCTGATCAGATAGCCGTTATAGCCGAGGATAGCCGGCCAGTACCAGGGATTGTAATTGTAGCCCAGATTACCGTCCTTATCCGGGAAAATCCCATCCTGCCCGAGCTGCTGCCCGAAGACATCGGCGATGGTCGGCATCAGCTGGTCGGGCTTCGAAGGATCGTAACGCGACTCCGAGGAGAACGAATAGCGGGTATTGAAATCCGCGATACGGTTCATGCCGATACCGAGCGTAAGGCTCGTGAGCGGGCTGGCCGGACTCTCGAAAACATTGAGCGCCACACCGACGTTGGCAAAAGCGAAGCGGGTCTTGTTATTGCCCACCCACGACGGCGCGCCCTGCGTTTGGCCATGGGCGACCGACAGCAGAGGCGTGAGTGAGAACTCGTTGCGGCGGAACATACCCAACCCGGCCGGATTGATCGACATCGACGAAAGGTCGGCGCCCAGCGAAGTGAAAGCCCCGCCCATCCCCATCACGCGCGCCGTACCGAACGGATGCGACCGGGAAAGCGCGGCGAAATCGGTGGACATCATCAGGTCATTGTTGTACGTCAGGCCCCCGAATTCGAGGTTCTGAGCCTGCAACGGCGCTGCGGCCACACAGGCCGCAAAGCCATATCATGATCTTACGTTTCATAGACTATCTCTGTTTTATCGTTGACTAACGCCCGCCGTAACCGCGGCTTCCACCCGACGAACTGCCGCCGCGCGACCCGCCGCCACCGCTGTAACCGCCCCCCGACGAACCGCCGCGCGACCCGCCGAAGCTGCTGCCGCTGTTGTAACTGCTGCTGCGCGACCCGCTGTCGTAGGACGAACGCCCCGAGTTGCTGTTGTTGCGGTTGTTATTCCACGAGTTGTTGTTCCAGGAGTTATTGTTGTTATTGCGGTTGCTGCCGCCGTTGTAAACCGAACTGTTGCGGTTGTTGCGTCCGCCGCTCTGGTAATACGTCCTGCCGCTGCCCGAGTTGCCCCCGCGCGAAGTGGTCGTACCGTTCCTGTAACCCGAATTGGCGGTTCCGCGGTACCGGCTTCCGGAAGCCACGCTCCCCGGCACGTAGCGCGAAGGGCGCCCGCCGCCGTCGAGGCGGTAATTATGCGGCCTGTATGCCCAGTGGTGTCCGCCGTGCCATCCGGGCCCCCAGCCCGGCCCCCAGCCCGGCCCCCAGCCCGGCCCCCACCACGGGTCGTACCAGGGATTGTACCAGGGATTGTACCAGCCGTTGAAGCCGAAGCTCCAGCCCCAGCTACCGAACGAGAACGACGGGCCCCACGCACCCCAGTAGGGACGTGTCCAGCCGTAATACCACGGGTCAACGTAAACCGATCCGCCCCATGTCCCGAACATCGAAGTGATGTACTTGGGTTCCACCCAGACCTGGTCACCGGAAATGATGATGTTGTAGAATGCCGGGTCGTAGGCCGTAGCATAGGTGAAACTGCCGCCATAGCGGAAGTTATAGTAACTCGACGGCATCCTGTATGTCGGCGATTCGAAGCCCCGCAGGCGCCGTGCATAGGCGCTTTCGTACGTATCGGCTACGATATCCTCGTAGGGGTTCGAATTGTATTCGTAATATTGGTTCTCCGCAGCGGCGGCCTGCGCCTCCGCGATACGCGCCTCCCATTCGGCCCGGCGGGCCTCGGCAGCGGCCTTTTCGGCTTCGGCCTTCGCCTGTTGTTTCCGGGCGATGGCAGTCTTATCGTGCAGCGAATACAAATCGTCGTTGGCGTATCCCGACGATGCGTAGTAGGCCGACGAACAGCCGGCCAGCCCCGCAGCCAGGACAAGGGTTCCGATTAAAATTTTCAACTTTTTCATAGCGCACAGTGTGTTTGCGTTAGTTCCTCTTACATTAGTAAACGAAAACCGTACCGAATTTAGTATCGTTTCTCATCTATATAAACGGACAGGCGGGGCCGATACTGCATTCCTCCTCCAGATACAAAGATAGGAATTATTTGGGAAAAGCACGAAAAGAGCCGGATATAGCCGCTTTTTCCCTACCGGAAGAAAAAATTTTCGCACGAAAATGCCGAGAAACAAAAAATATGTCTATATTTGCAGTCCCAAACGGAAGGTTTTTCCGTGCGGAATATACTGGAGAGATGCCGGAGTGGTCGATCGGGCCGCACTCGAAATGCGGTGTACGGGCAACTGTACCGGGGGTTCGAATCCCTCTCTCTCCGCAGAAAAGATTGACTATCAATCAATTACAGAAAAAGCGCACAGTTTTACGCACATAAACGTAAAAACTGTGCGCTTTTTCGTACAAATCCTTACCTCCTGCATATTTGCTATCATCCCAATTCATCCGTCAACCTTTCCAATATAACAAATTGGAAATTAAATGGAGCATATAATTGGATATATGAATAAATATCAATAACTTTAATAATATTTTCAAGTTAAGGCATGCAATGAGACAATCACTTATTGATTTTATAAATGATGTTATTATATTTGAGTATCAATTGCCTAATACTGCTGTTGGTATTCCTAAGACTATATTATCTACTCATAATGACCATTGCTATAATTTAGCAAAAGAGGGTAATTTAGCTGATGTAATTTACCATTCAATAATTGATTACGCTTGGGAAGAACAGAAAATTAATATTCACAATCATCAAGATTTACTAACAACAGCCTTTGATCGCAAAATTCGTTTTTCAGAGAGTGCTCCCGAAACGACACAGTTGAAATACGGATTTTATGGTGAGGTGTTATTGTGCGCTATCTTATATGCTAAGTATGGGGCTAGTGCGATAGTATCTAAAGGGACTCTTTATCAACCCAATGCAAAAAGAGAATGTCCGGGTTATGACGCTTATCATATTATAGAAACTGCGGATTCAATGGATTTATGGTTCGGAGAAGTTAAATTTCACAATAGCTATAGTCAGGCAATAAATAGCGCATTAAAGGAGGGCGAGAATTTTAAACTGCCGTTAGTATTATCCAAAGAATATTTACAGTCTGAATTTTATACAATTGCTAATAGAGTAAGCAATCTTAATGTCTCTTCTTCGCGAATATGTGCTTTTTTAAGAGACGTTGAATGTCGCCCATTCAATATTATTGAAGAGGCACGTCGATATTCTATGAAGCTTGTTTACCCCATATTTTTAATTTACGAACATAATAATAATTCTTACGATAATAATATCAGACAAGTTGTTGATTATATTGCAACTCACTATTCAACAACAACCATAAATCTGGGAATTGAATTGTCAATATTTTTTATTCTTTTGCCGGTCAAAAATGTCAGAAATATTAAAACAACAGTTTTACAATGGATAAGAGAGAAGAAACCACTCGTATTGTAAAAAGTCTTAATGATTTCGATAAAGGAATTATTCATGATAGTGAATTTATCAAACGAGTATGCAACTACTATGATTTGGTGAAAGATGATTTATTATCTGAATCTGATATTAAGTTTTTACGTTTTTTAGCAAATCGAGCAGGGATCCCACAATACTTTGAGTTACTAACCCATTTTAATAAACTCATAGAAGAAAATAATTGTATCGACATCAATACATTGTCGTCAATTATTTATGAAAGCACGCTACATACAACGCAAAATATTATATTACATAGATATCAAAAACAGATTTTAGATTTTTTTAAAAAAGGATATAGAAATAGGTATTTTTTGTCAGCAACCACATCGTTTGGTAAAACTTTCCTTGTGTATGAAATCATACGGAAAATGCAGTATAATAATATTATGCTTATTTTCCCTTCCGTTGCACTGTTGTCAGAAAATCTTGATAAAGTATTTCACCTTAATCAAGACGATTCTTTTGCACCGCTTGAAAAATCATTTGCTATTCATACTTTAAGTGACATTAATCAAGATGATTTAGGGGAAAGAAATATTTTCATTTACACTCCGGAACGATATTTATCGTTTATCGAAAATAAACAAACTGATGTTTCTTTTGACTTTGTTTTCATTGACGAAATATATAAGATTGATAATGACTTTATCATTGACGAAGAATCCCAAGAGAATGAGCGAGATGTAGCTTATCGTATGGCTACATATTATTGTACATTAAATAATCATTCAGACTTGCTACTTGCAGGACCCTATATAGAGATTGGCAATAGGCCTCAATCATCTTTTTTTAGATTCTTGGAATCTAACCAAATTATCGCTCTGCAATATAACAACTTTGAAATAGTATCTAAGGATGTTGAAGAAGTACAGAAAAAATCAAATTTTGCAATTGACGATGATATAGTTAATTTCCATGCCACCGGAAAAACAGGCCGGCTTGTGGAAATATCCAACACTTTGGTTAATACAAAAAATGAAAATCTTATTATTTATTGCGCAAGTCCATCCTGGACAGAATTTTATGCGAACAAATTAATCGCATCGGGATTATTCGAGTCTCATGACTATTCAATATATAATAACTTTATTAATCACCTTAAAAATAAAATTAATCCTAATTGGGTGCTCGTAAAAGCTTTATGCAATGGCATAGGAATACATCACGGTTCTGTCCCCAAATATATTCAAAAATATATTATTCAATTGTTTAACAGTGGGTATTTAAAAATATTAGTGTGCACAACAACAATAACAGAAGGGGTAAATACTAATGCCAAGAATATCGTAGTTTTACATGCAAAAAAAGGAGACAAAGCATTAAAACCATTTGACGCCAAGAATATAAAAGGACGGGCAGGGCGTTTTCAGCATCATTTTAAAGGTCGCTTAATTTCTTTAGAAAGGGATTTTAATATAATTTTAGAGGCTGAGGATTCTAATATACAGCACAAAAATTACGATGCAGAAACAAAAAAAGATGAGATCGATTTTTTCATGACCGAAGACCAGTTTCTAAATAATCGAGATAAGGTAAAAAAACAAGAGGTAATTGACTTATCGACAGAATTTCCACAAGAAATTTTCGAAAGTTACAAAATGATTAAAAGGACAGATAAAATAAAACTATACAACATAATACACAAATTAGTATATAATGGCTCAATCTCGATTTCGGAACTAAACCGTAACGTATATGCAAGAACGGGAATTGGATGGTCAGAGTTACAGTCAATAATAAATGTATGTAATAATATAATTCCCGATGAGTCAGTACTTAAGCATCTTATCGAGAGAAAAAGAATATCACAATATGATAATAACGAATATTCTAACCTTGTCTTTTTATTGTATGCATATGTGAAGCATGGAGTTAGTGGCATGATTAAATATTATGCAAATAAAGCTGATGTCTCAAAGCTTGATGCTGAAATCAGAAATACCACAAAGCTAATATTTAATACATTTAAATATCAATTAGTTAAATATCTTGGCACATTCAATTTGATATATAAAACGATTTTGGCGAAGAAAAATCAGACATCCATTGACGATGAACAAGGTATTGAGAACTTTCTATCACTACTTGAATATAATGCATTTAGCAAAAATGGGAAAATTGCCAGTGACTATGGCGTACCACATGAAGTTGTTAAAATAATAGATTCCAACTCTATAAACATTAAAACTTTAGACTCGTTTGAAATTTCTGTTTATCAGGATATTATTGCGCGCTTTAATTTTTAGATGTGATTATTTTAATAAATTCTTCAGCGAAATGCGATTTATACCTCCCCCCTGAACTGATATAGTTAATATCTCAGTTTCAATAGGAATGATGCAGTTATTGACCAGAACAACAGAAATTAGGTCTTGAAATCCTTTTTTCACTCTTGCGTACCGGAAGAATGCCTTAATAGAGTCTGATTTTTTATTACTGACTGACTTTAATTTCTGTTCAAAATAAAATGGGAAGGTGTTTTTTACGAGTTTGAGATACTGATTTGCACTAATACTGCGATAATTAATAATCGTATCCTCTGTGTTAAGGGCAAAAGGTGAAATATCAATGATAAGCAGCCCTATTTCATTGCAACAGTTTATAAAATCCTGCTTGTCGGCGATTTGAATATTCAGTACATATTCCAAGTCGCTCTTGTAGAAAAACGACGTGTTTTTCGTTTCGGGATTATAGATATAGCTTTTGTCCTTACCCCATAAGGGGGCTTCGGCAATCATAAGGTATTTGACCTCTTTTATGCACTCCAGATTCCGAAACCACATTTCGTTAATCTCATGGAAGGCCGTTTCAAGGTAGGTATTATCGCGTTCAAAGTATTTTAAAATGCCATTTTGGGCATAGAAATCGCGCAGAATTTCCCGGCTCTTGTCATACTCCATCGTTAGGTTGTATTATGACCAACACCAAAAATGGCGCGGGTCTTTATCTTATCTGCTGAAGGTACGACCAAGCACCCGGAATCAAATAAGTAAAGCCCACGCCAAGCGTGAGCGTTCAACTTATTGTTTTTGATTCCTGATAAAATTTGGTCGTTTTTCAGCAAAAACAAATAGCAAACGCTATTTTATATATGTCGACGGCAAAGATAGTGAAAATTCCGACAGATAAAAGCCCAGTCCTTCAACTGTATTTGTCGTATTCGCAGGACATCGCGCGGGCGTCAGCGCTGCGCGCGACAATTCCACGTATAGATTATGGTCATAATGCACCTTTTATCGAACCCTATTCCGAAAAGATATCATACCCCATGCGAAATGGCCGTTTTCTTTTATTATAGGACAACTAAACCCTACAACCCAAAGAAATCCATTACCTGACCATTTAAAATGCGCATATATGGTCTATTCAAATGAAAGAATGAAAAATAAATCTATTTTTGATAGGCTCATATTTTTAACCTTTCTCATCACTAACCCCAAAGTCAGCTGCCGCATCCAACCCATGTTGGCGAATAAAATAGAAGAACGTGCGAATGGTTACCTGATTCGCGCAGTTCCCTTTCGAAAGGCCGCTAAATAACCTATCCGTTTCGACATAGCTGTATCGGGGATGGAAGCTGCTGACCCGATGAAATAACTCCCGGCCGAAATCCCCGAAAGCGTTATGCAACGCATAGCCTATTCGCAGCCAATTTGCATAACCTGCGGTAATATCGACCTTTTTCTGCTCGATTATCTGGATATACTTGAGCACCTCTTTAAACGGTTCGTCTTCACTGTCCGTTCCGGATAGAGTTGCGTTCCCGGTAATGTCAGGCACAGCCGCCCCGGCCGCCAATCCCTCGTATATTTCCGCCTCTTGGTTGATATATGGCTCCGGATCGTAAGACACGAACCGTTTTCGGGAAATGTCACAACAGGACGGGTCTATGGTAATCCCCATCGCGGAAAACTCGGTCTGCAAACTCCGGAAATGCAACAGTAGCTTGTTAGGCTGCGCTATGGGGACTATCGCATAGTATCCTTGACCGCCGGCAGACTGTCCGCAAAATGCGACATACGACAGTTTACCGAGCTGATCTTTCAACCTGTCATACCCCTCGACCTGTAGATTATCTTTCCTGTCGATGTCAATACAAATCAGCCCGGTGGGTTTCAGCAACGTATTTGCTGCCCCGCCCCGGAACAAACCGGACGGGGTGAATGCAGGCAGTCGAGTTTTCAACTCTTTTTTCTTCCTTGCGTCTGATTCTGTGCGGACAGACAGAACACGGGATTTGTACCGAGTTGTGGTCAAGAGATCGATTAGGGTCGCTCTTACCGGGAATTTTGTATAGATGTGCTCGTAGTAGCTAACAGCTACATCCAGTCTGTTTTTCATACCGAAAACTTTTAATACTTCGGCCCAAGGTTGGCCGAATGGTTAAGAAGGTTAATTTTATGAAGATTTAGAATGAAATTTATTCTTCATCGGAGTTATGTTTCTTCAAATACGCAACGTTACCCACGTTTATCGTCGAAACCTGAATGCCGTATGATTTAAGCCGCTTGATGAAATTGGGCTTGGTCAAATGGTAAAACCCGTTTTCCTGACAATAGTATTTATATTCGATATATAAGTCGACAATTTTTGTTTTCACATTGACATCCGATTTATACCTTTCGTCGTTGAGGAACTGCCTCAAACTGTCGGACTGCAATCTGTAATCTTCAACGGCTCTACGCGCAGCAATACATTCGGTAAATCCATTCTGTTTCAGAAGTCTTGCAAGTCCGCGAAGCACCCAATTGAATACTCCGGCAAGCTCGTTTTCGATAATCCGGCTATGTAAGTCCTTAATCTGTTCTTCGGGCGGAATCGTTACATCGAAAGGGACAATCAGAAACCGACGGAAATAAGCATCCGTAAACTCGTTACCTCTCGGAAGTTCATTACAGTTAAAAATAAGCCGGGCATAGTGCGTAAGATGAAACGGCTTGCCATAGGGCAACCGGGCCGACACAGGCTCACCGGAAACAAGTTGCTTAAATATGGACGACTCCAATTTGCCATTGATTTCACTCGCATAGTTCACCAACTTATTCGCTAACTGCGCCCGGTAATATCCACTCCCATCGGTCAAATCCTGCAACGAATGACAGATGACATTTTCAGCGCCGAGCAGGGCGTTTACAATTTCGAAGAACACCGACTTACCGTTCGCGCCGCCGCCGTAGAGCATCAATGCCTTTTCCTCTTTCAGAATCGTATTGCCCGTCTTTATAAAGAGGTAGCCGATGTATTCGGCCAGCACCTTTCGGGCGGATTCATCCGGCTGTACTTTGGACAGGTATTTGTCGAAGAGAGGAGCCGCCGCATCTGGATTGTATTTGAAAGGGAGCTGATGCGTCAGAAAATCATCTTTGCAGAATTTCCGCAGTTTCCCCTGACCGTTTCTAATCTCATACGTTCCGTTCAGTAGATTTATAAGCACCACATTGGAATTGGCCGCCGGGCTTTGCAAATAGGACTGCATCATAAACTGTTCGAACAGTTTCTTCCCGAATTGGTAGTATTTGGACGATACGATAGGAACGCCCATCCGCTCCGAGGCTTTCAACAGAAATTTCTGGAAGGCATCGACATCGAGCCTCGACCAGAACATCCCGTTATACAGGTATATTTCGTTCTGATTGCGGCACAGCCCCCAATCGTTTTTTTCGGCCAACCTCGCAATCTCCTCAATGGTGAAAATCACGTAGTGTTTTTCATTGACTTTCATTTTCAACAGTTTCTTCTGAATGCTCTGCGCCATATCGCTGTCAGGGGCGCATCCGGCAAGCTGTTTTTGGAGCAGCTTCGCTTCGGGGTAAGCCAAATTCTTGAAATTGACAGGAGTTACCTGTTTCACCAAGGTATTCAGTATATCCTGTTGTAGTTCTGCATAATTAATCGTTCCCATACTTATTCCCTTCCTAACGCTTTAAGTACCTTTTCGGCATCGAATACGATTTTCTTCCCTGCCTGCGAGTAGCATCCCCGCAAACGAGGATCGTGCTTAATCTTATTCGCAGTAGTGCGCGAACAGCCGAGTAGTTCGCACAACCCACGCAGACCATAGACCAATCGAGGCTCCTTTACCTCGGCGGATTCAACTCTTTGGGGTGCGGCTAAACGTTGGAGTTCCAAAAGTTCCTCCCCGTTCATCTGCCACACCGGTTTCCGTTTTAATTCATACAAGTTCATCATGTCTGAAATAATTGTTAATGAATCGGGGAGCGACCCCTCGTTGCCATCAGCTGACACGACAAAATTAACAAACGCAATGCAATCAACAGAATTACAAATATATAGGAATCAAGAGCATAAAAAAGCCCTCTGAAATTCAGAGGGCTGCCTGCCAAAAGGGAATCTATGGGAATCGGAAACGGGAATTATTTGGGAATCGCTCCGTCTAAATAATAAAACAGACGATGAATTCGGGTTATCTCTTTCTTAACTCCATTGTTCCCTGCCTTGCTGGTGGGAATTTTGTCAAGGCTCCATGCTTGACAAAATATCTTCAGCCACGCCGCAAAATTCTTGGGTTTCGTCACCGGATGCAACTTGCCGCTATCATACAGCACTTTTGCCATGGCTACAACGGTCAATCCCCCTTTTCCGCTTTTCAAGGCTCCGGTAATGTCGATGATGAGATTGTTCCACCAACCTTTTCTTTCCGGAACAAAAAGCGATGCGAATAGCTCCATATTAGGCACAAACGTTTCAAATGGAGGGGTATCTTTCATCGCCCGTTTCGCTTTCAAATCGGCGATATACTGCTCAAAATTAATAAGTGTACCATGACCGTTCGCACCCATGTTAAACCGACGTCCTACATTCCAACACACCTCGGTTAGATGGCAGTAGGCTCCTGCACAGGCTTTATAGTATTCCGTTTCATCGGAATATTTATCAACATTGTATTTTGATAGGATAATATTCGGCTCCGGACACTTTTCGGAAACAAAAACGGAGTAATCGACCTTGCATCCCGCCAATAGCTCACACACCTTACTAACCTTTGGGGGCAGACTGCTGGATACAATGATAACGCCATTCGGCTGCAAATCGGACACCACATTGTTTTTCAAATCAGCACCGCCGAATAAATCACGATAGACCGCGATATATTCCTGAATTTTATGCCCATAATACGGATTGGTATCCAATCCGTGTTTTTGGCAGGACTCGATTAAATGCTTCAATGCAACACCGAAATTATAGAACTTGTATTTTTTCAGTCGGGGCGCATCCTGCAATATTAAAAGTTCGTCGTCAATCCTGCGTATGAGATTGTCGATTTCTGCTGTCGGATTATTCATATCTATTTTTCATTAAACAATTTCATCGCCTCGGCTTTTGCCGAATCCGCAATGGCTATATAGGGCTTCATCGCTTTATAGTCGCTGTGCCCCGTCCATTTCATCACCACTTGCGGGGGTATGCCCATCATTATCGCATTGCTTATAAATGTCCGCCGCCCCGTATGTGTACCCATCAGTTCGTATTTCGGATAAACCTCATCGACCCGTTCGTTCCCTACATAATAGGTAACCGTTTCGGGTTGATCCAGACCGCACAATTGGCCGAGTTCCTTGATGTAGTCGTTCATCTTTTGATTCGATATTACGGGCAATGCCTTATTATCCTCAAACGGAACCCCGTCGTATTTATCGAGTATTGCTTGACTGTATTTATTCAGGTCGATTGTAAGGCTGTCCGCTGTTTTTACCGTTGTAATATGAAGTGCCCCATTTTTGATATCAAACCGTTTCAGATTATAGACATCTGAATATCGCAGCGAAGTGAAACAACAAAAGCAGAACACATCCCGAACCCGATCCAAATATTTCTTACTCTTCGGTATCGGAAAGTTGTAAACGGTCATCAGTTCATCCCAAGTGAGGTAAATGATACGTTTCTCGCTTGTTTTCAATTTGGGCTTAAAGGAGAGGTAAGCCATATTCTTGTGGTAACCATTGTTCGCAGACCATTTCAGAAACCATTTTAAGAACCCCAACTGCTTTCCTATCGTGCTGTTGCGAAGCCCTTTTTCGTCCCGAAGATGAGTAATGAAATCCGCAAGCCCCTTTTCCGTCAGATCGTCGAACGACAAGTTTGGCGAGAAGATATACAGATGATTCCGCAGGGCGATGTATTTTTCATACGTACCGTGCGTCCATCCGTTTATATTTCCTATCTCCTTAATGAACTCATCGAAAACATTGAACAGCGTTTTTCCACGTATCTCACCCACATCATCCAGTTTGTTTTTGTTAGTGCTGATATTTTGCTGAATCAGCTCCTTGGTAACCTTCAGTTTTTCGGTCAGGCACTTATTCTCGAAATCGATACTCTGCTGAACGATATTATTGAGGTGGGAATTGATGACGTTGTACGTTATTCCCTTCGCATTGGACGCCCCCTGCTTGACCTTCTGCTTGGAACTGTCCCATTTCGCAGGGTTGATGCTGTACCCCACGGACGTAAGAAGCCTTATTCCGCCGATGGCTATGGAAACACGTATCGGGAAATCCCCGTGTTTATCGCCCCTGCTGTTCAGATAAAAGTTTACCGCCATATTCTACACGAAATAGTTACGCACAAATATAAGCACACTTTTCCGTAAAACACGATAAACTACAAAAAATTATTCTGAACTATGTAAATGCAAATCATTTTAATACAGTACTATTTATCAATTAATCCAAATCAATGTGAATTATGGGTTATGAAGCCTCTCTCTCCGCCAGAGCACAACGAACGAGACAGCGAAACCCTGCAAATTAAACATTTGCGGGGTTTCGTGCGTTTAGACCAGAGGCATTGAAAAGCAATGTAGCGCAGGTCGGCTGCGGTCTGTCCGCCGCACCTGATTAGGCGATGGATACCCAACTATCTCCCATCCTCCACCCGTCTCTGCTATATTTTTTATCATATTATAATACAACCCGTTGAACCTAAGCGTTAAGAATTCATCCATTTCTGGCAAATCATTTGCACGCACGAGCCATAGCCGCGCCTTTTGAGTACCATCCTCTTCAAGGCGGACACCGGACGTATCAATTTCATCCGGGCACTTTCGGGACAATAAAAAGATATGGTAATGAATAAAATTTATTTCATGCTGGCAATCCTGCTGGCATCGGTAAATTCATCCCTGGCCCAGAAATGGGCCGTCAAGAGCAACTTGCTCTACGATGCCACCGCTACGATCAACCTGGGTGTCGAAGCGGCGCTCGGCCCCCGCGTAACGCTGGACATATCGGGCAACTACAATCCGTGGGAGTTCGGCGACGCCCGGTGGAAACATTGGCTGATACAACCCGAAGTACGCTACTGGCTTTGCGAGCGCTTCAACGGCCACTTTTTCGGATTGCACGCCCATTACGCCGAATACAATGCGGGAGGGATCAATTTCAACGCCGATTTCCACCGCAACCGCTATCAGGGGCACCTCTACGGTGCGGGTTTATCCTACGGTTATCAGTGGCTGATCGGCAAGCGGTGGAACCTCGAAGCCACAGTCGGCCTGGGGTACGCCCGTTTGTGGGATCGGAAATATCCGATCGCCGAATGCGGCGAAGTGATCCGCACCCGCTCACGCAACTATTTCGGGCCGACCAAAATCGGCCTGGCACTCATCTTTATCATCAAATAATACAGCAGGATATGAAACGCCATACAAAGCAACGCATAACCGGCTTACTGGCCGTATGCCTGACCTTCACCGCGGCAGTCTACGGTCGCGAGGGGAATCCGGCCGCTTACAGGAACGGCGACCGGCTTTGCGTAAGACTCCCGATCACCGCCGGCATCGGCCTCCCGGCCAACGGACAGCTGACCGTCACGCCGGTCGTCAGCAACGGCGAAAACCAAATACTTCTGGCTCCCGTCGTTTTCACGGGACGCATCCGGGAGAAAGTCGACGAACGCCGGGAACGGCTTTACGGCATACCGGCTGTTCCCGAAGGCGTTTTCAGCAATACGGTCATCCGCCGCAGCCGGAAAAATCCGTCGGCAAATGCGGTTCTTTTCGAAGGTGATATTCCTTACGAGCCGTGGATGGCGGGCGGACGAATCGTCCTTTACCGCGACCTGGAGGGATGTGCCGGACACCGGACGGCCCTTCCGCCGCTGGTCGCCGCCGAGATCGCCCCTGCCGTACAACCGCGGCTGTCGTTCCTCGTTCCCGCAGACGAGCCCAAACGACACAGCGAACAGCTCACGGCTGTCATACACTTTCCGCAGGGCCGTTCGGTGCTGTTGCGCGGGTTCGCCGACAATAGCAGCCAACTGGCGCGTATCGACAGCCTGACTGCGCGGTTACTGGGAAACGACAGCCTTTCGGTAGAGACCGTCTACCTGAAAGGATATGCCTCGCCCGAGGACACCTATCCCTATAACACCCGTCTTTCCGCAAACCGCGTACGGTCGATCCGCAACTACCTGCAAGAGAACTTCGGACTGGACAGCGCGGTCTTCATCACCGCGACCGAGCCGGAGGACTGGGACAGCCTGCGGCGTTGGGTCGTCCTGTCCGACCTGCCCGCAAGGAACGAGGTGCTGGCCGTGATCGACACCGTGTCCGATCCCGATGCCCGCGATGCCGGCATCCGGCAAATCGACAACGGCGCAACCTACCTCCGGCTGCTGCGTGAAGTTTATCCGCAGCTGCGGCGCGTGGATTACCGCATCAGTTATACCCTGCCCCCGTTCACCGTGGGACAAAGCCGCGAACTGATCGCTTCCCGTCCCGAATGGCTGAGCCTGGGCGAAATGTGCCGGCTGGCGGAATGCTATCCCGTCGACTCACCCGAAAGAGCCTATGTCTGTGCAACCGCGCTGGAGTTTTACCCCGACGATCCGTACGCCTGCAACAACATGGCGGCACTGGCCCTGCGCTGCGGCGACATACAAACGGCCCGTCAATGCCTGAACCGCTGCGCCGGGGATCCCTGCACACTGAACAACCTCGGCATCCTGTGCCTGATCGACGGCGATTCGGAGAAGGCGCGCTACTGCTTCTCGCTCGCCGCGGAATACGGCTCCGGGGAGGGGACATACAACCTGGCGCATTTCGACGAATTGGGTTGCAAATGGTAAAAACGACTTCTCATTCCAAATACTGTAAAAAAAATAAAACCATGAAAAAAATCTACAACTTGCTCTTATTTACGGTTCTTGCCGCCGGCCTCGCAGCTTGCTCCAGCGACGAAGAGAAAACGGATGTTGCCGGCCCTGCCGCCGGGAACCTGCAAATCATCATGCGGACGCCCCAGGCGGCAGGCCGCGGGCCGGTCTACCGCACCGGGGACTTCCGGATCCTGGCATTCAAAAAAACCGGCACGGACTATGTCTATATGCAGGACATTCCGCTCGCCGGCATGAATTTCGACGGCACGGCGCTCACCGGCACGGTTCAGTTTCCCGCCGGCGACTACAAGTTCCTGCCCTCCTACGGGCTGGTAACGCCGGGCAACTACACGTGGCCGGACTTCACGGACGCCACCCTCTCCGATGCACTCTACGTGACCCATACCGGGGAGAATTTCCCTGCGGCGTTCATGCTCAGCACACCGCTCGATGCGGTTCCCGCCTACACGGTGTCCCTCGACAGCCCGAAACAGACGGTCAGCGCCGCGCTCCGCCGCGCCGTTTCGCGCGTGGACGTGCTCTTCATCCGCGCAGAGAAGGATGCCGCAACGGGCGTCTATACCGAAAAAACGGGCGCTGACGTTTTCGGCCCCGAGAAACTGGCCGGGGTGAAACTGGCCTATACCGGCGCCAACAGCCGTCTGGGACTTTCGGGCGAGAAAGTGTCCGGTCTTTCCGACGTGTCCCACACGATCGGCACCCCTGCGGACGTGGTCACGATGGGCACGGGCGAATCGACGGTCGTCGGTACCGACAAATATGATTTCGAGAACGTACAGCCCGCCGACATCATCTCCGGTTCCGCGCATCTGAAAGGCACCTACCTGATCCCCAATCCCGACAATACGGCCACGACCGGATTTTCGATGCAGCTCACCTCGGGCGAAGGATCGGCACGCACCATCGCCCTGCGGGACAAGATACCCGTCGAACGCAACAAGGCGACACTGATCCGGATTTACGTATTGGGCGAAAACGTCTTCACCACGGGTGTCGATTTCGAAGTCGAGGTCGATACCGTCTGGGACGGATCGAACTTCGTGGACGGGGAAATCGACTGACAAAAGCCAGGGAGACAGAATCATGAATAATCGGATTCATACGACCATCATCCTGGCAGCAGCCGCTTTCGCAGCCTGTTCGGGGTCGGAGCGAGCAGATATCGCTCCGGTCACGGAGACCTCGCGTATCATGCTGGTGCGCGAAGGGGCCGCGGATGTCTCGGTTTACGCCTTTCGCCGGGAGGGAGCGGTTTTCCTTTTCGACACGCTGTTTCGCGAAGGATGGACACCCGACGGCAAACTGTCGGTGCGCCTGCCGAACGGGCACTACAAATTCCTGTTCGCCAGCGGAGCGGCCGACCGGATCGCCCTGCAACCCGCCCCGTTAACGCGGCAAACTTCATGGGAAGAGGCGGTCTTCGTCTTGCGTGAAAACGCAGCCGTGCCCGGAACCTGTTTCCCGGCCGATGAACTGTTCCTGCAATATCCCGCATCCGGTGCCAATACGGTCTACACGATCGACGGCGCGGCACAAACGGTTCGCGCCCGGCTCACGCGCGCTGTCTGCCGAATCGCCGTCATTGTCAAGCGGGGCTACCACGACGGCACGCGATATGTCGAGGTTCCCTATGCCAAACCGCAATCCGTGCTCGGCCAGATCGGGCGCATCGAACTCTCGGCCGACCACACGGGCCAGCGCGTGAATCCCGACGGAAGCAGCGGAACGGCCACGGTGACGGCGACACTCGCGGCGGCGGATTATGCAGAACTTACCGACGCGGGATTTGTCCGGTTCGAAGGGCCCTTCGTCATTCCGCCCGCCGACGGCGGGGAGATAGGCCTGGACATCTCGGTCGTACCCGCGGCGGGAGCCGCCCTGCAACCGGCGCAGCTGCGCCTGACGGGTAAAGCCGAACGTAACAAGCAACTCGAAATTACGCTCTGGATCACGTCGGATTACCCCGTTATCGGAGTAGAAATACAAACGGCCCCGATCACCGAGGAACAGGACGGCGATACGGGCATTTGGGAATAAAAGATTGAACGTGATGAAAAGAAAATACCTATATCGAATTTTCGGAATGCTGTTTTTGCCTGCCCTCTCCGCAGCCTGCGGGCTGGAGGCGCAGGAGGAGATCTTTCCCGGCAATAAGTTCCGCTACACCGAACTTCGCCTGGAGGGCACGCTTCCCGTATCGGGATACCCAACCCCGCTCTACCTTTTCCGCCGGGCGGCGCGAACGCAGGACGGATATGTTTTCGACCGCAGTTACACTTCGGTCGCCGACGGTGAGACACTGAAACTTCCGCTCGCCGAGCTGAAAGCCTACGACTACCGTTTTCTGATGGTCGCCCAGCCCGGCGACGCGCAACGGCTGTCGCTGTCCACAGCGGCCGGGACACAGTTCGTCCCGGGGGTCGCATGGGAAGACCTGCGGCTGGGATGCGCCTCGGGGGCGGCTGCGCCGGACGGTTACAGCGGCTATACAGACTTGAGCGGCGAGGCTATTCTCCTCGACGGCAAGATCCGCCTCACGCTGACACGCGTCGCAGGGCAGGTGCTCTTCGACATCTACCGCACGGGAAGCTCGCTCTCGCAGCCCGAAAGCATCCTATCGCCCGATGTGGAGTCGGTGATCGACCGGATCGCACGGATCGAAATCTCCTATGAGAATCCGACCACCGAACTGCGGTTCGATGAAAACGGGACGCTGGTTCCCGCAGCGTATGCTTCGGAACCGCTGGTGCAAAGCATTCTGCCACAGATGACGGATTTCAAGGTTCCACTCCCCCAGACGGACAAGGGACTCGGCATATACGACGACGGGGTGCGCGGCAGCCTGCGCATGAAAGGAGCTTTCCTGCTGCCGTCCGATTCGAAACTGCGGGTGAAACTGCTCTTCACATACTACGACACGACGCCTGCCTGCGGCAACGGCCACACGGATGTCCATTCCGCAGCCTGTTTCCCGCAGCGGCAGCTGACCCTCGCCCTTCCGGCGGCCGATGCCGCGACGGGGCTTCCGGTGGCTGCAAATTGCTTCACGGTCAACCGGGCGGGGCTGCACTGCGACCGGATCATCGACATTCCGGTCGGAGGGGGCATCGAAACGAATTTCGACTGGTTGTGAAACGGCAAAAACGTACGATTATGAGAAAGCTTTCAGTCTTATTCGTAATGGCGGCCTTCCTGACGGGCGGCTGCTCGGAAGGGGAATCCTTCGGGCACCCGTCCGCGGAGAGGGAAAAACGCGTCGAAGTCTCGTTCCGGCTGGAAACCGTCGGCACGGACGTCTCGCTCGTACCCATGACGCGCGCCACCTCCTACACGCAGTGGTTCAGGAACACGGCCCGGCTGCTGATCCTGAAAAAGGCGGACACCCGCTGGATCGTGGACACGACGCAAACCGTCCTGCTCGACGCACAGTCGGGGCCATGGGCCGAACTGAAGATCGCCGGGGATCTTCCGCCGTGCCCGTTCAATCTCGAACTGCGGCCGGGCGATTACCGGATCGTAGCCGTAATCAACTGGGGGTCGGCCGACTGGAACAACGATCTGATTCCGGGGAAAGTCGTCTCCGATGAGACCGACGGCTCGCTGCGCACGCCGCCGCTGCTTACCTACACGATCTCGACGCACTGGATGAACAACGGTTACCGGCAGCTGAGCCGCGAAGTTTTTGTTGCCGTGGCCGATTTCCCGGTGTCCAAAAGCGGCGATCTCCATTCGGCAGGCGTTCCGCCGGTAACCCTGCGGGCCGAACGGCGCGTGGCGAAGTTCCGCGTGCTGCTCAAAGACAAACCTTCGCCCGTCAACGGTTTTTCGTTCGACATGACAGCCCATACCGTCCAGATGCTTCTCACGTCCAAGACCGAACCTTTTGCCGAAGGCATCGACGCACTCGGAGGAATGTATTACGGCGATCCAGCACTCTATGAACTGCCGTGTTGCATGTCAACGATGGGAGATTTCCATTCCTCGGGGACGGAGCGCTACCAGATGTGCCAAACCAATTCGACGGTCTTTTCGCCCTTCGTCTTCGCCGACCCGGCCTCGGAACTGCCTATCGGGATCGTGGATATCGACATTTCCGGCGCCAGCGGCGGATATACGTATAAAACCGACCAGACGTTCGCACGCACGCTCGTCGCAAGCAAAATCTCCGGCATCGTTTTCGAAACCACCGACACCTATGACGACTCCTCGTCGCAAATCCGGATCGATGTCGTCGAGGCGACGGACGACGCGGGAAACCCCGAAAATGCGGCGGCGCTCTTCGACTCCTTTTTCGAGTGGAACGCCTCGCCCTACTAAAATTACGAAGTCATGAAAAAATCACTTTACATACCGTTCGCGTTCCTGTGCCTGCTGTCGGCAATGTCGTGCATCGAAGAGAAACTCGACCCGTGTCCGCCCCAGGGAGGAGAAGTTACGGTCGCACTCCGGGTCGAGAAATTCCAGGCCCGGCCGCCCTACCGTCCGTCGGATTTCGAACAGGAATTCGGGAAACGCATCCATTCGCTCGACTACCTGCTCTATGCCGACGGGCAGCTGATCGGGCAAGGCCGCGCGGACGACCTACAGACCGCTGCCGGCGGGGACTACCTCTTCCGCATGGGCACGCTTCCGTTCGGAACGTACCGGCTGGCGTTCGTGGCCAACGCTGCGGCGCGCATGATGACGGGGACGACCGATGCTCCGGAGGCACGTTACATCGTTTACCAGGGAAAAAAGAACGGTGACGACCATTTCCGCGCCGACGTGCCGTTCGAAGTGACCTGCCCCTGCCGCAATGAATTCGAAGCCGTCCTTCAGCGCGTACACGGCATAACCCGCTTCCGGTTCGAGAATATTCCCGCCCAAATCGCCTCCGTCGAGGTGGTGCTCGACAACGTCGGCCAGCGTATGCCGCTCTGCGGGGAACCCGACCAGGGGTGCGAGGTTTCCAAACGCGTCACCGCAGCGCAGCTGAGGGCACGCGCCGCCGGGTCGTTCACGCTCGGCACGTTCTGCACGCTGCCGGGCGAAAGGACATCGTGGCGGCTCAGACTCTACGGCGAGGACGACGCACCGCTCTACGACCGGGTAGTCACCGACACCCTGCGGATCGAATGCAACCAGTTGATCGACCTTACGGCACGTTTCGAAGAGGGCGATTTCCGGGGAGAAATCGAGTTCTCGGTCGACGTCGACACGACATGGGACGGAGCCAACGAAGGCGGGGGCGAAATCATACGATGACGGAGAGCAGGTTCCCAGCCTGCCCGCCCATCCCGTGCGGACGGACGCTGTCCTTACCCCGGGAAAGGCACGGGCGGTACGCTCTCCGACGGCCGCGGACGGAATGCCGGGGCGCGGCGCTCCTGCGGCGGATTTTATTTCAACAGGCAGCCGTTCAGCAGCTCGATCCTCCCGGGCACATCCGCTTCCTTCATCCGCCGGATCAGGGCGACCAGCTGCATGGAATCGATCTCCAGCCCCATCGTGCGCAGATAAACCGCCTTTACGCCCTTCGTTTCGTAAAGGCGGTCGAAC
>ERZ827440.1777-NODE-1777-length-21785-cov-8.680488_pt1 | contig 21785 bp, 7 predicted proteins | sample MGYA00519774_ERZ827440 | MGnify/ENA primary metagenome ERZ827440 (study PRJEB31778, sample SAMEA3449302) | human gut metagenome | biome: human gut; feature: human-associated habitat; material: faeces | place: United Kingdom | collected 2010/2012 ... | reverse complement strand
TGTATTCGGCAGTGTCTTTGGCGGCTTCTTCTTTTGCCCACGCCATCAGTTTGTCAGAATCACCGGAAAACTGTTCAAGTAACTCATTGTATTTGCCCAGTTTTCTATGGATACGGGAAGATGTTTTACCGTTTGGCTTTCGATAAGATTGTTTAATATAAACATCTTTATTGTTGTCGCTACCTGTTATACATATATACATAGCAATAAATCCTCCTATAAGAAATATAAATATATATATCTATTATACCACAAGAGTACAAAAGAGTACAGAGAAAAAACAAAAATTTGACAAAAAAATAAGCCTCAAAGGGCTGTAGTGTAGGGGATTGTGAAAATCAAGGGGCAAACAAAGTGTCAAAGACCCGGGCTGGTCTGCTTACATTTTTCCGAAAAACAATTTACGCTATCTGTTTATGTGTTTAGGATTGAAAAAATTTCCCGGAACGTATATAATATCCTTGAGGTATTGTATTTATTAACATCTTATTGGAGAGATTTTATGGCACGAAAAAGGATTGGCGTCTTATTGGCGCAAGCAGATGAAACAACTCAAAATCATTTTATGCAGGGTTTTTTGCAGGAAGCATTTGCCTCTGACTATGATGTCTTGATTTTTTCAATGTATGTAAAATATCAGCAGACAAATCTTCGTGAACTAGGGGAGTCAAATATCTACGAATTGATCAATTACGACATGCTTGATGCTATCGTTATTCTTCTGGATACGCTACAGACAACCGGCCTTTCGGATTCCATTCAGAAGAAAATTCACGACAAATTTGATGGTCCGGTTCTGGTCATTGATCAGAAAAGTCCGTATTTTCCATCCGTTATGAATGATCACTGCACTCCGATCCGCCGTCTGATCGACCACTTGATCGAGGTGCATCATTATAAAGATATCGTTTTCTTAAATGGACGTGAAGCTCATATTCATTCGATTGAGCGTCTGCGTGGCTATAAGGAGAGCATGGAAGCACATGGTCTTCCGGTTCTTGACGAAAACATTTACTGCGGAGATTATTGGTATACAAGCGGTAATCAAATGGTGGAACAGATGCTTTTGGAACGCCAAAAACTTCCGGAAGCAATTGCCTGTGCCAATGACTGTATGGCGATAGGCGTTTGTTCCGCGCTTACTGAGCATGGCATCAAGGTTCCTGATGATATCGCTGTGATTGGGTATGACTCGATTCAGGAGGGCCGTTACAGCCCGGTTCCATTGACTTCTGCGGAAATCCCGGCGAAGTCTTGCGGCAAATACAGCCTCCGGTGGATTGATGCTTCTCTCAACGACAAACCAATTCCGGAATATGTACCGGAGACGGACCTTTGGATTGGTGGAAGCTGCGGCTGTTCGACGGATAATCTCACCCTGTTGTCGCCACTTCGCGACCAATGGGAAACAAATCTTTCTTCTAACAGTTATTATTCCTGTTTTAACCATTTGATGGAGGATTTGCTATCCCAGCATTCTTACCAGGACTTTTTTAACATTGTTTTTCAATATACCTATCAGCTGGGGAATTATGACAATTTTCACATTTGTCTGAACGAAAACTGGAATCATGCATCAAAGATGATCGGTGATGAAGCTATCCGTCTCGGCTATTCCGACCGCATGTATCCGGTTGTTCATTGTAATAAAAACTATAGCACAGAAAATCATATTGATTTTTCGAATTCATTTGATACAAAACTGATTTTACCGGGACTTCATGAAGACCATGAAAAACCTTCGGCTTACATTTTTACACCGCTTCATTTTGACGACCAATGTTTTGGTTACGCAGTCATCAGCTACGGCGACGAACCCCGCGTATACGATGAAAGCTACATTTTATGGCTTCACAATGTGATGCAGGGAATGGAATCCTTCTACCGGCAGGACATTTTGCGCCAGTTATTAAATGAAATGGAGTCCGCACAGATCCGTGATTCATTGACCGGTCTTTACAATTACCGCGGTCTGATCACACAGACGAAGCAGCTGATTGCCGAATCCGTGCATGCACACGATACACTTTCGATTACTTCCATTGACCTGAGTGGTCTGAAAGATATCAATGCCGGCTACGGCCGCACAGAGGGCGATTTTGCGATTACTGCCTTGTCTCACCTCATTCAGGAATCTACCTTTTCCGACGAAATTTGTGCCCGGACGGGAAACGATGATTTTATTGTCTGCTCCATTATTTCTGACAAAAATGTACATCGAGCAGATGAATTTATAAGCACTTTATTAAAGAAAATAAATATATTTAACCAGCAAAACAGCCATTCTTTCCAGATCCATATCTGCTACAACTGTAAATCTGAGCCGATTGGACAGATTCATTCGCTCGAGCCGCTGATCAATGATACGATCAGTGAAAAAAACGGAAAAAAATTACAAGAGTTGCGACAGCGTGATCCTTCTACTCATTTATCTGAGAAAGACAAGGAACAGGATTTGGTAGTTATGAATCTGCTTGACGATAATAAATTTATATATTATTTTCAGCCAATTGTCGACGCACGAACCGGTAAAATTTTCTCTTATGAAGCTTTGATGCGTGCCAATACAGAACAAAAAATTTCTCCACTGGATATTTTGACTAGTGCCAAACGCCTTGGCCGACTCTATGACGTGGAAAAAGCAACACTATTTAATGTACTTCATTATATGAAAGAAAACCCGCAGAAATTTATCGGAAAGAAGACATTTATTAACAGCATTCCGGGGGCTCAACTTGTGGATTCCGACAAAGACCGCCTCCACGAGCAATTAAATCAACACCGCGGACAAGTTGTTGTGGAACTTACAGAGCAGGAAGAATTGGACAATAAGTGTCTGTCCGACATCAAGCAATCCTATGCCAAACTTAAGGTTGAGACGGCAATCGACGACTATGGTTCAGGGTACTCTAATGTAAATAACCTGCTTCGTTATATGCCAAAATATGTAAAAATTGATCGTATGCTTATGGAAGAAATTCAGAACAATCCACAAAAGCAGCATTTTGTAAAAGATATTATTGATTTTGCACATGATAACAATATTCTGACGCTCGCAGAAGGAATTGAAACTTCAGAAGAGTTGAAGGAAGTAATCCGCCTCGGCGTGGATCTCATCCAAGGGTATTATACCGCTCGTCCAAATCCGGAACCTTTGGAACAGATCGACCCTCACATCCAGATCGAGATTTTGGAATACAACAAAAACCGATCGTCTTCCATGGTCCGCAAAGATTACATCGTCGACAAACCACAATCCATCTCGCTGGTTCAGATGGCACTTGGCAAATATACCGACATTCACATTGCCCAGCAGGCAGGTAAGGATCTCCCAATTAAATTGATCGGTGCTACCGGTTTCCAATCCAACCTCCGTATCTGGTTCGAGGATGGCTTCCACGGCACTCTGATCCTCAATACCACACATTTTTCCACCGAAAAATGTGTGCCTTGGCTGGAACTTGGCGAATCCGTAGATCTTACCATTCAACTCAAAGGAAATACCAACCTGAAGATGGCCGGTATCCGTGTTCCAAAGAGTTCAACCCTGCGATTTGTGGGAGAAAATTAGATTTTAAGAAGTTGACACAAAGTGCATAACTGTTTGAAGAGGTTTCACAGAATAGAAAAAGCCCCGGCTGTATTTCTGCAGCCGGAGCTTTTTCATTTTATGAAACCTCAAGTTTTATGCACTTTGTGTCGGTTTTAACTTCTTCGAAAGAAAAATCAAGCATTCTCCTTCAAAGAAATTTGTTCCTACAAGGGAAGATGTCCGTGACTACTCTTCCACCGGATCAAATTCCTCATCGAAATCATCTTCGGCGATGTCAAGAGCGTCATCGTCCTCATCTTCATCCATCATAAGAAGTTCATCATCTTCCACAATGTCTGTTTCCTTATCATCCTTTGTGGATTTCTTGCCTTTGCCCTTCTTACCTTTTTCCTCTTCTTTTTCCTCCGGCTCCTCTACCGGTTCCGGTGGCTCAAGGCTGTCAACCAGATCACTGTGAAGGCTGATATTGCGGTAGCGCTTCATACCTGTTCCGGCTGGAATCAGTTTACCAAGGATAACATTTTCCTTCAAACCGATCAATGGATCGATCTTTCCTTTGATTGCAGCATCGGTAAGAACCTTTGTAGTCTCCTGGAAGGAAGCTGCGGAGAGGAAGGAATTTGTTGCAAGAGAAGCTTTTGTGATACCAAGGATGATCTGTTTACCTTCCGGTACCTCTTTACCCTCTGCTGCAAGTTCTTCCACTTTATCTTCATATTCGAGCGTATCAACCATCGTTCCCGGAAGGAAGTCAGAATCACCATTGTTCTCGATGCGGACTTTCTTCAGCATCTGGCGGACAATGACCTCGATATGCTTGTCATTGATTTCTACACCCTGAAGACGATATACACGCTGTACTTCACGAAGCATGTAATCCTGTACGGCACGCACGCCTTTGATCTTCATGATATCGTGTGGGTTGACACTACCTTCTGTCAACTCGTCACCGGCCTCAAGCACCTGACCATCCATAACTTTGATACGGGATCCGTATGGAATCAAGTAAGCTTTTGTCTGACCATTTTCTTCATCGGTAATGATAACTTCACGTTTCTTCTTCGTATCACGAAGAGTAACTTTTCCGCCAAATTCGGAAATGATAGCAAGACCTTTTGGCTTTCTTGCCTCAAAAAGTTCCTCGACACGAGGAAGACCCTGTGTGATATCGTCTCCGGCTACACCACCGGTATGGAATGTACGCATGGTAAGCTGTGTACCAGGTTCACCGATTGACTGCGCAGCAATGATACCAACTGCCTCACCAACCTGTACCGGCTCACCGGTTGCCATGTTCGATCCATAACATTTTGCACAGATACCGATATGAGATTTACATGTCAAAATCGTACGAATCTTAACTTTCGCAGCATCTCCGGCATCAATGATCGCTTTTGTATTTACGATGCGGGCAGCACGTTTTGGTGTGATCATATGATTTGCCTTTACGATCAATTCGCCTTCATCGTCATACATATCGTCGCAGGCATAACGGCCTGTAATACGCTCTTCCAAAGTCTCGATGACTTCTTTTCCATCCATGAATGCACTGATCCACATTCCCGGAATCTCGTCTTTTCCTTCACAACAATCCGTCTCACGGATGATAAGATCCTGTGATACGTCTACCAGACGACGAGTCAGGTATCCGGAATCGGCTGTACGAAGTGCTGTATCGGAAAGTCCTTTACGAGCACCATGCGCGGAAATGAAGTACTCCAGTACGTCAAGTCCTTCACGGAAGTTCGATTTGATCGGCAGTTCGATCGTACGACCGGATGTATCTGCCATCAATCCACGCATTCCGGCGAGCTGTTTGATCTGTTTGTCAGAACCACGGGCTCCGGAATCCGCCATCATAAAGATGTTGTTATATTTGTCAAGTCCGGTAAGAAGTGCCTCTGTGATCTCATCATCGGCCTCTTTCCAAGTCTCGATAACCGCTTTGTAACGTTCTTCCTCGGTCAAAAGACCACGACGGAAGTTTCTGGAAATATTTTCAATGGTGCTTTCTGCTTCTGCAAGAATCTCTTTCTTTGCTGCCGGCACTTCCATATCGGAAATAGATACCGTCATCGCTGCTCTTGTAGAATATTTATAACCGAGAGACTTGATCGCATCCAATGTCTCCGCTGTCTTTGTAGCACCATGATTATTGATACATTTCTCAAGGATCTGTTTCAGCTGTTTCTTTCCTACATGGAAATCAATTTCCAATTTAAGGAAATTCTCATCCTTGCTTCGATCTACGAATCCCAGGTCCTGGCTGATGATCTCATTGAAAATGAAACGTCCCAGTGTGGACTCAATGATACGGGATTCCATCTCACCGTTTTTATTGATTCCCTGACATTTTACTTTAATCTTTGCATGCAGGGTAATCTCATGATTTTCATAAGCAATGATTGCTTCGTTCATGTTCTTGAATGCTTTTCCTTCGCCTTTTGCACCCGGACGCTCCTGTGTCAGGTAATAGATACCAAGGACCATATCCTGTGAAGGTACGGCTACCGGACCACCATCGGATGGTTTCAAAAGGTTGTTTGGTGAAAGCAGAAGGAAACGACACTCTGCCTGAGCCTCTACCGAAAGTGGAAGATGCACAGCCATCTGGTCACCATCGAAGTCCGCGTTAAACGCAGTACATACCAATGGATGAAGTTTGATCGCTTTACCTTCTACAAGTGTAGGCTCAAATGCCTGGATACCCAGACGGTGAAGTGTAGGAGCACGGTTCAACATAACCGGATGCTCTTTGATAACCTGCTCTAAAATATCCCATACAGCAGGCTCCAGCTTCTCTACCATTTTCTTCGCATTTTTAATGTTATGTGCGGTTCCGTTTGCTACGAGTTCTTTCATAACAAATGGCTTAAACAGCTCGATTGCCATTTCTTTCGGAAGACCACACTGATAAATCTTAAGTTCCGGACCTACGACGATAACGGAACGTCCTGAATAGTCAACACGTTTTCCGAGCAGGTTCTGACGGAAACGTCCCTGTTTACCTTTCAGCATATCGGAAAGGGATTTCAGAGCACGGTTACCGGGACCGGTTACCGGACGGCCACGGCGTCCATTGTCGATCAAAGCATCTACTGCTTCCTGAAGCATACGTTTTTCATTACGCACGATGATATCCGGTGCGCCGAGTTCCAAAAGTCTCTTCAAACGGTTGTTACGGTTGATGATTCGGCGATACAGATCATTCATATCCGATGTCGCAAAACGACCACCATCGAGCTGTACCATTGGACGAAGATCCGGTGGGATAACCGGAATCACTGTCAAAATCATCCAGTCCGGATTATTGCCGGACTCGCGGAATGCTTCGATTACTTCCAGTCTCTTGATGATACGCGCACGTTTCTGGCCTGTAGAAGTCTTCAACTCTGTTTTGAGTTCTTTGGACTCTTTGTCCAAATCGATTCTCTGCAGCAATTCCTGAATGGATTCAGCACCCATACCTACACGGAATGTATCACCAAAATCTTCTTTGGCTTTCTGATATTCTCTCTCAGAGAGAACCTGTTTTACCTGAATTTCTTTCGTATCGGACTCCAATACGATATAAGCAGCAAAGTACAGAACCTTCTCCAATACCTTTGGAGAGATGTCAAGGATCAGTCCCATACGGCTCGGAATTCCCTTAAAATACCAGATATGGGAAACCGGCGCTGCCAGTTCAATGTGTCCCATACGCTCTCTACGTACGCTGGATTTCGTAACCTCAACGCCGCATCGATCGCAGACAACACCTTTATAACGAACTTTTTTATATTTTCCACAATGACATTCCCAGTCTTTGCTTGGTCCAAAAATCTTTTCACAGAACAAACCGTCTTTTTCCGGTTTCAATGTTCTGTAGTTGATCGTTTCCGGCTTTTTTACCTCTCCACGGGACCACTCACGGATCTTGTCCGGAGATGCCAGTTTGATCTTAATTTTGTCATATGTTAATGTTTCCTGAATTGCATCGCTTACCTGTGGCATTCTTATCGTCCTTTCTATAACATGATGTATTTACCTGCAATTATTTATTCATCTTCGGAAATGCCAATGTTGCTGTCATCGTCAATTTCTGACAATTCAGCCTCACGGAATCCGGCATCTTCAAAGGACTCTTCTTCGAGTTCGAATCGGTCGCCTTCCATCAATCCTGACATATCTTCCACATTTACTTCATCCACAGACTCTGTCATCTGGATCTCTTCGCCGTTTTCATCGAGAACCGCTACATCCAAAGCAAGAGACTGCAGCTCTTTGAGCAATACCTTAAAGGACTCAGGTATTCCCGGTTCAGAGATATTGTCACCTTTGATGATTGCTTCGTATGTCTTCACACGACCGACCACATCATCGGATTTTACAGTAAGGATTTCCTGAAGTGTATAAGCAGCACCATAAGCCTCGAGTGCCCATACTTCCATCTCTCCGAAACGCTGTCCACCGAACTGAGCTTTACCACCCAGAGGCTGCTGTGTTACAAGAGAGTAAGGACCGGTTGAACGAGCATGAATCTTATCGTCAACCAAATGGTGGAGTTTCAGGTAGTGCATGAATCCAATCGTTACTTCTCCATCAAAGAACTCACCGGTACGTCCGTCACGAAGCTGAACTTTTCCATCTTCCTTGATCGGTACACCTTCCCATTCTTTGCGGTATTCTTCATTTTCCAGAAGGTACTGCATCACTTCCGGATCCAGAACATCTTTATATTTTGCTTCAAACTCATCCAATGGTGTATTGACATAATCATTGGCAAGTTTCAAAGTATCCATAATATCTACTTCGTTTGCGCCATCAAATACCGGTGTCGCTACATTGAAACCAAGAGCTTTTGCTGCCAGACTCAAGTGAATCTCGAGCACCTGTCCGATGTTCATACGGGAAGGCACACCCAGAGGGTTCAATACGATATCAAGAGGACGTCCATTTGGAAGGAATGGCATGTCTTCTACCGGAAGTACACGGGAAACGACACCCTTGTTACCATGACGACCAGCCATCTTATCTCCTACCTGGATCTTTCTCTTCTGTGCGATGTAAATACGCACGGTTTTATTCACTCCCGGAGAAAGTTCATCTCCGTTTTCTCTCGTAAATACTTTCGCATCTACGACAATACCAAATTCACCATGAGGAACACGCAGAGACGTATCTCTTACTTCACGTGCTTTTTCACCGAAGATTGCGCGAAGAAGTCTTTCCTCGGCGGTCAGCTCGGTTTCTCCCTTTGGTGTTACTTTTCCGACAAGAATATCGCCGGCGCGAACCTCCGCACCGATACGGATGATACCCTGCTCATTCAGATCTTTGAGCGCATCATCGCCGACACCCGGCACGTCGCGGGTAATCTCTTCCGGTCCGAGTTTGGTATCTCTGGCTTCGGTTTCGTATTCTGTAATATGAACGGAAGTATATACATCTTCCTGTACCAGTCTTTCACTAAGAAGAACGGCATCCTCGTAGTTGTAACCTTCCCATGTCATAAATCCGATCAAAGGATTCTTACCGAGAGCGATCTCTCCGCCGGAAGTAGAAGGTCCGTCTGCGATAACCTGTCCTTTTTCGATCACATCACCTTTTGTCACGATTGGACGCTGGTTCATACAAGTACCCTGGTTGCTTCGCACAAACTTCGCAAGCTTGTATTCATCACGGTTTCCATCTGCCTTTTTGATGATGATACGGTTGGACTCGGAGCGTTCTACCACACCGCCTTCTTTCGCTACGACACAGTTACCTGAATCGACAGCGGCTTTCATTTCCATACCTGTACCTACAACCGGTGCTTCGGTAACCAAAAGCGGTACTGCCTGACGCTGCATGTTGGATCCCATCAGCGCACGGTTTGCATCGTCGTTTTCCAGGAATGGGATCATGGCTGTCGCTACCGAGAATACCATCTTCGGCGATACATCCATGAAATCAATTTTATTTCTTTCAAATTCGGAAGTTTCTTCACGGAAACGACCGGAAATGTTCTTACGTATAAAGTGTCCGTCTTCATCCAATGCCTCATTCGCCTGAGCCACGTGATAACGGTCTTCTTCGTCTGCTGTCATGTAAACGACTTCATCCGTTACGATTGGATTATCCGGGTCAGTCTTGTCTACTTTGCGGTATGGAGCTTCGACAAAACCATACTCATTGATGCGGGCATAGGATGCCAGCGAGTTGATCAGACCGATGTTAGGACCTTCGGGCGTCTCGATCGGACACATTCTTCCATAATGAGAATAGTGAACGTCTCGGACTTCGAATCCGGCACGATCTCGGGAAAGACCACCGGGACCAAGAGCAGAAAGACGTCTCTTATGTGTCAATTCGGACAATGGGTTATTCTGGTCCATAAACTGTGACAACTGGGAGCTTCCAAAGAACTCTTTGACTGCTGCCGTCACAGGTTTGATATTGATGAGCGACTGTGCAGAGATTGTCTCTACATCCTGTGTCGTCATACGTTCGCGAACCACACGTTCCATACGGGACAAACCGATACGGTACTGGTTCTGAAGCAATTCTCCGACAGCACGGATACGACGGTTGCCCAAATGGTCGATATCGTCATCATTTCCAATGCCATACTCGAGATGCATATTGTAGTTGATCGAAGCGAAAATATCTTCCTTCGTAATATGTTTCGGAATCAAGTCCGGAATATGTTTTTTAATCGCTTCATAAATTTCTTCTTCGGAGGTGTACTCATCCAGGATTGCTTTCAGTACCGGATAATAAACATCTTCTGTCACACCCAATTCTTTTTTATCTGCATTTGGTAAAAATGCGTTCAAATCAACCATCATATTGGAGAGAACTTTCGCAACATGCTCTTCCGTCTGTACAAAAACGTAAGGAATTGCTCTATTCTGGATTTCAGCCGCTTTTTCCTCGGTCAAAGGAACACCGGCCTCGGCAATAACTTCACCGCTTTCCATATCAATTGCATCTTCGGCCAAAGCAAAACCGGCGATACGATTGCGAAATGCAAGTTTTTTATTAAATTTATAACGTCCTACTTTAGCCAGATCGTATCTTCTCACATCAAAGAACATACTATTAATAAGGCTCTCGGCACTATCGACGGAAAGTGGCTCGCCCGGACGCAGTTTTTTGTACAATTCCAAAAGACCATCCTGATAATTCTCAGAAGCGTCTTTCGCAAAACTTGCAATAATTTTTGGTTCTTCACCGAACAGATCCAAGATCTCCTGGTTTGTTCCGACACCGAGGGCACGGATCAACACTGTGATCGGCACTTTACGGTTACGGTCTACACGTACATAGAAAATGTCATTGGAATCTGTCTCATACTCAAGCCATGCACCACGGTTTGGAATGACCGTAGCAGAATACAGTTCCTTACCAATCTTATCATGTGCAATGCCATAATAGATTCCCGGAGAACGAACCAGCTGGCTTACGATAACACGCTCAGCACCATTGATAACAAAAGTACCGGTCGCCGTCATAAGAGGCAGGTCGCCCATGAAAATATCATGCTCACTGATCTCTTCTGTCTCTTTATTATGAAGTCTTACCTTTACTTTCAAAGGTGCTGCATACGTTGCATCACGTTCTTTGCAAGCTTCAATTGAATATTTCACCTCATCTTTGCACAACTCAAATCCCACAAACTCAAGACTGAGATTTCCGTTGTAATCTGAAATCGGGGAAATATCACGAAAAACTTCATTTAAACCTTCTTCCAAAAACCATTTGTATGAATCTGTCTGAACCGCAATCAGGTTAGGCATCTCCAAAACTTCTTTTTGCTTTGAGTAACTCATTCTGACGCCTTTGCCCACTTTGACAGGACGTATTCTGTTTTTCTCCATTGATGATTTCACTCCTTGTTTTTTTTACAAAACTGTGTTATAATGAATCAGTAAAGGGTCACTGAACCTAATTTACCACAGTACTGTATATTCCATCTTACCACAGTTGTAGAGTGGTGTCAATAGGAAAGTTCTACTTTTCCTTTTTTATTTACCCAAAAGCTGATCAGATCCAGATATTTCGTAGAACCAAAGAGGTCATCAATACCGAAACTATAGTAATATTCGCCCTCCGGAAGCTTGGGCTCCGTAATATTGAAATTTTTCCCTACGCGGTATTTGTCCCCTTTGATCTCCGTCGTATCTCCGCTTTCCTGGTCAACAACGACATAAATCGGACGAATCACATCTCCTTTTTTGATCTCGGTCATTTCTTTGTCTGCCTGGCCGCTCTCGTCATCGATACCATCCCAGGCACCGAGCACCATCCATTCTCCATCGTCCTCTGTCTCCCCATAAAGATAGGCAAAACGAAGATTGGTCTCCTGCCCATTGAGTACGATTGGTGAAGAAAAAATCGTATAATCCTCACTTTCCTCTACCACATACATACTGAGAAGCGATCCATCCGGAAGTGCCGGCCAGTATCCCTGAAATGTATCTGTCACGACACCGGTCTGGTCATCGTAATCAAGCCAGTTGTCACTTCCGAGATACACAAGCGGTGTCTCGTCGTCAAACTTCATATATAAATTGTACTGAACCGATGCCACATTCGGAAGGCTTTCCTGCGCGATCGTGAACGTATAATACCCGTCGTCATTCAAATGTTGTTCTTCGGCGATCTGAATCTGGTTCTGATCTGCCGTCATAAGTCCCAGTCCATGTCCGCTCTGATCTGCAGCCGACCAATCATTTTCGCCGGAATATTCCTCGATCGAACCATTGGCAGCGCCGTACACCATCGTTCCGATAAAATCGGTATACGAATCGCTGACACAAACCGTTTCAAATGTCTTTAATTCCTCTTCGTCCTCGATCTGAAGCGGGTAATATACGGAAAGACCGTTGGCATTCTGGCGGTTCGCACCTTTCACCTGATAAATGACCGCTTCCGAAATCGCCGCCTGAAGAGCACTCGTATCTACTGCACCTGCGATATTTTTTGCCATATCGCCGAGATCTACCATATTACTGTAGCCTTCTGACGGCGTATTTCCTCCATAATTCTGTGCTTTTCGGATTCCTTTGGCGATCTCACCAAAGGTTTCCATATTTTCCGTGCTCCCCTTCATGCTTTCTGCTACCGCGCCAAATTCGTCACAGACCTTCTGAATCTTCGACAGATCCGTCACCGAAAGTGTCGCCGTACTTTCTTCTCCAAGTGCTTCACAACTTTTATAAAAACTGTCGCAGATCTCTTTTCCAAGATCTGCCGCCGGAGCTCCCGGATTTTCCTGCAGATAGGCTCCGATCGCAGCATAATCCCAGCCGCCGCCACTTTCCAATTCTTCCGAACCGATCATATAATTGGCAAACGGCGAAAGCATCTTCGCATTCTCAACAGATCCCATCAGACAGGCATCGTAACCGATAAAATTAAACTTTCGCGGAATACCGTCGAGCGCCTGCTGAATCTCCGCCAGATCCAGCGTATCTGTCCCGTAATTTTCATCCAGACACACACCGGCAACACTTCCACCGCCGTGATCCCACATAATAAGTCCCAGCTTATTGTTCCCATAATTTTCCATTCCGAAAGTGACAAAATCTTTCAATGTAGCACTTTCCGCCATATTTGCCTGTTCCATGCGGGAAATTTCCTGCATATCTCCATTTATGATCTCATACCGCGCGATCACATCTTCCGGAATGACCTCGTTCTGCCACTGGGTGCAGCCACCTGTCTGCACGACAAAACGAACCTGCGAGCCAAAATCTCGGTCAAGCATCTCGCCCAGGTCCATTGTCGCCGCGCCATAACCACTCTCGAGATCGGTTCCACACAAATATACGAGAATCGTCCACGCACCATCTCCGGCAAATTCTTCCTCCGAAACTGCCGAATTTTCCTGCTGCACTCCCGCTTCCGGCTGACCGGCCTCTTCCGCACAGCCGGCCAGGCTAAAAATCAGCCCGGCCAATACTATGCACAATACTATCTTCTTTTTCAATTATTTTCCCCCTGTCTTTAGCGCACACGCAACGTAAAGTTGTATTTTTTCTTCTGACCATTGATCAATTTTACGGTAACTGCGATCTTTGCTTTTCCCTTCTTTTTTCCAAATACACGCAAATTTGAAAAATACTGTTTTCCGTCTTTCCTGATGCCATAATTTTTCGTCTTGATAATTTTCTTTCCACTTGTGATCTTATAAGAAATCTTTGCGATTTTCTTTTTTGCCGCCTTATTATCGATCAATAGCTGGATATCATCTGCCTTTTTGCGCGAAATGGTAAATTTGCCTTTTGCCGGATATTTTCCCACGATAATATCGGAAAATGAGTATTTTGTGATTTCCGATAAAGAATCATCCGTAGTGTCAGTCGGTACACTAGGGACTGTGGTCTCCTTTGTTTCACCCGGCGTCGTTGTCGGCGGCAACACAGGAGATACCGGACTTTCCGGCGTGGTACTCGGAGACACACTTGGGGTCTGTGTCGGCACCTCGGTTGGTGCGGCACTTGGCGATGCGCTTGGTGTCTGTGTCGGTGCCTCGGTTGGTGCAGCACTTGGTGATGCGCTTGGCACGATCGTCGGTGTCGGCGTAGGTGTTACCGGCTTCAGATCCTCGTCACTTACCACATACGAGGTTTCCGCAATCGGAAAATCAGTAAGATAACTGCTTTCATAATATTCATTGTCCATCGTGTGAACCTGTGATGTATCTGCCTCGTCAAAATCCGCGGTTCCCTTTAAAAAGTAATCATAGCTTATCTTGTCATTGTCTGCGTCATCCCATGTCGCATCGAGATTGTACCATTGGTCTCCGAGTTTCACAATGTTCCACGCATGACCGGCAGAATCTCTCCCGGTACCGGCACTTCCTCCGATCCAATGGCACGGCACTCCCGCTTCCACAAGCAGTTTGTACATGCAAAGTGCGTAACTGTTACAAAGTCCCTCTCCTCGGACATACGCGCCATATACCGAAGATGCATTGTCCACATCATTCGTGTACGTAATGAGTGCGCAGACATAGTCGTGCACCGCCTTTACTTTGGAATAATCAGACATCTGCGAAGTTCCAAGTTCAGCAAGAATTTCTTTCGTATGCGTATTGACATATTCTGTCTCGTCCGCAGTTTCAAAATAAGTCGGCGTAAAGATAATTTCGCCATTTCCGCTCTCTTCTTCCACCGATGCGCTCATAAATTCTTTTGAAAAATTGATATTCCCGATCAGATAGTCGGAATCGTCCGAAGTCGACGCGTCATCCAAAACAATCATATCATAATAAAAGAATAACATGCCATTAAATAAACGGCTCCACTCCTCATTACTTCCGCTAAAGTCAACTGAGAACCGGCTTTTTCTCTGCATCCCGTTGTCGCGGATTACCTGCGCCAGTTCAGTCAGTCCTGCTGCCCTCTGCTCCGCAGCCGCTGCCTGTGTTCCATTTGCCGCAACACTTCCGGCAAATATCCCCACCGCCAGAATCACTGCCAATATTTTCCTTTTCCATTTTTGCAGTTTCATAAAGATTCCTCCTTGCTTGCTTGTTTTAACTAGTTTCATTATAACAAACCGTCTGCGCTGCGACAATAGAAAATACAGAATTGTTTGTACTTCATCGTAAATGTTCTGCATAAAATCTCTTTTAATTATAGTGGTAGAATAATCGCATGCGTAGGTGTCTATGCGCAATTTTTGACTATTTTTATAACAAAAAGGAGGAATTAGATGATGGACAGACTCAGAAAATCATCGAAGACAATGAGACGCGCTCTTGCTGCATTGCTTGCATTTGCCATGTCATTGTCGCCAGTAGCTGTTCCAGCCACATCGGACGCTGCTGCAAAAAAACCAGCACTGAATGCAAAGAAAAAAACTCTCTTCTTTAATCAGGCTGGCAAAAAGTCTTTCACATTGAAGATTAAGAAAAACAAAAATATCAAAGTGAAAAAGACAACATGGAAAACTACCAATAAAAAAGTAGCTTCGATTAGCAGCAAAAAGAAAACTGCTGTTAAAGTTACTGCAAAGAAAGCAGGAAAGGCTACTATTAAGGCAACTGTAAACTATACACTGAAGGGCAGTAAGAAAGTTAAGAAAACTACTTTGAAATGCAAAGTAACTTCTAAAAGTTATACCGCTCCCGTTCAGACCGTAGTTCCTAGCGCTGCACCTTCTGCATCCGCTTCTGCGCCTGCTGCTACTGCAACCGCTACTGCTACTGCTTCTGCAGCTCCTACAAACAAACCTACGACAGAGCCTACAGCAGTCCCTACGGTAGAGCCTACAAGCGAACCAACTGCAGAACCTACAACCGCTCCTACAAGTGAGCCTACGACAGAACCAACTGCAGCTCCTACAACCGCTCCTACAAGCGAGCCTACAGCTGCTCCAACCGCAGCTCCTACAGAAGCTCCTGTTGCCGAAACAATTTCCGTAGAGACAGCAATCGCAACAATCGGTGTCGCTAAAGATATCAATACAGTAACACTTTCTGCTACTGTAAAAGATCAGAATGGCGCAGCTATGAGCGACGCTGTTATCACATGGTCTTCCGATAAAGCAGATATCGCTTCCGTTGACAAAAACGGTGTTGTAACTGGTTTGAAAGAGGGAAAAGCAGTTATCACAGCTACATGCGGTAAGTTGAAAGCAGTTTGCAATGTTACTGTGGATGCAACTGCACCAGAGGTTAAAAACATCACGGTTTCTTCTTCCAATACAATCAGCGTAGAATTGAGTGAAGCAGTTTCAGCCGATAAGGCAATTGTAAACGTTTACAAAGATGCATCCAAAGATGCTCTTACCACTACAGGTGCTACGCTTTCCGAGGACGGAAAAACCTTGATTATCACAAATACTTCTTCTTTAGCAGCCGGCACTTATAAAATTGTGCTGAAAGGTCTTGCAGACATTGCAGGAAACGTTATCAAAGAAGATACTACTGTTTCCGTAGAAAAAGCAAAAAGCTACGTTGCTAAATTTGTTCAGGAAACAATGGAAGCACCGGCTGATGTTAACGTTTTAAAAGTGTACTACACAGTAGTAGACCAGTATGGCGAAGAAATGACTTCTGCTGCTGTCGGAGATAATAACGAAATCAAAGCAGCTGCAACAATCAGTGGAACGGAGTATCCATTGACTGCAAATGTCACAAACGATGGAGACTTAAAAGGATACGTTTCTTTTGAAGCAGATGGTGCGATTAAAGAAGGAAAATCCATCGACATTACATTGACAAATGTGAACACAAAAGATGAGAAGACAACAGTTGTTGCCGGACCGGATAAGTTCACAGTAAAAGTTGTTAAAACCGAGGGCGTAAACAAAGCGATCAAATTTGGAAGCACAGAGGATATTGTAACTGCTGAGGATACAAACAAGACAAGCGTAAAAAATACATTTGTACTTGATCCGGATGGCACAAACGAGATCACGGTTGCACCAAAATACCTCGACAAATTCGGATACAGTGTCACAACAGATGTTGAAGCTAAATACGTTGTCAGCGACGAAAACGTATTAAAAGCAAAAGATCTTGTAGACGGCAAAAAAGAGGGTGCGGCTACATTTAAATTATTGAAAGCCGGCACAGCAAACATTACCATTTACATGACAGCAGATGAAACACAGAGTGTGACAATTCCGATCACTGTAAAACCTGCTAAATTGCAAACAATCACACCTGCTACTATGGCAGAAGCTGTAAATGGAGAAGCTGCAAAAGCTGAAATTACATTAAATCCTGCGACAACAGGACTTACAGCAAGCGATTTGAAATATGTTGTAACAGAAGGTGCTGATGCGGTAGATTCCATCAAAATCGCATACGGTACAGAAAAAGCAGACAAGGACAAAATCTTTGTAACTGCCAGCGCAAAGAAAAACGCAAAAGACAATACGATCAAATTCGTTGTATACTACGGCGAATGGGATGCTGCTAAGAAAACAGTAAAAGATGGTGGTGTTGCATCAGATGCGATCACATTTACTTCTAAGCCATCCACAACAGTTAAATCGATCAATATCAAAGAATACGCAGAGAATAAATTAACTGCTGGCGGAAGTGCTCAGAAAACAACATACACGGTAACAAATAAATATGGTGAAGATATCACCGCTTCTACAACCGTCAGTGCATCTTCTTCTAACGAAAAGGTAGCAACTGTTGAAGCAGGAGCTAAGAAAGGTGAATTAAATGTAACCGGTGTCGGCGAAGGAAAGGCTACGATTACAGTATCCGTAGCCGGTCAGGAAACAAAAGCCGGTACACTTAACGTATCTGTTGCAGCCAAAGCATGCCTGAACACATTGACATTGGCTGAAACAGAGAAAACGATCATCAATAACGATGATGTAAATGCAGTAACTTATATCGCTGTCAGCGCAAAAGATCAGTATGCAAACGACTTTGCACTTACAAAAAACGCATTTGATGCAAGTGTAAAAGTAACTGCACCGGAAGGTTTGACAGTAAGTTATTATAACTACGATGCAAAAACAAAGAAATACACAGAAGCAACTGATTCTAGCGTTGTTACACACATTGGTTTCGCAGCTTCTTATAACGCAGACAAGCTTCCTGCAAAAGCAGTTGAAGTGAAGTTTGAAAAAAAGAACGATGCAAAATTCGCTGATGTAAAAGCAGTTATCACAGTAAATGCAGATCGTAAAGTAAGCAGCATTACGGTAGGAACAGAAGCTCAGACTGCTTTGGTAGGCGTTGCTACTGCAGCAAACAAGATTACGGTAAAAGACCAGTATGACACTGTAAAAGAAGGTGCTGCCCTTGAATATGTTGTACTTGGAAGCGACGGAAAAGCAACAAAAGATGCCGAAGTAAACTTCAATGCTTACGATCCAGCTTCCAAGACATATTCCGTAGAGGTAACTGCTGAAAAAGCAGGAACCTATTCTGTTATCGTATACGTGAATGACAATACAGGAAGCGAAGCTACAAATGGCTATGACGCAAAAGATACACAGGCAAAAGCATTTACTGTAACTGCCGGTGAACCTTCCGACATGATCGCATCCATCAAACTTGTAAAAGCAGTAAAAGGTGATTACATTAATAAATTGAACGCAAAAGATACACCTACCACAATTCCTGTAGATTACAAAGCTTTTGACAAGGCTGGTAATGAAATCAAATTAGGTACGACTTTATCCGGTATGGTACTTAACGCTTCTACAAGCAGTAAAGATCTTAAGATTAAAGTTGTAGATGCAAAACAGCTTGAAGTTACTGCTACTGCTGATAACGTAACTTCTAAGATTGATCTGACACTTGACTATACTGCAAATGACAGTGTAAAAGATGCCACTCTTTCTCTTCCGGTAAGCAACACTGCTTCCGCAGCAAAAGAAGATACTTATAAGATCTACAAAAAAGCAGAATACGACGCAGCTAAAGACAATGCAGACAAACTTGCAAAACTCGTAGAAGTAAAGGATGCTTCTTTGAGTATCGCAGTCGGCGACAATGCATTTGTAGTAGTCGCAAAAGACCAATATGGAGAAGACGCAACTGTAAATACAGCCAAGTTCTATAGTGTAGTATCTACAAACGAAAGTTTCGCAACGGTTGTATGTGAAAATGAAGTAATCACTGTAACACGTAAAGAAGGAACAGCAGGTTCTGCAAAAGCTACGATCAAAGTTGAGTATTCCAAAGGAAATGCTGTTAACTTTGAGGTAAAAGGTATTGCGGATAAGAAGATTGAGTTGACATCAGCTAACTGCTCATACCAAGGATATGGTGGAACAGCTGGTACCGTAACCGTTGCCGACGGCAAAGCCACTGTAACTCTCGCAGACTGGTCTCAAGGCATTAAGGTATCTGTTAAATTGGACGAAAACACTTCTATTACAGATTACTCTGCCATTAAATTTGACATTCAGGCAATTAATGAAAAAATCGGAATGGATACGGGCGAAAAAAACAAATTTGTATTTGAAATGCAAAACAAAACCGCAGAATGGTTGCAGGGACCTGGTGCAGATTCAAATGTAAGGCTTGGTTCATACGCTTTCCCTGAAGGCGGAGAAGTTTCTGTAGATTCTGCCAAAACAATTACGATTCCAATCGACGGCAAAACCAAGGATAGCATCAAAGCAACAACTGGTGACATATCATTTGTTCTTGGAATTACCCTCAAAAATGAAGGTGCCTATACCATTTCTAATATCTCCCTTGTTGGATGATATAAATTACTTTAGTCGGCTAGTTTATTTTAACATACCTAAACTATTACCTACATCACAAAAGCACTCCATGGGTGGAACACACTCATGGGGTGTTTTTCCTTTGACATCTTCCAAAAAATGACATAGCATAGTTACTATTACTACATAAAGGAGATGATTGCTATGCCAGCTTATAAAGACAAAAACAATGGCAAATGGTTCTGTAAATTCTATTACAAGGATTGGCAGGGAAAAACAAAACAAAAATGGAAGCGCGGTTTTCGGACGAAAAGAGACGCTTTGCAATTCGAACGCGAATTTCTTTGCAGCAGGGATACCGGGCCGGATATGACCTTTGCCCATTTGTACAATCTGTATATGCAGGATATGTCCGCACGATTAAAAGAATCCACAATACTTATTAAAAAGCAGATTATTGAGACGAAAATTCTGCCATACTTTAACTGTATGAAATTAAATGAAATTGAGGCCTGCACGATACGCCGCTGGCAAAATGAACTTTTGTCCAGCAAAAAACACTATTCCGCAACGTATATTAAAAGCATTCAAAACCAGCTTTCTGCATTATTTAATTACGCAGAAAAATATTATGGTTTAACAGCGAATCCATGTCATAAAGCAGGAAGCATCGGAAAGAGCAAAGCCGATCATATTAACTTTTGGACATTGGAAGAATACCTTCAATTTCGCGAAGGATTCTCCAAAGAATCCGATGCTTATTATTGTTTTGAAACGCTCTATTGGACCGGTATGCGGGAAGGCGAACTACTTGCACTTACCTGCGGAGATATCTCATGGAACAGTTCGCAAATACACATTTCTAAAACGTATCAAAGGCTTCGCGGAAAAGATTATATTACTACACCAAAAACGCAAAAAAGTATCCGCGACGTGCCAATTCCGCAATTTTTATGCGACGAATTGCGTCAATATACGACGTCCAAAAACTTGTCAGAAAACGATCGCATATTTCCGTTTTCAAAATACTATTTGCTACGTGAGCTGTCAAAATCATGCGAAAAAACACAGGTTAAGCGAATCCGCATTCACGACATCCGCCACAGCCATGTTTCGCTGCTTATCAATGAAGGATTTGATGCCATGATCATCGCAGAACGGGTGGGACACGAAAAAGTATCTACTACTTTAAATACGTACTCTCATTTATTTCCAAGCAGACAAGCTTCCCTTGTCTCTTCCTTAGAAAATCTCGAAGAAAAACTTAAAAAATAACACCCACAAAATACACTCGATAAAGAATTCTAATGCGAGTGTATTTTTTAGTAGCAGGAAAGTAGCAGGCAATACTGCTTTGTAACGCAAAAACGAGCATTTTACAAAATCAGGTTATCCTACCACTATAAGGAAAAAATTGCAAGACTTTTTTTCAAATTTCTTTATTTTCTTTTTACCATCACAATTAATCCCCAAATAAAACAAACTCTCCTTCGTACCAAATTTAATACAAAAGGAGAGATTTTATAATTTGTGTAAACTTCTTATTTATTGGATTGCTGATTTTTTTGCAGTTCTTCAATCAAGGCATAAGCTTTTTCAAGCTCATCACTTTGGCTTTGAATGGTGTCTTCCTTAAGTTTCAGTTCGTCATCCTTTTCCCGGATGATGCTCCTTGCTTCATCCAAATCTTTCTGCATTTCATCAACCATATATTCAGCGGTATTGTGGTCCAACTGGGCTAATTCTTTGGAATACATGTTCATCACCTTCTCCGTGTTTTGACAGAGTTGGAAGATGTCTTCATACATATCCCTAAATATTGGAAATTTCCGGATGAGATTATAAATCTGCTCCGGATCATCCGTGCTTAAAAAAGTAAGCCAAGCTTCCAACTCTGTGTTGATATCTTTATTTTCCATGGTTTTGTGGAAAATGTCAAGGGGTACGAACAAAAAATTCTGCAAAAGATTCATTTCCAGTTTTGTGTCGGATACTGCGTGAAACGAATGCAGATAGGTGTCCGGAAACGCATGAAATTCTTTTGGGCTGTGCTCAAAAAAAACGATGACATGAACCGGCCGGATGTTTTTGTAATTGAAGTTTTTGG
>ERZ827440.1766-NODE-1766-length-21876-cov-5.190963_pt1 | contig 21876 bp, 18 predicted proteins | sample MGYA00519774_ERZ827440 | MGnify/ENA primary metagenome ERZ827440 (study PRJEB31778, sample SAMEA3449302) | human gut metagenome | biome: human gut; feature: human-associated habitat; material: faeces | place: United Kingdom | collected 2010/2012 ... | reverse complement strand
CATTCAGGCATGATTGGGACTAAGCGCTAGCAACACATTTTTTCCTATAACCCCAGATAAGTCTTGATCGAAAGTGCTTTGCTGTGCAAATAAAGGATCTTTGTAGCTGCGCAATAAAGAGGAATCTTTCTTCTTTCCAAAAGGACAGAAGAAAGATCCGCGGCGGTTTACTTAAGGAAATAAAAATCAGGATAGATAACAGGATAGAAATCAGGATGGATTTCTTGGATACGTGATGTAGGGCCTAAAAATGGGGTGGGATTTGTTTAGAATCCCACCCCATTTGTTTTGATGCTGTGAAGTTGCGATTGCGAATTTCTGTTTTTAAAAGACAGGAACTACAGCACCGTTATAAGTTTCGTTGATGTAATCGCGAACTTCATCGGAGTTGCAAGCTTTAGCAAGTGCCTGAATCTTTTCAGAGTTCTGATTTCCATCTTTTACTACCACAATATTGGTATACGTTTCAGCTGCCAGGGAATCGTCGGCTTCTACGGCAAGAGCATCATCCATGGTGAGATCGGCAGCGAGTGCATAGTTGCCGTTAATGGCAGCTAAATCAACATCAGCTAAAACATTAGGAAGGTTAGCTGCTTCAAGTTCGCTGAACTGAAGATTCAAAGGGTTGGAGGTAATGTCATTGGTGGTAGCGTTAATACCAGCTTCGTCATCTATCTCGATCAAGCCTTCCTGCTCAAGGAGAAGAAGAGCGCGAGCTTCATTGGTTGCGTCGTTAGGAACCGCAACAGTTGCTCCCTCGCTTAGTTGATCGAGAGAAGAAATGTTTTGAGAGAATAGGCCCATTGGCTCGAAGTGAACCCCAGCGACTTCTACAAGATGGGTGCCTTGTTCGGCATTGAAGTTTTCAAGATAAGGACGATGCTGGAAGTAATTTGCGTCAACTTCACCAGCTTCGGTTACGGTGTTAGGCTGAACATAGTCGGTGAATTCTTTAACCTCTAAGGTGTAGCCTTCTTGCTCAAGAATTGGCTTTACCGCATTATTCAAAATTTCAGCATGAGGTGTTGGACTTGCTGCAACCGTGATGGTTTTGTCATCGGAAGACTCTTGAGAGCTGGAATCTGAAGAGCATCCCGTAAGGGCAACTACTGATAAGAGTGCTGCGAGAAGGCACGCTCCGAAAAGAGCAAATGACTTCTTTGAGAGCAAGTGTGTCATGAAAAGTTCCTTTCTGAATAGAGGAATTAAATCGTTTATTTATCTGCGAAAAAGCAACGAATCAATAGTACGAGTTTAGAAACTTTTTACAATGGAGTTGGTTATCGATAAAACTGAATACCAGTTATTTGATATATTTTGCTTTAAAAGTTAGTAAAGTACCGTATTTTTATGACTCTTTATAAACAAGAGAAGTAAACTTAATAGGTTACTTGCTACACTAGGTCACAAGAGGTTTTCGAAAAAGTGGTTTTCTCGGAAAAGAAAGAAACTATGAGGGATAAAAAGAACTCTTCTTCAGCACATAATTCAGGAAAGCATGCACATCAAGACGCTGGGAAAACTGTTTCTCTTAAACAGGAAAATGTATCTTCAAAAGTTGGCGTTGTAAATCATGGAATGCAAGGAGCGCCCTCTGCTTCAGCTTCTTTAGCTTCTCGCTCAAAGAAAAAGCGTGTTCTTATTATAGTGGGGGTAGTGATTGCTCTGCTGGCTGCCATATATGGTGGTGGAGCACTCTTCTTCTCCTCGCACTTTTTTCCCAACACGGTATTAAACGATACTGATTTGTCGTTCCAGCCAAGCGATGCTCTTGCTAATCAAATTCAAAGCCAGGCTGATTCTTATTCGCTTTCGATAGAGGGCGAAGGGTTTTCCTATACTTTTGGACAAGGTGAAACTGCGTTAAGTATTGATCCTCATAAAATCGCAGAGGATACTACCAAAGCTCAAGATATCGCTTTATGGCCTATAGAAGTCTTTCAAAGTCATGATATTTCAGATGTAGTAGTGGCTTCTTATGATGAAGCGGGATTTGCGGATGCTTTGAATGCCCAGATTAAAGACTTCAATGAAACGCAAACTGCCTCTAAGAATGCTTATTTTACCTACAGCGAAGATGATGGTGCCTATTCGCTTGCTCCAGAGGTTTATGGCACTCAAATTGATGCCGATAAGCTTTTAGCTAAAGCTGGAGAAGCGGTAAAGTCAATGCGAACCGAATGCGAAGTTACTCAGGATGATTTAATCAAACCCAGCGTTTCAGCAGCGGATCCTCGCTCGCTTCAGGCTCTTCAAAAGGTTGAAGAGTTGTATCCAAATGCGGTTACGTTAACGTTAAACGGTTCGGTAAAAGCGGCTACCATTGATAAGGCGACTATTGCTGGGTGGCTCTATATTGATCCAGAGGACTTTTCTCCCAAGCTCGATAAAGATGTTTTATCCTCCTGGGTAGATGAGGCAACTCAAGGTATGAACACTGTGGGAACTCAGCGCAGTTGGACTCGTCAAGACGGGAAGGCATGTAGCGTATCGGGCGGAACGTATGGCTGGAAAGTAGATACGTCTTCGCTTGCTGATACGGTATATGACACTATGTCTAAAGGAAACGCTGAGTCAATTGATATTCCCTGTTCTCAATCAGGTGCTCAATATAATGGAGCGGGGAAGCGCGATTGGGGCGCTTACGTTGACGTTGATTTAACCGAGCAAAAAGCGCGTTACTACGATGCAAGTGATAACCTTCTCTATTCATGCGATATCGTCTCTGGCTTGCCTACTGCCGACCGTGCAACACCTACGGGAGTTTACTATCTGAACGCTAAACAGAGTCCTTCTAAGTTGGTAGGTTATAAGCCAAACGGTGAGATTGATTACGAAACTCCCGTCCAATACTGGATGCCTTTTGTGGGCAATTCGGTTGGCTTACATGATGCTACGTGGCAGTCTTCTTTTGGGGGATCTCGCTATAAAACAAACGGCAGTCATGGATGCGTTAATCTCTCATTGAAGGATGCCCAGTGGTTTTATCAAAACCTCTCTACGGGTACCTGCATTATTACTCATAACTAATGAGAGCTTGGTGAAGGCAGATTTTGATTGAAGGCTTTGAGCTATAAACTCTTATCTGTTTGGATACCAATAAATAACTTGCGTTATAATACATGTCTTGAGCGCCCATAGCTCAGCTGGATAGAGCAGTGGACTTCTAATCCAAAGGTCGTAGGTTCGAATCCTACTGGGCGCGCCAGCTAGAGTATGAGGTCGGGAGCTTGAATGGCTTCCGACCTTTTCTTATTACGAGATTTATTGCGTGCCAATCCGTCAATCCGTCAATCTGCGCCTATGCTAGGACTTCGGAAGCTTCGGTAAAGCCCCGCATCTTTTGTCTAATTCGCGTCAAATCAAAATTTTCAGTTTTTAAGGGTGTTTTTGGCGAGTAGAGCAAGAATTGTATAGCGTTCATTGAGTAGAAACAGGTTTGATTCGATTGGTATGTCACAAACCAGCAAATAGTTGTAACGTTCGACCTTAAAAACGCATCCTTTTTCTTCTTCGTCTTTTCTTGGTTAAAAAAGTCTATGCACAACTTGCTTTACTCGCAATTTCCTGGGTAAAAACAGGAAATTCCAAAAGAGAGGATTATACGGAGAGCTAATTGTATTCATAAAGGAATTTAGTGGAGCGGGTGACGGGAATCGAACCCGCGTGACCAGCTTGGAAGGCTGGAGTTCTACCATTGAACTACACCCGCAAAGAGATGCGAAAAACGCTAAACATAAAAAATGGTCGGGATGACAGGATTCGAACCTGCGACATCCTGCTCCCAAAGCAGGCGCGCTACCAAACTGCGCCACATCCCGACTGCAACGGTTAGATATTATAGCAAGAAATTACGCATTGTGAAGTAGTTTTTTCAAATTTCTTAAAGCATTTCCTCTGTGGGAAATAGCATTCTTTTCTGCTTGGGAAACTTCAGCAAGAGACTTTTCTCCGTTGAATTCATTCGGATAAAAGAGTGGATCGTAGCCAAAGCCTTCCTCTCCACGCTCTTCAAAGCCAATAGAACCCTCTATAAAGCCCTCAGCGTCTGTTTCAGTACCATCTTCATCAATGAACACTAAATTGCACGCAAAACGAGCGCTACGCTGTCCAGCAGGCACTTGAGATAATTCTCGAAGAAGTTTTGCGTTGTTTGCAGCATCGTCGCCCTCTTTTCCGCTGTAGCGCGAAGAATACACTCCGGGTGCACCATCAAGGGCATCAACGATCAATCCTGAGTCGTCCGCTAATGTTGCAAGACCACTTATCTCGTGAGCGGCTTTTGCCTTAATGCGCGCGTTTTCTACAAAAGTAGTGCCCGTTTCTTCAGGGTTGGAAACAATGCCCGCTTCCTTAAGTGTCTTGAATTCCCATCCTTTAAATGAAAGGGCGGTCTCAATTTCTTCTACTTTATGAGCGTTGTTTGTTGCGATAATAACGGTTTTTGTCACGGAATTTCCTTTCTGGTAATGCGCTTGAATTACGCTTTAGTCAAGTGGCGAAAACTGCACTTCACCGAGAGGCATGCGTAAAACTCTTTCTCCAAATGAGGCAAACTCTTCAACATCAGGATCAGATGAAGCGAATTGATAGCTTGGGATATTGCCAACATGTGCAAGTGCTTCTCGTCGTGTGAGAAGATCCTTGCAATCGATCGAGACTTCCTTTGCTGAAGAAATCAGCTTTACATGAGAGCCAACCACACCACCAATAAGTGTTTTGAGAAGTGGAAAGTGGGTGCATCCGAGCACTAAAGTATCAATTTCACTTCTTCGTAGTGGCTCTAAATAATCTTGGGCAATTTCTTGAAAAGCAGGACGAATAAATACCTTTGAAGCGAGTGACGTGTAATTTTCAATAGGGCCTTTTGCCATACGAATACCAAGTTCGGCGATTTCTACAAATCGAGGTGTTGCGGTAGAAAACACCGTGATTCCTGCATCGATATTTCGGATTGCTTTAGTGTAGACACCTGATTCGACAGTGCCTTTTGTTGCAATAACGCCCACTCGACGATTGTGAGTTGCGCGAGCAGCAGCTCGAGCTCCAGGTTCGATAACACCAATGATGGGAATATCAAAAGCTTGCTGAGCTGCCTCAAGACCTGCTGCGGTTGCAGTATTGCAAGCAATAACAATCATCTTTACGTTGCGATCAATAAGCCACTGGCAAATTCTTAAGACAAATTCTCTTACCTGCTTAGGATTACGTGGTCCGTAAGGACAGTTAGCTCGATCCCCATAGAAAATAATACTTTCTTCCGGAAGCGCTTTGATTATCTCACGCGCTACGGTAAGGCCCCCAAAACCCGAATCGAAGATGCCTATAGGTGCATCATCATATTCCATGTTCCTGTCCTTCCCGTAGTGTTTGGCATACGTTTCTTTCTGAACTCTAATGTATTTCATGTAAAAGGGCGATTACAGATAGTAAAGAACTCAGGAAAAACAGCTTAGTGTCGCGTTGTTTGACGCAGGGAAGCTATCCGGCGTTGCGCTGGAAGTTATCCGGCGTTTGATGCAGAGCTGCTTAGCGTGTTTAACATAGGGCAGGTCGGCGTGCTTGGCGCGGGACTATCTGGTGCGTTTGACGCGGAGCTATCTATCGTTTGGAGCGGGGGAATACGACCGTAAATTGCGATCCTTCTCCAGGATTACTTTTGACGCTTACGCGACCATTGGAGCGCTCTACTGCATGACGAACGAGCGACAAGCCAAGGCCGGTTCCTCCCACCTCGCGGCTTCGTGCTTTGTCAACACGGTAGAATCGCTCAAAAATACGCGATTGATCAGCTTGGGGAATGCCGATGCCAGTATCTTGGACTGTAACAGCAATTTCGTGAGCCCGCGGTTCGAACGTAACAAGAATGCTTCCTTCGTCGGTATACATAATGGCGTTTTCGATCAAATTATCAAACACCAAGGAAGCGTCAGACGGTTCCATGTCGGCATAGCAGTCATCGCCGGCTGCTGACCGATCATCTAAGACAAGGTCAAGATGTTTGTCTTCTGCACCGCCTTTGTGCGCCATGAAGCTGGTAACAAGAGCGCTGTGCACATCGGTTCGAGGGCGTTTATCAGGGTCAGGGGTTTCTTCGAGGCGTGATAGATCAAGTAGGTCGATCACTAAGCGCTGGAGGCGTTCTGCCTCGTTGTCCAAGCGATCAATAAAGAGATTCAAACTTTTCTTATCTTCTATTTCGGCTGCATCGCGGATAGCTTCAGATAAAAGCCTAATTCCAGCAACGGGAGTTTTCAACTCATGACTTGCATTTGCTACGAAGTCAGAACGAACCTGATCGAATTTCTTGATTGGTGCGTGAGATTTTTTAAATGCGATCAAAGCAACGATCAATACAACCAAACATCCTGTAACAATAAAGATAAGAGAGGTTGTCTGCGCGTTTTGCGTGATCATGGAAAACGCGGTGGAAGGCTCGCTTACGCGCACTACGACTTGTTCGTCATTATAGGAAGCAGGAACCGCTACGTAGAGCCAATTTTTGCTGTCGGTTGCGCTGGTGCGTTGCGCTATTCCGATCTCGCCATGAATTGCTTCGGTAACTTCTTCACGATCGGAATGGTTTGCCATGGTGGAAGGATCCACTTCAGAATCAGCTATAACCTTGCCATCCGAATCGATGATTGTCATACGCAAGTCAGTGCTATGGGTGGCCGACAAAACAAATTCGCTTGCATTAACCGTTTTCGAGAGTGCATTTGCTGATGCTTGTGCGGTGGTTACTAAATTGGTGGTTTGGCGATTTGCTATCTCGTCGTTTAAAGGAGCATAGATAAAAGCAATAGAGCACCCAATAAAAATAAGGGCGACAACTACGTATCCAATTAAATACATCCAGGTAAAACGTTTTGCTTCCTTACCTGAATGGCCGAAGTCTTTTAAAAACGATACAAAAAGGCTCATGCAAGGCTCACTTATTCCTCAGTCTTTTTGACTGGTTCAAAACGATAACCCATGCCATGAACAGTATGAATATAGCGATAGTCGCTGACCTCATCGAGGACAGAACGCAGTCGGCGAATATGAACATCAATGGTTCGGGAGGTGCTTAAATAGTCTTCTTTCCAAACTTTTTGAGTCAACCAGGTTCGGCGGCAGAGCATACCTTGACGTTCGGCAAGAGCAAAAAGAAGAGCAAGCTCTTTGCTGCGCAGCTTAAGAGGCTTACCTTTCACGCTTGCAGTGCTGTTTTCCACATCTAGGGTCAAATCGCCATATGTTTGTGGTTTTGACATGTTAACGCCATCCATTTCCGTGCGGCGAAGATTAGCACGGATGCGAGCAAGTAGAACTTCGGTGGAAAAAGGTTTTGTTACATAGTCGTCAGCACCTGCATCAAGACCTTTAATTTTATCTTCGTCGGCATCCAGGGCAGTAAGCATAAGGATAGGGGAGTTAAATCCTTCTTTGCGCAATTTGCTTGCCACTTCAAAGCCATTCATGCCAGGTAGCATAACGTCGAGCAAAATGAGATCTGGCTCGATGCTGAGAGCGGTTTCATATCCTGAATTTCCATCCTCGCAGGAACTTACCGCATAGCCATGCTTAGTAAGAGAAAATTCAGTTGCAAGACGAATAGTGGGGTCATCTTCGATAAGCAAAATTGTGGTCACGATTCGTTTCCTTTCCTAGTGCTTGACTCATTTTGCACCAAATCGAATCGTAATAGGCACTTTTAACAATGTTTTATGAAAATGAAAGCTCATTTCATAAATTGCCAACATTTTAAGGTGGCAAATAATGCAAAGACCGGTAGTAAATTCCGCGGAATAACGTATTAAGAATGAGAAATTTAAAAAGAAAAAGCTCTTCTGACTTTCCTTATCTTTTCTTGTTGAGCTTCAAGTAAAAGTGCGTTTACAAAACTTTTACGTCTTGTGTAGTCATGAATAAAAAACTTTACATATACCGTATTTCGTTTATTTATCTGTAACGATGCTTCACATTTATGAAACCACTTGAAAGGTTCTTGTCTCTACTATTCAAATCGTTGCGAATGACTTTGCGCGCAATGGTGAATGACTTTGTGCGTAAGAGCGATTGGCTTTGCGTGCAATGCTGACTATGCGGATGTTGCTTATAAGGACATGCATATGGACATGCGCAGCGATGGAGTTAAAAGCGCTGTTTGCGGATTGTCGCAAGTGGTGTTGTTGGTATTCGAGTAATAGATGAGAGATAAGGGCACAACCTCTATGACATCAACCAAAGGCACTTTTGAGCTTCAAGATGTTGGAGTTGCCTACTCTGGTGAACCTGCAGTTGCTGGAGTTACGTTAACTATTAAACCTCAGGCGGTAACCGCGCTCATTGGTCCTTCGGGATGTGGTAAATCAACATTATTGCGCTGTTTTAATCGCATGAATGACATGCTCGGTAACGTTGAGGTTTCTGGTTCGATTCTCCTCGATGGAGAAGACATCAATAAGGGCAGCATAGATCCTGTTGAATTGCGTATGCGTGTCGGCATGGTGTTTCAGCAACCGGCTGTCTTTCCGCTTTCTCTTTATGACAACGTTGCTTATGGTCCTCGTTTAAGAGGCATAAAACAGCGAAGCGAACTCGATGAAATTGTCGAAAGCTCATTGCGTGCTGCAGCGTTGTGGGATGAAGTGAAAGACGACTTGAAAAAGAGTGCCTTTGGCCTCTCAGGCGGACAACAGCAACGATTGTGTATTGCGCGTGCGCTCGCAACAAAACCTGAAGTTCTTCTTATGGATGAACCCTGTTCTGCGCTCGATCCTATTTCTACAAGTCAAATCGAAGAGACCATTCATCAGCTCAAAGAGCAGATGACCATCATTATTGTCACGCACAACATGCAGCAAGCCACTCGTGTTTCTGATGTGACGGCATTCATGCTTCGCGAATCAATGGAAAGGCCGGCATCTCTTATTGAATGGGGATCGACTGACAAGATTTTTTCCACGCCAGACGATAAGCGAACGCTTGATTACATTACGGGGCATTTCGGTTAGAGAATTTCTAGCCTGTAAATAGAGAAAACGAAATGCAATAAAACATGAAACGATTTTTATGAGGAGGAAATCAATGCAAGCAAAAACCACTGGTTTTGGTCGCTTGAGCAAAGCAGTTATTGCAGGCGTAGTAGCCATTTGCATGATTGCAAGCTTCTGCCTTGCGGGCTGCAGCGGAAACAATGAAACTACCGAGGAAGAAAACGTAAGTGGTTCTATCACCGCTGTTGGCTCAACTGCTCTTCAGCCTTTAGCTGAAGCTGCTGCTGAGCAATTCCAGGAGCAGAATCCTGATGTTCAGATCACCATTCAGGGTGGTGGCTCTGGTCAGGGCATTACCCAAATCGCCGAAGGATCTGTTCAGATTGGTAACTCTGATGTATTTGCTGAAACCAAGCTTGATGATCCAAGCAAGGTAGAAAACCTGACTGACAACAAGGTATGTGTTGTCGGCATGGGTCCTGTTGTAAATTCTGATGTCCAGGTAGACAACCTCACCATGGATCAGCTTCGTGGAATTTTCACTGGTGAGATTACCAACTGGAGTGAAGTTGGTGGACAGGATGAAGAAATTACCGTAATTAATCGTGCTTCTGGTTCTGGCACCCGTGCAACATTTGAAGATGCGGTTCTTGGCGATACTCCTGTACCTGACACCTTCACCCCTCAGGAGCAGGATTCATCGGGCACTGTAGCACAGATGGTATCTGAGACTCCAGGTGCAATTTCTTATCTTGCATTCTCTTACTATGACGACAGCTTTAAGGCATTAAACGTTGATGGTGTCGAGCCTACAGCAGAAAATGTTGCAACCAACGATTGGAAGATCTGGTCTTATGAGCATATGTATACTTCCAACGAACCTGATGCTGCAACTAAGGCTTTCATTGACTTTATGATGAGCGACGATGTTCAGAATTCTATGGTTACCGATAATGGCTACATCCCTATGTCAACTATGAAGGTTGAAAAGGATGCTGACGGCACGGTAACTGAGCTTTAAAGCATAAAGGCTTGAAAGTGAGTTTGCATAATGCCTAACACACAAAGCTCGGTAGCCACGCATCAAATGCCGAGCAAGCTTGAGGGGCGCCCACAGGGCGCCCCGCCTGCGCGTGGTGGTTCAGAGGGTAACCCTATGACAAAACTGACAAAGCATCAACTTGAACGTGTGGGAAAATACCTAACGGGTTTTTGCATTTTTTTGGTTATTGCGGTTGTTTTGTCGCTTATTGTGATGGTCTCACAACGAGGCCTTTCCACTTTTGTTGTTGACGGTATTAGCCCTCTAGACTTTTTAACAGGAACAACGTGGAATCCTCATCAGCCCAATGCGAATGGTGATCCAACAGTAGGTGCGCTGCCTATGATCTTTGGCTCCTTTGCGGTCACGCTCTTTTCCTGCCTTATTGTTATTCCTTTTGCAATAGGCTCTGCAGTGTATACCGTTGAAGTGAATCCGAAGTTTGGTAATACCTTTTTCCGTCCCGCTTTGGAGTTGTTGGTAGGTATTCCTTCAGTTGTTTATGGCCTTATAGGTCTTACTGTTTTGGTGCCTTGGATCCGAGGTTTTGTTGATGGAACTGGCTATGGCATTTTGGCGGGATCGCTTGTGCTTGCGGTAATGGTTCTTCCTACTATTACTTCTTTGATTATTGATGCACTTAACGCAGTTCCGGCGGCTTATCGTCAATCTTCTGCTGCATTGGGAGGAACCCGTTGGCAAAATACGTGGCATATTGTGCTGCGTGCGGCAACACCAGGTATTTTAACGGCCATTATTCTTGGAATGGCCCGAGCATTTGGTGAGGCACTTGCGGTGCAGATGGTAATTGGCAATGCTGCAACTATTCCAGATTCACTTGTTTCTCCTGCGGCAACTTTAACGAGTGTTCTTACGATGAGCATGGGTAATGAAACCATGGGTACGGTATATAGCGATGTGCTCTGGTCGCTTGCGTTAATTTTGCTCATTATGACGCTGGTTTTCATCACTATTGTTCATATTATTGGTAGCAGATCGGCGGCAAAACATGGCTGATTCTTCATTACGTGCGCAAATCAACAGGGCACAAAAACAAGACAAACTGGCAACGGCTATTCTTACTGCTATTGTGGTGGCTATTTCTGTGCTTCTTTTCGCTCTTATTGCCTACATTATTGGATCAGGTGCGAGTAAAGCATTTGATATCAACTTTTTGACAGGCAAACCAGAGCAATTTAAAGCGGGTGGTGGTATTGGCCCAGAGCTTTTTAATTCTTTTTACTTGTTGGTACTAACTCTCATTATTTCGGTCCCCTTATCGCTAGGGGCGGCAATATATCTTGCAGAATATGCGCCAGCAAATAAAATTACCGCTACTATCAAAACGACCATTGAGGTGCTTTCTTCGCTTCCTTCTATTGTGGTTGGCCTGTTCGGTTTTCTATTGTTCGTCATTTATATGGGCTGGGGCTTTTCTATCATTTCTGGTGCTTTGGCTCTCACTATATTTAATATTCCTCTTCTGGTAAGAACGATTCAGCAGGCATTGGAGGCGGTTCCTACTACTCAGCGTGATGCGGGTCTTGCTTTAGGGTTAACGAGGTGGGAAACAACTATTCATATTATTTTGCCTACCGCAATGCCAGCAATTATTACCGGCATTATTTTGTCGGCCGGTCGCATCTTTGGCGAGGCTGCAGCGCTTATTTATACTGCAGGCCAATCTGCGCCCATGCTTGATTTCACTAATTTCGATTTAACGAGTGCAAGCTGTCCTTGGAATATTTGGCGCCCTGCAGAAACTATGGCGGTACATATTTGGAAAATTAATTCCGAAGGAGTTGTACCTGATCTGGATGCTGTTTCAAATGGCACGGCGGCAGTTCTTATGATCTGTGTGCTGGCCTTTAACCTAGTAGCACGTTTTGTTGGCAATCGTATTGGTAAGAAGTTGGTGGCAGAATAATGGGTATCTCTCAACTGCGAAGCGATGTTCAAAACGATGCTTTCCAAAAAGAGGACAAGACAAACAAGTCTACGTTTGCGCAAGAGGCATCGTTATCCTGTGATAACGAGACGAAACTTCTGCTGTTTACCAAAGAGGTGGGGGTCCGCTACGACGATACGCATACAGCTCTTTCAGGGGTTAATCTCTCTTTTGAAGCAGGACAGGTTACCTCTCTTATTGGTCCGTCAGGGTGTGGAAAATCAACCTTCTTGCGTTGTTTGAACCTGATGAACAGAGAAATACCGCGCTGTCATATCGATGGAGAGATTTGGTATGACGGGCGCAACATCAACACTAAAGAAGAAAACATCTATAGTTTGCGCCAAGAAATAGGAATGGTATTTCAGATACCGAATCCTTTTAGGAAATCAATCTATGACAACATTACGTTTTCTCTTCGTCAGCATGGGCTTAAAGATAAAGACAAACTTAACGAGATCGTTGAAACCTCATTGCGCAAAGCTGCTTTATGGGATGAGGTAAAAGATAAACTCAACAAAAGCGCTTATGCCTTATCGGGTGGACAACAGCAACGCCTGTGTATCGCTCGTACACTTGCGATGAATCCGCGTATCGTACTGATGGATGAACCTTGTTCTGCGCTTGATCCTATTGCAACGTTTGCTATAGAAGAAACCATCGGGCAAATTGCTCAACAGGGCATTGCGGTAATTATCGTTACCCACAACATAGAACAGGCAGCTCGTGTGTCGAATCGTACGGCGTACTTTCTTTTGGGGAAAGTAATTGAATGGGGAGAAACAGATCAAATCTTTTCTCAGCCAAAAGACAAACGTACTGAAGATTACTTAATGGGAAGGTTTGGTTAATATGGCTGCACGTCCATTATTTGAAAAGGAACTTGGTCATCTTAATGCGCAGATGGCTGGCATGGCAGAATTGGTAAAAGAGGCTATCGAGGGCTCCTTTGAGGCGGTTTTGAAAAACAATTCTACAAAGGCTCTGTTAGTTGTTCAAAATGATTCTCTCATCAATGAAAAGGAGCGTGATATTGAGCGTATCTGTCTGCGTTTGCTTATGCGCGAGCAGCCGGTTGCGCAAGATTTACGCACCGTAACAGCAGCGCTTAAAATGATCACCGATCTTGAGCGAATTGGAGATCAGGCGGCAGAAATATGCGAGATTGCATTAGGTCTTCCTGAAGGATTGGATCTCTCGGTTTTCCCTTCGCTGTATACGATGGCTCAAAAGTCTGCTGATCAGGTAAATGATGTTGTCGATGCGTATCTTTGTCTTGATTTGGATAAAACAAAAAAAGTTATCTTGGCTGATGATGAAATTGATTCTTTGTTTGAAGAATTAAAGCGAGATATTACAAATCATATTGTTCAACATATGCCCGATGAAACGTCAGCTCTTGATGTTTTAATGATAGGTAAATATTTGGAACGCATTGGAGACCATGTGGTAAACATTGCTGAGTGAGTGGAATATGCCATCACCGGCAACCATAAGGGCATGACCATTGCCGATGATGCTGAGTAAAAGTTCAAAGCTGTGTCATAATAGAAGCGCACCCCTTTGCGAGGTGCGCTTTTTATTTGTATTGTTTTGCTTGTCATATCAGGAGGACCAATGACAACATCACTTTCTGGCCGTAATTTTTTGAAGTTGCTTGACTTCACATCTGAAGAAATTCTTTCATTGGTTGACCTTGCTCAAGAGTTAAAAGAAAAAAAGCACGCAGGTATTCTTCATAAAGAACTTGAAGGAAAGAATATCGTTTTGTTGTTTGAAAAAACTTCTACCCGTACCCGTTGCTCCTTCGAGATTGCTGGATATGATTTAGGCATGGGCGTGACCTATTTGGATGCGGCCGGATCGCAGATGGGCAATAAGGAGTCTATCGAGGATACTGCACGTGTTTTGGGTCGTATGTTTGATGGCATTGAGTATCGTGGCTTTGGCCAGGAAATTGTTGATACGTTAGCAGCGTATGCAGGAGTTCCTGTTTGGAATGGTCTTACCGATGAATGTCACCCAACGCAAACTATTGCCGATCTTTTAACTATTCGCGAAAACTTTGGCTCTTTTAAAGGGTTGAAGTTGGTATTTATGGGAGATGCAAAAAATAATGTAGCAAACTCGCTTATGGTTGGTTGCGCAAAGATGGGTATTACTTATGTAGCCTGCGCTCCTGAATCTTCTATGCCCGATCCAAAGTTGGTTGAAACCTGTCAGAAGATTGCGCAAGAACAGGGCAGCGAAGTTTTAGTGACGTCTGATGTTGAGCAGGCAACCAAGGATGCCAATATTCTCTATACCGATATTTGGGTTTCCATGGGTGAGCCGGTAAGTTTATGGGAACAGCGCATCAAAGAGCTTTCTCCCTACCAAATAAATGCAGAGGTTATGTCTCATGCGGCTGATAATGCTATTTTCATGCATTGTCTGCCAGCATTTCATGACACTCATACTACGGTGGCACAAGAAATTGAGAAAAAGTTTGGTCTCAGTGAAATGGAAGTAACCAACGAAGTGTTTGAGTCTGATGCTTCGAAGGTGTTTGATGAGGCGGAAAACCGCATGCATGCTATCAAAGCGATCGTATTAGCAACACTTAAATAAGGTTATCAGTGCGAAATAAGCACTCAAGGAGCGCTTATACCATGAACGCTTAAAGGAGCATGAATTTACTATGGAACGCTTGGGATACTACAACGGAACTTTTGGTCCTCTTGAAGAAATGAAAGTTCCTTTTCTGGATCGCGTGTCATTTTATGGCGACGGAGTCTATGATGCCACGATGGGCATTGATGGGGTAGTTTTATTTGCTGAAGATCATATTGATCGATTCTTTAATAGCTGTGCAAATGTAGAAATTGATCCCGGTATAACCAAAGATGAACTGCATGCGCTTTTGACTGACATGCTTTCTCGAGTTGAAGCGCCTGTCAATTTTGTTTACTGGCAAGTAACTCGTGGAACCGATTACCGCCACCATTATTTTTGTGATGGACCTGCTAATTTGTGGATCATGATTGTTCCTGATGAGATGGAAGACCTCTACGATAGGCAGGATCTTATCAGCGTTGAAGATGTTCGTTTCCAGATGTGCAATACGAAAACGCTTAACTTACTTCCCAATGTAATAGCTGCTCAACGCACTAAGGAAGCAGATTGCTATGAGGCGGTATTTGTGCGAGATGGTTATGTCACCGAATGTGCTCACAGCAACGTGCAGATGCTCAAAGATGGATGTTTTGTCACCCATCCGGCTGATAATCATATTTTGCCAGGCATCGCGCGCAATCATTTGATCCAAGCATGTATGGCTCTTGAGATTCCTGTTGTTGAAAAGCTCTTTACTCTTGATGAACTGAAAGATGCCGATGAGGTCATTGTTAGTTCTTCAAGTACGCTTTGTCTGCCTATTCAATCTATTGACGGTGCCTTAGTAGGCGGTAAAGACGAAGCTCTGCTTGATAAGCTTCGCACCTATGTTGTTGAAGAATGCGATGCTTATGTAGCCAAGCATCGTGCCTAGCGTGTTACAATTTCATCCGCTGTTTTATGGAAAAGAAACAATGATATTTTGTGTGGGATTGCTAGGTGATACCAAGAGGCATTTTGCAGCGGGGGATCCCGAACAATTCTTCTCAGAAGAAAAGCTTCTCATAATAAAGGTAGGAAGGATCTTTTATGACCATTCGTGAATCTCTTGAGGTGGTATTGCACCAGGCTCTTACTTCGGCTGTTCAGGCAGGAGAATTGCCTCTTGATGAAGTTCCTCTCCCTACCTTAGAGCGTCCTCGTGAAGAGGGCCATGGCGACTGGGCCTGTACGGTTGCCATGCGTCTTGCAAAGGCAGCGCACATGAATCCACGCGCAATTGCGCAAATTCTTGTTGATAATCTTCCCGAAAATGATCTCATTGATTCAGTTGAGATTGCAGGACCTGGTTTTATCAATCTAACGCTTGCTAATGCGGTATTTCAGAATGTTATTAGTGAAGTGCGTACGCAGGGTTCTGATTACGGTAAATCAAAGCTCTATAAACCTTGCAAGGTTGATTTGGAGTATGTATCGGCAAACCCCACCGGACCTATGCATGTAGGTCATGGTCGCTGGGCAGCTTTAGGTGATGCGATTGCGCGTGTGATGCGTCATGCGGGCTATGAAGTTGATGAGGAATTCTATATCAATGACCAGGGTAATCAGATGAATGTTTTTGCTGATTCTTTGGTGGTTCGCTATCAGCAGGCTTTGGGTCTTGAAGTGGAAATGCCTGAAGCATCGTATGGTGGGGGATATGTAAAAGACCTTGCCCGTCAAATCATTGATCGCGATGGAGATAAATGGCTTTCGGTTGACCCTGAGACTCGTCGCCATGAGTTTCGTGAAATGGGTTATAAGGCCATGATGGACAATGTAAAAGAGACGCTTGAAATTTTTGGAAATCATTTCGATACCTGGTTTTCCGAGCGTTCTTTGTTTGTTCCTGGCGAAGATGGCAAAACTAAGGTTGACCGTGCTTTTGAAGTGATGAAAGAGCGCGGTTATATCTTTGAGCAGGACGGAGCAACCTATTTCCGATCAACTGCTTTTGGCGATGAAAAAGATCGCGTTTTGATTAAAACTAACGGTGAGCTTACGTATTTTATGTCTGATGTGGCGTATCACTACGATAAGATGCAGCGCGGCTATGATCATCTTATCGATATTTGGGGTGCTGATCACCATGGATATATTCCTCGTTGTCAGGCAATGATGGCTGCTTGGGGCTATCCCGATGCGTTGGAGGTCGTACTTGGTCAGCTTGTAACCCTTTTCCGTGATGGGCAGCAGGTTCGCATGTCAAAGCGAACAGGGGAAATGATTACCTTTAGAGAGCTGATTGATGAAGTAGGCGTTGATGCTACGCGCTATATGATGCTTTCAAAATCTTCGGATCAGTCTATTGATTTTGATATTGAGGTAGCTAAGAAAAAAGATGCCTCAAATCCTGTTTATTATGTTCAATATGCTCATGCGCGTATTTGCTCAATTTTGCGCAAAGCAGCTGAGGCTCGTGGTATTTCAACCGATGGTTCTTCTGTCTCTGATCTGGTAGAAGCTCTGCAGATTGATGCCGCTAATTTATCGGTTCTTACGCATGAAAGTGAGCTTGAGCTTATGCGCAAGATGGCTGATTTTACTGATCTTATTGCAGGTGCTGCTCGCGATCGTGCTCCGTTCCGCTTGACACATTATGCGCAGGATCTTGCTTCTTTGTTCCATTCTTTCTATACGAATTGTCGCGTTATTGGTGAAGATCAAGATCTTGAACAGGCGCGTCTTGCCCTTGCAGATTCTGCCCGTATTGTTTTGGCTTTGACACTCAATCTGTTGGGTGTTTCGGCTCCTGAACATATGTAGGAATGCAGGTATGGCAAACAAGTTTTCCTTAGAAAATAAAAGGAATGTAAGGTAACTCAACTATCTTTGAATAACAGTTTCATTTATCCAAAGTTTTACGCCATCCCCCGATTGTTTGTTTCGAACATGTTAACGGGGATGGCTTTATTTATCTAAAGTGGCTCTGTTTGATACCATACACAACGTTGAGTGTTAATCGAGGAGGAATTTATGAGTTACGTAGACTCCGTTATTGAACAGGTAAAGGCAAAAAATGCCAACGAACCTGAATTCATTCAGGCAGTAACAGAGGTTCTTACTTCTTTGAAGCCTGTTATTGAAGCACATCCAGAATACGAAAAGGCAGGCCTGCTTGAGCGTCTTGTTGAGCCAGAACGTGTTGTTATGTTCCGCGTTCCTTGGGTAGATGATGAGGGTAAGGTTCAGGTAAATCGCGGTTTCCGTGTACAGTTCAATAGCTGCCTTGGCCCTTACAAGGGTGGTCTTCGTCTCCATCCTTCTGTAAATCTTGGCATTATCAAGTTCCTTGGTTTCGAGCAGATTTTCAAAAACAGCTTGACCACACTTCCTATGGGTGGTGGCAAAGGCGGTTGCGACTTTGATCCTAAGGGTAAATCTGATGCTGAAGTAATGCGTTTCTGCCAGTCCTTTATGACTGAGCTCTGCAAGCACATTGGTGCAGATACTGACGTTCCTGCTGGTGACATTGGAACTGGCGCTCGTGAAATCGGTTATATGTTTGGTCAGTACAAGCGCATTCGCAACGTTTGGGAAGGCGTTTTGACCGGCAAAGGCTTATCTTATGGTGGATCTTTGGCTCGTACGGAAGCTACCGGTTATGGTCTGGTTTACTTTGTAGAAGAATACCTGAAGTGCAAGGGTGACACCTTCGAGGGCAAGACCGTTTCTGTTTCTGGTTCTGGCAATGTTGCAATTTATGCAACTGAAAAGGCTCAGCAGCTTGGTGCTAAGGTAGTTACCTTGTCTGATTCCACTGGTTGGATTTACGATCCTAATGGAATTGATGTTGCTTTGGTAAAGCAGATCAAGGAAGTTGAGCGCGGTCGTATTTCTGAATACGCTAAGCGCCGTGAAGGTGTTGAATATCACGACGGTCGTGGCGTTTGGTCCATCAAGGTTGATATTGCTCTTCCTTGCGCAACCCAAAATGAGCTTCTTATTGACGATGCAAAGCAGCTTGTTGCTAATGGCTGCCAGATTGTGGCAGAAGGCGCAAACATGCCTACCACGATGGATGCAACGGAATATTTGCAGAAAAACGGTGTTGTATTTATGCCTGGTAAGGCTGCAAATGCTGGTGGCGTTGCAACTTCTGGTTTGGAAATGTCTCAGAACTCTGAGCGCCTTTCTTGGTCGTTTGAAGAGGTTGATGCAAAGCTTAAGGGCATCATGGTCAACATCTTCCACGCTGCTGATGATGCTGCACGTGAATATGGTGTTGAAGGCGACTATGTTGCTGGTGCTAACATTGCGGGCTTCAAGAAGCTTGCTGATGCTATGTTGGCACAGGGTATTGTGTAATAAGAGGTATAACTCTTTTATCTGCCAGTGTGTTAACTGACGATAGTGATTTTGATAAAGGCCCAAGAACTAATCTTGGGCCTTTTTGCTGTGAATACTGAGGTAAGCTTTTCTGTAAAAAAAGAGCTTTGTTTCATTAATCTAAGGGGTTTCGACTATGGCTCTAAAGTTTAACTACAACTCTCTTAACTACGAATAAAAGCAACCAAAAGCTCTTAGAGAAATACTTTTTGTTTCCGTTGTTTTTCAATAATGGTCTTGATTGCTCAAGACTTAGTTATCGCAAAACTGTTGCGGTATCATCAAAAGAGATTCAACAAGTGCGTTTAAAGATAAATGTGCGGGAATTTTGGTTGGCCGTACTATCAAAAACGGTTTGAGTGCACGGCAAAATCAAGAGTAGTATCGCAGGATGAATCGGGGAGGAATACGGTATGGATTTTGAACCAGAGTATCGTTGGCCGAATGTAAGTTATAAGGCTATTCGTGTACTTGAAGAGGTTCCAGAAAGCTATCCGTTTAGATCTCGTATATTTCGCTCCTCTTTTGATGTTTCAGGATTTCCTTTTTGTAAACGTATTGAATTGTATTGCATCGCTGAGCCAGGGAATCGTGCTTTAGTGTTTGACACAGGGCATCCTGATTTGTGTGGAACTGCAGCACTTGATGGGATAGAACAAACTCTACATATTCCCTGGAGTCAAACAGAGGTATTCCTTTCTCATTTTCATGATGACCATGATGGAAATTTGTTGTATTGCGTGCAGAAGGGTGCGCGAAAATTGTATTCAGGACCTACTCAGAGTGATTCTGGGGCCTTGTTGGATAAGTTTCTCGTAGAGAGTGCTTCATTGGATCTGAAAGGCGAATCAGCTGCCTCTTTCATTCGTCTTGTGGCATCCGGAAACAAAGCGCAGACTCAAACAAAGGGATTGCGTTGTGAATTGCATGGCGGGGAAGTGTTGTCTATAGCCGGTTATCATCTTGAAGCGCTGCTTACGCCTGGACATACTTCAAACCATCTGTGTTTGATTGACAGAAATAAAAAGATACTTTTTGCTGGTGACCATATCTGTTATGCGCCTCCTGGTTGTATGCAGTTCGCAATAGATGAGCATCTTGTTTCTCGATATGTGGAGAGTCTCGCTCAGCTCAAAGAGCTTAACCTTCAGACGGTGTATATGTGCCACCATAATCCTCTACTTGGTTCGCTTGAGATTAATCGCTTTATTACAATGCTCGAGGATCGATATGAGACCTTGGTTATCCGTGCGCGTAAGCTCTTTGCTGACGTTGATACGCTCACGGTAAGGCAAGCGGCAATCCGTGCAGCTGCGCATTATCCAAACGGGTTGGAAGGATTTCCTGTTTCAACGCAGATTAATCGTATTGCTACGATTTTTGGTACGCTGGAATATCTCTATGATTTGGGGATGCTTTCTCGCACGCACAATGATGAAGGCGCTCTTGAATATCATCGCCTTTGGTAAAACGGTCTAAGGCATCAATGTTTCTAATTCACTAGGAAATACCTCAACTGTAACGTTAGTGTCGCTAAAGTATTCTCCATCAATTTGTGCGGGTAAGGTATGTGCAAATTGCAGTTGTATCCGTTTTGCCTGCATAAAGTGAATATGTTCGTTGCCGATATGCTTTCCTTTGGTTGCTTTAACAAAAAGCGTAGTAGCGCTTTTAAAGGAAAGAGGGGGACTTACATAGCAAATATCTAAAAGCCCATCGTTGATTTTTGCCTGGGGACATACCTTGAATCCTCCGCCATAGCTTATGCCGTTTTGGATCGCTAAAAGATAGCAGGAAAGATTGCGCGGTTCATCATCATCGAGAGCGATTGTTACTTCATGAATATCGCGGTGATTTTTCAGTCGATCAAGGCCACATTGAAGATAGAGGCTTGTTCCTGTTCGAGAGGTTTTCTTACGAAGCTCTTGTGTGTCTAAGGCAATACTAGCATCAAGTCCAAAGGAAAGGGTTTCTGCATACCAGTGATTATTGGCACGTGCAAGATCGATTCTTTTAGGTACGAGTGCTCGAGACTCAATCTGCTGAAGTGCTTTTGCGGGGTTGCGGGGTAGCGAGATCGTTCGAGCGAAGTCGTCCCCGTTTCCGCAAGGAACAAGCCCAAAACGAGGACGTTTCTTTTTATCTATTGTCATAAGGCCATTGATCACTTCATTAACAAGCCCATCACCACCAATGGCAAGCACGGTATGATAGCGATTTCCTTCTTGAGTAACGAAGGTAGTTGCATCTTTAGGACCAATAGTGTAGTGAAAGGTATACCCCTCAAGTTCATGAGATGAGGCTGCCTTTATTCGATCAAGAACACTTGCGACCTGTGCGGCAACCTGAGCAGCTTTTCCGCTGCGCGCGGTAGGATTTACTATGACAAGGGTATTTCCGAACATTTTTTCTCCTGGAAAGTGTTGAATTGATCATACCAAACGAACGCAAGGAGAAAAAACGTACAACGGAATTTGTGTCGGACAAAAAGAACTATGCATGCAATTTTGAAAAAATATGATTTAGGTATTGCATGAAATCGAAAAGCATGTAAAATACTTTCTTGCGCTTATGGTGGCTATAGTTCAGTTGGCTAGAATGCCAGATTGTGGCTCTGGAGGTCGTCGGTTCGAGTCCGATTAGCCACCCCAGCGCAACTTGAAAATTAAGCAAATTATTTCTTGCAAAATGAAATTTGTTGCTTTAAAATATCCTAGCGCTTTGACGCAGATACCATTTGGACCGTTAGCTTAGTTGGTAGAGCAGGGGACTCTTAATCCCAAGGTCCGGGGTTCGAGTCCCCGACGGTCCACCATTGAGAGTTCACCCTTGGATGCATAAGCATCTGAGGGTTTTTTATTGCAATGAATGGTTTTACTACATGAAGTTAGGGTTATAGGAAAAAATGTGTTGCTATAACTCCTGCATAAGTCCAGGTAAGC
>ERZ827440.1762-NODE-1762-length-21915-cov-106.172690_pt1 | contig 21915 bp, 15 predicted proteins | sample MGYA00519774_ERZ827440 | MGnify/ENA primary metagenome ERZ827440 (study PRJEB31778, sample SAMEA3449302) | human gut metagenome | biome: human gut; feature: human-associated habitat; material: faeces | place: United Kingdom | collected 2010/2012 ... | reverse complement strand
TAATCATATTTGGCCTACTTCTGTTATTCATTTTAGTGATTTTACTAGTGTCCAACTTAGATATATTTGGGGTAGTGATGATGGTCGAGATTTGGATACTAAATCATATTATGTTAATTCTCCTATTAATAGTTTAAATTATATAGCTGTTGGTTGGTCTTGGAATTTAAGTCAAATTCCTTATCTATATTGGGGTGGTGATAATACTGATTCAGGTGCTGAATGTGTTATGTTTAATATTGAATCTATGATTGACCTTGAAGATAAAATGCCTGATATAATGAAAATGAATCTTTGTGCTAATTGGTTTGGAAGTTTGAGTAGAGGTCATGTTACTGTTGAATGTACTGCTTATAAAGGTGGAGTTATTGTTCATGCTTGGCAATTAAAGAATAATGAAATTGATGTTGATAATAGAGGAATGTTTATTTTTCCTTTGGCTGATGGAACTATTAATATGCCTGATGGACATGGTGGTTATAAAGAATGTTGGTATGGTGAAGTTATTAAAAGAGTTGCTAAATCTAATAATGAAGTAAAATATTTTAGAATTAATCCTGTTAATGATAAAACTATTGGTTTAGATAATATTAAAATAATTCGTCATGGTGGTGGTTATATTCATCGTGATGGTTATTGTTGGTATGAAAATCAACCTAATGATAAATATAAAGTTTGGAATAATCAAGTTAATACAACTGGTACTCCTTTAACTCTTGATAAGCCAACTCTTAATATAACTAGTGATGATAATTATAGTTATGAATATCATACAGTTTTATTAAATGAAGATAATACTGTTTATAATGATAATTATACTGATAGCTATAAATTTAGATTTGGTTTTGTTGCAGGTAATTCTGAATTTAGAGGACAACAAACTATTCAATGTTATGTTGGTACACAAGGTGGTAAAGCTGATGATGGTAAGACTTCAATAGGTGAAATAAAATATACTAAACTTAACAAAATTGGTGAATTGACAATATATAGTCCTATTGAAAGTTAAAATAATGTTAATTACCAAACAAAGATAACGGTTTAAGTGTTATAGATTATGTAGTTCAAACTACAAGTATTAATCTATTTTTTTAACTTAAACCTTAATTTATTATGCAAGTAATTGAAAAAGTGAAAGTTGTTCCAGAGGGCTATAATGGTGCTGGAATGAATTATGACGGTTGTAATCGTCGTGATGTAAACGGTAAGGCTAATGCAGGTTTAACTCTTGGTATTATCGGTACTGCACTTGGTGCTTGGGCTTTGTTTGGTAATCGTCGTTCTGCTGGTGCTAGTATTTTAGGTGGCGCTGGTGGTGGAATGTTAGGTGATGGCTCTACTAATATTAACGTACTTGGTGCTACTGCTGGTAGTGGAAGCGGTGCTCCTACTGCTTTTCAAGCATGGGAAAAATCTTGTGAAGATACTTTAGCTCTTCAAGGTGGTCTTTATCAATGGGCTTTAACTCAACAGAATCAACGTTTTGAAGATAGAGAACGATTGAATAGTGAATTGTTTGGTGTTTATATTGATGGACGTAATCGTACTGATGCTCTTATTGAGAAAAATAACACTGACCATTTTAATCTTTACAAATATACTCGTGATGCTGATGATGATATCCGTAAAGAGTTATCTGATTTGAAAGCTGAATTGGCTGTTACTAAAGCTATTCGTCCTTATCAAGATAAACTTATCCAATGCGAAATGGAAAAGATGTTTACGGCTGGTATCAACTATACTGATAGAAAGACTTGTAATGTTATCTATGGTGTAGTTACTCTTCCAAATGAACCTACTGTTACAGGTCTAGTTGGGCGTAATGCTTATGGATGTTTGCCATGTGGTTTTACTCAACCTGCTAGCGGAACTCCGGCTCAGTAATATTACTAAGTTTGATTAAGAACATAAAATTGAAAGAGATATGATACCTGTTAATCAATTCATACTAGGTAGTAGTGACCCTTTGCTATATCCTGGTGAAAAAATGACTAATAGCATTGATGAACAAATTGCTTTTCTTCAAAGTCAAAAACAAGCAATTAATGAAGCTTATCGTCGTAATGCTATTCCTAATGCAAATAATGGTACAACTCAAAACCAGCAAGTTATAACTCAAGGAATTTGGGATGCTATTGATGCTGAAATTGCACCACTTACACAAGAACAACAAAATATGCTTCTTAGTAACCAAGACTATGTAAATAATTATAATGCTTTACAAAGTATGGTTCAAGCAGAAGTTCTTAATTTAGTTAGAGGAAAAATCGAAGCTAGTGCTGATGGCAAACATTTACTTGAAGAACAACTTAAACTTGTTAAGTTGCTTAAGAGTAAAATTGTTGAAGTTACTAACAAAGAGATGGAATTGTTTAAAGCTTTTAAAGAAGCTAGTAAAACTAATCCTAATTTAACTTATGAAGAATTTTTAAAGAAGTAATATTATGGTTGAAATTAATAGTGTAAAAGAGGTTATTAAAGATTATATTGTTAAGCAATTAGTATCTATGGGTGAAAGTTCTCCAGCTATAAGACTTTTAATTCCTTTAGCTAAAAGAGCAATTACTAATAATATTAATAGTTTTGATAAGTTCTTAAAGCCTATTGCAGATAAAGATGGTATGATTGATATTGAAGGTATATTTGATGAAGAAATGGAAGTTATTAATAATATTGATAATTTTAATTTTGATATACCTTTTATTGGTGGCGGTAATATTTCTAAAGGTATTATATCTCTTGAAGTTCCTTATGTGAATAAAATTGTTGCTCTTAATCAAACTGATTTAGAAATTTTAAAAGAATCATTAATCAGTTTAAAAACAAAGTAATATTATGAGAGAAATGCCTTACATTCAACCTTACCATGTTGGTAATCGTCGTGGCGGTAATCAAAATATTCTTGATGAATTTCGTGAATTTCTTGATGCGCGTGGAGGACGAGGTGGTCGTGGTGGTAGAGGTGGCATGAGAAATCGTATTGGTTATGATACTTACGATACTTATGGTCGCTCTACTAATAAAAATGACCGAGAAGAAAAGATTTTAACTATGCTTATGAGCGGTGGATATAATGACGATGGCTATCATTTTGATGAGTATGAAGCTAAAGAAGTTGTAGAACAAATGTATCATGTTAAAGACAATAAGAAATATATTGGTGAAAAATATGATATGAATAAAGCTCATGAGATTTGTGAACGCTATAAAGAAGTATTGCCTAATGATGTTGAACCTTGCGATGTTTATGTTGCAATTAATGCTCAATATCATGATTATGCTAAATTGTTTGAAGAATGGTTTGGTGGTAATATAGATAATAAAGTGTTTGAAAGTGCTATTACATTTTGGTTTAAAGATGTAGATTTTGATGGTGACAAAGTGTGGGAATATTTTCACATGAATAACTAATCATTATTGTAAAACTGTAAAAGGGAATTATCTTCGGATAGTTCCCTTTTTTATTTATCTAAATTTTAGTATGGACAAATTTATTGATGTAATTGTAGATGGAATCCTTAGTAATTTTGATTTTGGATTTATGTTTATTGTTAATGTTCTAACTTATATTATTATTAAAACTATTGATTATTTTAATGGTGATAATAAAGTTCCTACTTGGCAAAAAAGATGTGTATTAGTTATAAGTATTGCTGCTATGATTGGCATTTATATTGCAGCTGGTTATGATAATACTATTATGCTTGTTAATAGTGCTGTTCTTGCTCCTGTGTTTTGGAGTTGGGTTGTTAGTCCTATTCTAAAGAAACTTGGAGTTGGCTATAAAGATATTGATAATACTATTGGTTAAGATTGTATGAGATTGATTAGCTAGGTTTGATTGACTGATTCAAGCCTGCTATATCCTCTACGGGGAGTATAGCTTGCCGAATTTGGCTAGTTTTAAGCCTAGCTGATTAACTGTACATGATTTAATAAAAGTCTTACTATAAGCCTAAAAAGTGGCTCTATGAACGTACATAAATATTTACAATATTAAATTTTAAAATAGTAAAGTTATGAGAGTTATTAAGACTAAACATTTTCCTTTTAATGGTTATAAAGCTATTAATCTTTTTGGTGTTATATTTACTAAAGGAGAATTAAGTAATAAAGAACTTAATCATGAAGCTATTCATACAGAACAAATGAAAGAGATGTTATATATCTTTTTCTATATATGGTATGGTGTTGAATATCTTATTATAAGACTATTTCATATTAAACAACATGATGCTTATAAAGATGTAAGTTTTGAAGAAGAAGCTCATATTAATGATGATAATCTTAATTATATTAGTAAACGTAAACATTATACTTGGACTAAATATCTAGGTATTAATAGTTCTAAAACTGCTTAATTAAAAAATGTTAATAATATTGTTAAACTACTTGTTATTAATAATATAATTTATATTTGTAACAAACTAAATTCTAAAGATATGGAAGATGATAAAAGAGTTAATTATAAGTTAGATGCTATTAATAAACTTATTAATAATCTTAAACTTAGTATTTCTGGTAATAAAGAACATGATGAGCTTGGAGAAAATAATGTTATAGTTAATCTTGATGAAATTAGTCAAAAGATTACTGAATTACATGAAATGGTTAAAGCTGAATTTGATGAGTTTGAAAATCAACATAAAAGTGAATCAGATGAAACTCAAACTCTTCTTAATAATCGTTTTGATAAAATTGATGCTAAATTAGATAGTATTAAAGCTGCTGTTGATAGTATGAAAACTACTATTGGTAATAAACTTGATACTGTTAATTCTACTATTAATAAAGCAAATACAGATATAGTTGCTGCGATTAATGCTATGAAAGCTAGTAATGATACTAAGAACGATGCTATAATTACTGCTCTTCAAGGACTTGTAACTAAAGTTAATCAAAATACTAATAATATTAATTCTCTTAACGGTCGAGTTGATGCTCTAGAACAAGCTTAACATGAATTTTAATTTAGTAGAGATGTATAATGGCTTGTTAAGATTTAACAAGCATATACTAAATGAACTTGCAGAAGGACTTAAACATCTACCTAATTTAGATGGAGTATCTAAAGGAGATAGTTTAATTATTAATGAACAAGGTAATCCTGCTTGGGGTTCTACTGCATTTATTCCTACTTTTGAAAATGCTGCGTATGGTATTGAATGGACTAAAGATGACAATGATATAATCAGAATTGGTAATGCTAAATTTCATAGAGAACTTCCTATTCAAAATAGACTTAAAGGTTGTGTCTATAATGAAAAGAAAATCAGTTATTTCCTTAATCCTACGGGTTGGGCTAAACCTCTTGAAAATGGTTTTGTTCCTCCTCTTGATGGAAGTGATGGCGATGTTGGGGTAAGAGTTCCAGAGTTTTATATGTGTGTTAAAGATACTGGTACTAAATATCAACTTTGGATAAGCGATTTTAATATTGATGGAACATTTACTAGAGTTCATCCTTTTATTATAAGTCATACTAAAACTATGACTAGAACTAGAGAAGATGGCAAAGAAGAAGTATTTAGTGCTTGTATTAAACCTGATGATACCAGATATTTAGGAGGAAATAAAAATTCTTCTATTGATACTATTAAATTGCAAGGTAGACCTAGAACTGGAATTAGTTATGATAAAGCTAATGAATTTTGTGCTAATCGTGGCGATTGGATTACAATGATTGATTATCTTGAATATTGTGCTTTACAAGCTCTTTGTTATATTGAGTATGCTAATTTTGATAATCAAGCTGCATTAAATACTAATTTAACTAGTGATGGATTTAAACAAGGAGGACTTGGTGCTGGTGTTACAAATTTAAATTGGAATAGATGGACAGCTTTTAATGGTAATAATCCTATTGTACAAACTTATTGGACTGCTGAACATAATATTGGTAATGGTAGTACAAATGGTGACTTTTATACATTAGGAAATTATAATACAGATGGTAGTAATTTTAATACTTATCCTGCTGTTTATCGAGGTATTCTAAATTTCTTTGGTGATATATGGACGTTTATTAGAGATGTAGTTATTATAAATCGTAATGCAAATTATAATAGTGTTTATCTTCTTAAAAAAGGTGTTAATCATTCTGATATTACAAAAGATAATATTCAAGATAAATGTTATTTTATAGGTGACCAAGCTAATACTAATAATTTTATTACTGAATTTGATTTTAGATTTGGTCCTTATTTTGTTCCTAATAAAGTTGGAACTAATAAAAAAGCTGACTATAATTGGAAAAGAGGTAATGATGGACAAGATACAGATAAAGCTATTCGTGTGCTTCTGCTTGGCGGTTACGCTCATAACGGTTCTGGAGCTGGCTCTGGTGACTTTAATTCTAATTGGGTTCGGTCGGATTCTGATGCTCATGTCGGCTTCTTTACCACAGTTAAGCTTGATTAAATAAGTCCACGTGGAACTGTTGCTAGGAGTAGTTGGTTAATTAATTTGTTTTCTGTTTTTGTATTTCTCGATACTACTCCTGCAACAGTTTATTATAATAATATTAAAGGTTATATTTCTTAAGATGATTGACATTTAGATACAGTGCTTCTGCTTAGCAGTAACGCTAATAACAGTTCTAAAGCTAGCTCTAGTAACTTTAATTCTAATTGAGTTCAGTCAGATTCTAATACTAATGTCGGCTTCTTTTATATAATTCCTAAAACTAATAAATATAATATTAATATAAATATTATTTTGGGAAGTATAACCTTACCTCTTGGTAAAAGATAACGTTATTTAGAAACTAAAAGTGTTGGTAGTGATATTCACGAAGGCTCTTATATAAATTATATAAATATGAAAAGATATAATGGTTTACATGATAAACTATGTACTATTGAAAATATTGAAGTTGCTGATGATAATGCAAGAAAGAATAAAAATAAGAAATATGGTATTAATAAACATGATAAAAATAGACAATATGAAAATGAAGATTTGGTAGATAAACTATTTAATCTTAAATATAAAACTTCTAAATATAGTCTATATAAAATATATGAACCAAAAGAACGTATTATTTATAGACTTCCTTATTATCCAGATAGAATTGCTCATCATGCTATAATGAATGTTGTAAAAGATATTTGGACAAAAAGTTTTATTCATAATACATATAGTTGTATTGAAGGTAGAGGTATTCATCTTTGTGCAAATAATCTTAAAAGAGATTTAAGAAAATATCCTAACGAAACTACATATTGTCTTAAATTAGATATTAGAAAATTTTATCCTAGTATTCCTCATGATGGTCTTAAGAAATGTATTAGAAAGAAGATTAAAGATAAAGATTTTCTAATGATTCTTGATGAAATTATTGATTCTACTGATAATGTTCGTGATATTTCTTCTAAATTAACTAATAAGATTGGAATTGGAGTTCCTATTGGTAATTATCTATCTCAATACTTTGCTAATCTTTATCTTAGCGAACTTGACCATTTATGTAAAGAAGAACTTAAATGTAAATTCTATTATCGTTATGCTGATGATATAGTTATTCTAAGTGATAATAAAGATTTTCTTCATAAAGTTCTTATTTATATTAAATTATATGTTCATACTATTGGATTGAAAGTTAAAGATAATTATCAAATATATCCTGTTAATAGTAGAGGAATTAATTTTGTTGGTTATGTATTTTATCATACTCATACTCTAATTAGAAAATCTATTAAGTATAAAATTATAAGACTAGTAAATAGTTATTTAAATAGAGAAATTGATAAGAAAGAATTTAAAGTTAGAATGTGTGCTTATTATGGATGGCTTAAACACGCTGATGCTAAAAATCTTCTTTATAAAATTCAAAGTCTTACAGGTGTTAGATATTCTAATTGGAATGGTAAAAGAACTAATATTGCTAAATATTATGGTAAATACGTTAGAATAATTCAAGTTATTAATTATGCTAAGTATTTTAGAATTAATTTTATTAGAAATGGTAAAGCTTATTATGCTGATAGTAGAGATAAAACTCTATTTTATTCTATACATAGACTTAATCATTTTCCTATTAATTTTAAAATTATTAAATATGATTGGCGTATTTATGCTAAAAATAGAAAAGAAAATGTCAAACCTCAAACATAATATGTTATGACTAAAGATAAACTTAAAGATAATATTATTAGAACTATTAATAATTTAAATAACGATATATCTATTGAAAGTAGAGAATTTCTAATTAAACTATTAAATTCTATTGTTGATTATACTAATAATACTGAACTTGAACAAGATGTTAAAGTTATAACACAAAAACATAACGAATTAGCTGAAACAGTTAATGAACTTAAAACTAAAGTTGAAACATATTCTAATAAGATTAATGAACTTGAACAAAGAGTTCATCAATTAGAAAACGCAAGTCAATCTTAACATGGCTAGTCTTAATCAATTAGTTAGTGAATTTGCTCATGCTGTTGGCAATCCTAATAGTATTCCTCTTAGACGTAATCTTCGATATGCTATTCTTCATGGTCGTAATGAACTAATTCGTAAAAGTTATGAAAATCATAAATATGTTGATAAAGGTTTGCAACAACGTATTCGTGTTTCTATTATTAATGTTCCTGATGGTGACTTATATAATAGTCAAACTCTTGGACTTCCTGCAATTAAACGTACTAAACAAGAAGTTCCAAAGCCAGTTAGACTTATTAATAACTTACCTTTCCAATCAATTAGAACTACCGGACATACTGGGATAGAAATACCATTTGCAAAAGAAGCTAGTGCTAAGTTTTATCATTATCTTGCAGGTATGTGTAATCTTCCTGTTTATGATTATATTAACGGTTATATTTATTTCTTTAGTAATAATAAAGATTGGTTTCAAAATATAGGTTCTATTATTATTGAATCTCCATTTGAAATTCCTTATCTTGTTCCTACCGAAACTGTTGAAAAAGCTAAAGATATAAATTATGACCCTATTGATGATGAAGCTAAATACGATGATGATGAATTTCTTATTCCTGAAGATATGATTGGAGCTCTTAAAGAGATTGTATTTAAACGTAATCTTATTGAAGTTCCTCGTCAAACAAATGAAACTCCTATTGATAATTTTGTAACTAGATAAATTATGATTAAAGATATAGATATTAGTCATTATTATAAAAAGTTTATTGAAACTTCTAATGACGATATGGCAAAATATAATAAAGAACTTGAAGTTATAAATAAGATGAAAGCTGATTGCCGTGCTTATATTAAAAGTAAAAATCAAGTTATTAAAGATGATTTAAAAATTAATCTTAATGAATATGGGTTTCAATTTCTTAATGATAATGTTGAATTAATTAATAAGTTAGAGCAATTAATTAATAATCGACTTAGTTATACAGTTGGAGAAAGACGTATTGTTCTTCTCCAACTTTTGCGTTATTGTAACTTAGCTAAAAAAGCAAACGATTATATTATTGCTCTTAAACTCGCTACAAGACGTTCTGAATTAAGTCTTTCTGATTATAAGAAGTATATTCATAGATATTATAGTTATGGTGTTCATAAATGTGTTCTTGAAGGTTATGCTTATCATTTTAAATATGAAATTGGTGATTTAGTTATTAATTTCTGGAGATATAGAGATAAACCTAGAGATACTTATGTTGATTGGAACGCTACTAGACTTAAAAAACAAGAAATTATTGATGCTGGTCTTAAACCTTATGATAAAGAAGAAGCAGAAATATATAAAATTCGTGGACTTAAGTATGATGGTATTCCTTATGTAGTTTATAAAACTAATAAAGAGTTTTATGAAATACAACTTATTAATAATGGAACTCATAGTTATAGTGCTATTAAATTTAAGTATGCTAATTATATTAATAGAGAACTTAGAGGTAAAGATGCTAAACAACTTAATTCTGAATGTAAAACTGTTGATGATATTTTTAATCTTAAATTAGGATTAAGAAGTAAACTTCTTGTTTATCTTGAACGAGAACCTAATGCTCCATTTAAATATATTAGAAATGTTAATCAACAAAAGTATGAACGTGGAGCACATAATAATGGTAATAAAACTAGATATAGTGATAAATAAAGTAATGTAGTTGGACGTTCCGCTGCGCTCCACTCAACTCCCCTTGGAGGATAAAGATGTAGCTTAAACTAATTCTAGCTAATCCTAATCATATCCATCCTCCACGGGGAGTATCCACTAATGATTTTGCTAATCTTTTTAATGCTGAACTTATTAATATTGCTATTGTATGTATATATATAAGATAGGGTTAACATTTATTAATCGCTGATACTCAATAAGTTAGAAGAAAAAATAAAAAAAAGTTACGCCACCCATGGCGTGTTTAACACTTATTTTAACTAAAATATCGCCACCGGAGGTCGAATTTTCGTTATATTGATAAAGTTGTTAATCATTAAACAAATAAAGTTATGCCTGAATTTAATTTTAAAAGTCCTGTTGTTACTCGTAAAGTTCGTGAAACTGAACTTATTCTTGAAGAAGTAATTCCTAGCCCATTTTTTGTTGAAAAAGAACTTAAAGATATTAATATTGTTGAAGCTGAAGCTTCTAGAATAAAGATTATTCAAAGTTTTTATGAACGTAGAGGATATGCTCAAATAAGTACCGACTTACTAAATTATATTACTAATAACGCAAAAAGCGTAGTTATTGTTAAACTGATTTGTTATATTGCTAAAACTATTAAGTTTAATTCTAATAAAATTATACTTAAAGAAAATGATGAAACTAAGAAGATTTGTTCATTTATTCATCTTCATAGATATATTAAAGAACTTGAAGCGAATAATATAATTCGTAGAACTACTAAACAATCTGTTTATGTTGTTAATCATGAAATGATATTTAAAGGTAGTTATTCTGATTTTATTAAAGTTTATCTTGACATATATAAAGAAGTTGGTATTATGCTTGATGCTGATGGTAGAGTTATTCTTGATAAATCTATAAATTATGGCAAATAATAAAACGATTACAATAGAGCATATCATTGCTAAACTTGATAATGATTTCAATCCTGATGGAAGTGATTGGATTCCTAGAGTTCCTGCTTGGTGTGTTGATGCTATGAATGAACTTAAAGTTCTTCGTAAAGTTGATAAGAAAATGAAACTAACCGTCATTAATAAGATAGCTAAAAGTAAATGTTGTCTTATTGATGACGGTCTTAAAGTATATGATAGTAATGGTTGTGAAGTACCTAGAGCTGATACTAGTAAATATAGATGTGGTGATACTGAATCTGCTCCATCCTCTACGGGGGGTCAAGCGGAGGACGAAAGTCCGGAGCGTGCTACTAATAAAGACTATCTTGGTATGCCCGATGATTGTTGTCCTAATGGTTCTAGAACTAGAGAAGTTATTGATACTGGTAAAGTAGGATGTAATCCTGTTGTTTATACAGTTCATAATAATACTGAATGTCCAAGATGTCAGCATGAAGTTCATTCTCATTGTCAGACTCCCCGTGGAGGATATGATAAGTCAAATCATAATTATATTCTTATTGGAGGTAATACTATTGAACTTAATTTTAATGATACTTGTATAACAGTTGTTTATAAAGATATTGAAACTCAATATAGTGATAACTATCATTGTGAGATTCCTGTTATACCTGCTAACGGTAAATTAATTCAAGGTCTTACTTATTATTGTATGGCTCGTATGCTTATGAGAGGATATAAACATCCTGTGTTTAATCTTTCTGCTAGTCAATATGGAACTAATCCTTTCTATCTATGGGAAAGTATGAAGAAAGATATTAAGACTAGTATTCTATTAGATGAACAAAGTGATGATGATAGTGGTTGGAATGAGTTCTTTTATAACTTTACTTTTCCTAAATAATTATGAATATACAAAAGAAACTTAGTCTTAATAAACATCCAGGTGATTGTGTACCTTATTCATTAGTTGCTGCTAAAAATGTTAAAGTGAGTAATGATGATAGGATGATTGTTAATGAAGAAGGGCTTGAAGATTGCAAAGCAATTGCCAATTCTATTCATGAAGATGGTATTAATAATTTTAAAATAGTTGGTGTTATTCCAACTAGTACTGAACTTATTTTATTTATTGTTAATACTGATTCTAATGAATCTTATATTTATAGATATAATGAACAAGCTGATAATTGTTATAGAGTAAATAGTAATTGGAAATATAATGGTGGAAAGATTAAAGGAACATATACTTATAATGTTAAAAATCATCTTATAGTAGCTATTGCTGAAAGTAATGCTTCTGTTGATGTTCCTCTTAAAACTATTAATATTGATTTAGATTCTGACCGTCCTGATTCTGAAATGTCTGTTATTCCACAAATAACTTTACCTATTATTAGTGGTTTAAATTATGTTAGTGGTGGAGCTTATAAAGGATTTTATTTTATATTTATTAGATATAAGATAGATAAAACTAATTATACTAAATGGTATAGTATTGGATTTCCTATTTTTAATGATGTTATAATTCCACAAGTTATTAATAAAGTTTGTTTTAGAAAAACTAATGTTTATGAACCGAAAGATGAACCAAACGGTTATTGTTATGGTAATACCGATTCATTTAGTGATTCTAAAGATATATGTAATCAAACTTTTGAAATAAATATTAGTGGAGGTCGTTCTGGTCTTTATCAACTTGGTTTTATTGTATGTAAAAAGGATGGTACTCAAGCGTTTAGAACAGATGATTTAAATAATAATATTTTTAAATTTAGTAGAGATGTTCTTGTTGAATATAATGTTGCTGATTTAACTACTGACTATTATAATTATTATAATGTTGGTAATATCATTAATTATAAGAATAGAATATATATTGCTAATTATAATGAAAAAACTGATAACGATGACAGAACTTTAAATAATGGTAAAACATTAGAAGAGGCTGTTAAAGATATTACTATTAAACTTCGTAATAAAGCTATTAATGCTTATTATAATGATTATACTACTGTTAATGCAGTTAGTGAAAAAGGCCCTTATTTTAAAATGGCTAGTCTTCAAATTACTGGTACTGCTGATTGGCAAATTAAAGATATTAATAAAGTATTCAATAATAATCAATATCCTTTTCGTACTTTTAGAACTTTATTTAATGATACAGTTATACAAGGTATTGCAGCACATGAATATTTAAAGATTAATTATAATGCTAAAATAAAAGTAGGTAGTAGAGGTAGTCATAATCTTAAAGAATATCTTGCTTGTCATTGTTTTATTATTCCTACAAGTTATAAATATGAAAATAATCAATCTGTTTATACTTTACCTAGTACAGTTAAAATAGTTTGTTATGTTTATAATGGAACTGGATTTACAGAAGATGCTGTATTTACTAGTGGACAAGTATTATTTGGTGATACTATATTTGATATTGATAATTGTAAAATGAGAATTACTCATTCTATTATTGAGCCTAGTTATGATTTTAATGAACGTAAAAAGAATGATACTCTTATTCCTGGAGAAGTATATAACTTTTTTATTCATTTTGTTGATAAATATGGTGATGCTAGTAGAGGTTATAAATTATCTAATAAAGATAAATATATAAATAATGTTGTTAATGATGGTTCTCATTGTACTATAATTACTTTTAATTGGAATAATCAAGGTAATGGTAATATTCCATATTGGGCAGTTATTAGTGGAGATATTTCAATATCTAGTATTAGCTCTAATGTTAAAAGATATATTGCTAATCATAAAATTGTAGTTTATACTGCTGAACCTATAAACAATCCTACTACTAATATATTACTTAATAGCTCTGGTGAACTTGAAGCTACTAATAAAGATGAACTATATACTCTTATATCTAATTACTTTATTGATTATCAAGATAAAGATAAATATAATGATTTATATGTTTATCAAGTTATAAATAGTGGTAGTTATACTCCTTGTAGTAATCAAGTAATAGGTGCTATTGGTGTTGATAATGAAGCTAAATTTGGTTATTACGAAAATATTAATGGTGATGAACTATTTAGAATACCTGATTTAATATTTGATGCTGAAGCTATTGGTGGTGAACATACTAGAGGTTTTATATATAATATGAATAATACTTTTAATAAGTTTTATATTCGTGCTAATATTGATACTACTTTATGGAATCAAATTAAAGAATTAGGTTATGTTGGATGGTTTATTAGTTATGAAAAAGTTGAACCTATTACTAGATATACTGGATTACTAACTAGAAAAGATTATTGTAATATAGCTAGTAATGTTACTTGGCAAGATGGTAGTTGGGGTACAAAACCCGGTTTTGTAGCGAATAATTTTACTAGTGATAAATGTTATCTATATAGTGGTCGATTTGATATTGATGATAATATTAAATATGATTTTAATATTATTCGTATTGATGGTAAATGTAAATTTGAACCTTATAAAGAAAAACATGATGTAGTTGATATGGTAGTTAATACTACCTATCCTTATAGTTATAATATGCCAATTATAGGTGTAATTAGTAGAAATGAATATAAACCTATTAATAATTATAAATTAGTAGTTGCTGATAGTGTTACTGATAGTAGAGCTGGAAAAGGAACTGCTCTTGAAATGGATGATTATAAGGAATTACTACTTGATGCTGAAACTATGTTTCTTGCAACAGTTCTTAATTGTACTAAAAATATTTATACTAGCAAAGAAAAAGAACTTGTAAGACTTAACGATGTTTGCTATAATGGTGGAACTTATTCTATTGAACATGGATATAATGGTAGAATGACTTATGATGGTGTTCTTATTTATAATGATAATGGAGTTATAATGAACGAAGGTAATTATAAATTATATACTCCTACTAATAATCAATATTATTATAGTGGTGATGAACCATGTTGGTTTGATATTCCATTTAATGTTTATATTCAGTTTCCTTTATATAGTGATAAATTCTTTGAAAGTAAACGTTTTAATAATGAACCTAGTAAAATAGCTTTTAGTATTAAAGAAGAAACTGATAAAAAAAGTGTTGCTTTTGGTACATTTGTAGAACCTAAGAATAGTGTTGATTTATTTAAAGACCCTATTGGAAATGTTGACCAATATGTTCCTAAATTGTTAACTCAATATCGTAATGATATTATTAATATTACTCGTTTTGATAAAACTATAAGACGTAGTAATGTTATTCAAGATGAGAGTGAAGTTAATGCTTGGAGAATATTTCCTATTGAAGGTTATAAAAATATTACTGAAAATAAAGGAAGTATAACTAATTTAGTTGGAATTGGATATTATCTTTTAGTTCATACTCAACATAGTATGTTTATGTTTGATATAAGTGCTGCACTTAAAACTAGAGATGAAAATGTTCAATTATATCAGCCTGATGCTTTTGAAGTTGATTATAAAGAAGTCTTTACTAGCGATAAAGGTTATGGTGGACTGCAAGATGATTTAGCATATATAGTTGGAGAATTTGGTTATATTTTTTATAATGATGATTTTCATAAACTTTATCAATTTGATGATGGTCAACTTAAAATAATGGATGAAGATATTAAATTATGGCTAGATAAATATCATCCTAATAAAGTTAGATTTGCTCATGATAAATTTAATAATCGTATTCTAATTAAATTTGATTATACTTATGATAATATTAATCCTAATACTAAAGAATCTATTATAGAATCACATAATGAAGTTATTAGTTTTAATTATAAAGTAGGTAGTTTTATTAGTTTACATGATTATTATTTTAATAATGCTTGGTCTACTAAAACTAAATGTTACTTTCAAACTGAACATAACAATGATAGACTTAACTGCCCTCTTCATGTATTTACTCATGAATATAATTATGGTAGATTTAATACTCACATGGGTGATGATAGTAGAAGTCTATATCTAGTATCTAAACAAGAAGTTGGTGATGAGCCTATATTAGTTCATAATAGTTATATTGATATTACGGTTAATGAATCTTATGAACTTATTAAATTTCTTGAATTTATTAAATATAAAGTACGTAAGATATATATTCCTATTTATAGTGATAATATTAATAATCCTGTTGATTTAAGAGAACATCCTTATGCTGGAGATATACTTCGTATATTTAATGAAGATAATGATACTGATGATATAGATATTAATATTGATAAACTTAATGAATTTAATAAGTATAAAAAACCTTGGTATGAACTTACTCAATATAACTTTAATTATTTCCGTAATGCAATTAAAGAACATCCTAATACAGTAAGTGATAAACTTCGTAGAGTATATGGTAATTATTTTGTAATTCGTTTCATATTTAATAATTCAGATAATAAGCGCATTGAATTTGAAAGTCTTGAATGTGCTCAAACTCAATTTAGAAAATTATGATACAGTATAGAGATAGACAAAGACAAAAAGCTTTTATTGGTGCTATTATTGGTGCAGCTGCTAGTATTGCTGGTGGTATAATTAAAGGTAATAAACAAAAGAAAGCTCAAGAAAAAGCTCAAGCTGAAGCTCAAGCTGCACAAGACCATAAAGATGCTTTACAAAATGCTCAAGCTTTAACTAGTGCTTATGCTAATCAAGATTATGTTGACCAATATAATGATAAATTAACTCTTAAATGTGGCGGTAGAGTTCGACATAAAGCTGGTTTCGGTACTGAATTTGCTGATGCTCTTCCCGGTTTAGGTAATCTTGCTAGTTCTATTACAGGAGTTCAAGGACTTGGTGAATTAGGTACTGCAATAGGTCAAGGTATTTCTGCTAATCAACAAATTAATGAAAATAAACGTATTGCTCAAGAAGCTGAACAGCGTAAACAACTTCAAGCTGGTCAACAGCAACTTAATATTACTTCTGATAAAATGACTAATCCAATGACTATGTATCAGCGTTCTAGTTTTATTAATAAATATAAATGTGGTGGACGTAGAAAAGCATGGATTGGTGCTGCTATTGGTGCTGCTGGAAGTTTAATTGGTGGTATGTTTGGAAGTAAAGGACAACAACCAATTCAAGTTAAACAAGCTGACCAAGCTAGTTATAGTGCTCCTAAAACTGGTCTTGAACGTCCTGAATGGATTACTAATGCTACTGTTCAACAACCTGTTATGCCTCAATCAGTATATCGAGATAGGCTAAATGTATATCGCTGTGGCGATCATAAACGCTAATCTTTTGCTCTCTGTTGAATTATTATATATAGGTATGAACTATTAATCGGCTGATAGTCTATCGTTCAACAGAGAGCCTTAAAATCAATCAAATTACAATTTCTCATTATATTATATAAAATGCCTAGAAAAGATAAAGTTATTCATATAAGTAATTTACCTAGTACATTTAGAGGTAATGTTACTCGTAATGGAAGATTTATTCAAAATGGTATTCCTCCACTTGGTGGAGCTTATGATAAAGTTGCTAAATCTACTGGTTTAATAAGACTTGGTAATGAATTTCTCTATAATGGTGTAAACAATTTAGTGTCTAAAGATAATAGAGAAAAATTAATGAATAATACTGCTGGTAGACTTATTAATTATGTTAAAGATTTTAATAAAGAATCTCTTCCTAGTGATGATGAACTTGGACCAACATTTCCATTTAATATTATTCAAACTCCTAGAAGTAATGGAAAAAAGCTTCCTCAAAAGCAATATGCTGTTGGTGGTAAAATACCAAATGTAGTTGCTGGTGGTATTGCTAAACCTCTTGGTAATAATTTCTTTTATATGAATGGAAGAAAACATAGTCAAGGTGGTATTGATATTGGGCCTAGTGATAAAACAGGTATTGAAGTAGAAGACGGTGAAGTTGTTGAAACTAATGGTAATGAACTTAAAGTTTATTCTGCACAGCCTATACTTAACGGTGCTAGTCCTGCTCAATTAGTTATGGGTGGAGCTAATCCTAATAAAGTATTTAAAGCTCAAGAAGATTTTAAAGATAGAAATAGAATTAATGATGATGGAACTAAATATAAAGAAGGTGGCAAAATTTATCAAGCACCTGATGAATATAAAAGACAAATCGCTGAAAGTGGTTCGATAATTATTGGTGGTTATCCTACAATAGCTGGTAATAGAAATTATAAATTTATTAAAGGTTTAACTAAAGCTTCTAGAATAGGTAGAACTGCTACTAATTTTATTAATTTAGGTAGACAAAAGATTTATGATTTAGCTAATAAAATTGATAATACTTGGATTAATCAAGGTATTAAAGAAGTTTATAGAACAACTATCGGTAAACATGGTAGTAATATTCCTAGAACTGTTGATTATATTACTAATAAATTAAATATAAATGAAGATAATAAAAAAGCTATGGGTGGATTAAATAGAAATAAAGATTATGGCTCTAAAAAGAAACCTTATCCTAGTGTAGCTAAAAAAGATTTTGCTGGTGGACATAGAAGTTATCCTATTCCTACTAAAGCTGATGCTGTTGACGCTTTAAGACTTGCGGGATTACATGGGCGTAGCGATGTTAAAGCTAAAGTTTATAATAAATATCCAGAACTTAGAAAGAAAGGTAATGTTGGATTAGTTGTTAGTATTAATGGTAATATTAAGAATGGATTAATTCATTCTCCATCCTCTACGGGGGGTCTACGCGATAAATTTGCTGTTGGTGGAAATCGTATTAATCGTCATGGAAGAACTTGGGAATATGATGAAAAAATTGGAGCTTATGTTCCTATAACTAATAGAACTATTAATAGAACTTCTGCTTATCCTATTAATAAATCTGCTAGAGGAGAAACTATTGTTGGTAGTGATTATACTTTTAGAAATGGAAGATGGTCTAAAAATAATACTACAAATACTAATACTAATAAACCTAATATTGATAATGGTAATCGTCGTCCTCAATATTATGCAGAACGTAGACTTCCTTTATTTGAAGATGGTGCTGGAATTACTAGTGGTTTAGTTAGAGCTGGTTGGAGTCATGGAAATAACAAAGGTGTTAGTATGAATAATACTAATATTCCAAGTTTATCTGCAACTAAATCTAGCGGGAAGACCCCCCGTAGAGGACGAAGTAAATCAAGTCAATCAACTCAATCTGTTCCTACTAAAACACCTCCTATTGCTGTTTATAATCGTAATCTACCAAAAGTAGAAGCTAGTATTCCTACTACTTTACCTGTTTCTACCAGTACACCTGCTAAAGGAACTACATCTTCAGATGGTAAAGGACAAGGTAAATTTAAAAATCTTACTACTGCTGATTGGATTGGTTTAGGTAGTAATGTTGCTGGCAGTTTAGCTAGTTATTTTGCTAGTAAAAGAGCTATCAATAAAATGAGAGGTCCGGGTCAACCTACTCTTATTAGTGCTAATAAACTTAAAACTAAATATAATATTAATCCTCAACTTGATAGAATTAGAGAAGATAAATTTGAGACTTATCGTGATATTGATTCTAATACTGCTAGTAGTCGTGTTAGTTTAGCTCGTAAACAACGAGTTCGTAATGCTGCTGGTCAAGCTGCTAATGAACTTTATGGTAATAAAGAAAATATAGAAACTAATCTTATTAATCAAGATAGACGTAATCAGCAAAGTGTTCGTCAATTTAATGCTCAACAATACAATCAATATATAGATAGAAAAGCAGCATTTGATAATGGTATTAGAGAAGCTAAAGTAACTAATATTAATAATTTATTTAGTGGAATTAATGCTGGTATTCAAGATATGATTAGTAGATATGAAAATCGTAAAGCTTTAAATAATACTATTGGTGCGATGAGAGCATCTGCTCCTAATGTAGATGATAGAATTATGCGGGATGCTGGAGTTGATTATGATGAATTTATTATTCGTAAACGTAGAAAACTTGGAGGAAAACAATCATGCCGATAAACTTTTATACTCCTACTTTTAGACAACAAGTTAATCCTATTGACTTAAATGTCTTAGCTAGAACTTATAATACTCTTGAACAAGGGCATCAACAAGCTATTCAAACTAAATCTCAGATTGATGCTCAACTTGCTCAATTAGATTTAAATGAAGCTGAAGATGCTTGGCGTCAAGAACAACTTAATAAAGTTCGTAATGCTCTTACTGAAAATATGCAATATGGTAATGCTTATTCTAGTCTTGATGATATAGTTGGAACTTATGGAGATATAACTTCAAGTCCTGGAATGATTGGTCGTTTACGTGCTCAACAAGATTATAAAGCTTATATGGATAATCTTGATAAACGTACTGATTTATCTGAAGATTATAAGAATTATTATCGTGCTATTAATAAATATAATTATCAAGATATAACTGATAAGAATGGTAATGTTATTGGTGGAAGTAAATGGACTCCTATTGATAAAGAAGTTTCTGAAATTCCTATGAATCAGATACTTAATCAAGCACTTCAATGGGCTGCTAAAGAACAAGGCGGCGGTAGTCAAACAAGATGGCTTGATGCTAACGGTAAAGTTACTGATGATATTACTAAATCTGTTACAGGAGAGATTTATTCTCATACTAAAGGTGATTGGCAAAGATTAAGTAAAGCTAAACTTGCTGAAGCCGTTAAAGCTGTTATTGAAAACACTCCTGGCGCTAAAGCTAGTCTTGAACAAGATTATAAGATTGCTAAATGGAAATATGACCAAAATGGTAGTAATCCTGATATAACAGATAAAAATGGTATTCTTCTTACTCCTGAACAATATCTTGCTAAACGTATTGACCCTTTCTATAATGCTGCAACTTTTTATAATCAAAGTAGTAATACTACTTATGGTGAAGCATGGAAAGCTCAATTAGCTTTAGCTAAACAAGCTGGACTAGGAAGTACAAATCAAAGAAAACAAGCTATTGATAATTTAACTTATAAAGGTACTCCTGTTCGTATTGATAATTTTATGCCTGCTCAAGCTCAAGCTGAAATTACTAGCAATAGACAATCAATAGCTGGATTACTTAATAAATATAATCCTGATATTAATATTAATTTAAGTACTGCCAATCCAGATGATATTAGAACTAGTATCATGACTAATATTACTAATCCATCTGATAGAGCCTATGCTTTAAGTTATCTTAATGATATTATTGATAATCAAGAATATATTAATAATCTTAAAGTTGGTAAATCTCAAGATAGTATTGATGGATTTGATACATATAATTCTATTATTAGTTTAAGTGATTTACCTAGTAATAAATATTCAGATAGATATAGTAAATATGTTAATCAAATATTTGGAGATAGTTCTGCTATTAGACAATACTTTAATAATGATGATGTTTATAATTCATTTATTAATGCTATTGGAGGAGAGAAAAAAGCTGCTAGTCTTGGAATAAGATTTGGTTCTGATGATAATGGTTATAGATATGCTGAATTACCTAAAGATTATCATAAATCTATTTATAGTTTTGGTAAAGCTGTTAAAGAAGCTGAAGATACTAGAAATCCTTTAAATGCTTTTCTTAATTCTGCTAAAACTAGATTCTTTGGTTATGGTGATAAATTTGTTAGAGTTGATTCTAATGGTGAAGAACATCATGGTGGATTACCAACAGGTAATAAAGAACCTTATATTGGTTTAATTGATTATGTTGATTCTCTTAAATCTAAAAATGATGCTGTTCTTGATGGTGGTCAAATAACTTCTTCTACTATTGGTATTAGTGCTTTAACTCCAGAATTAGCTGAAATTAATTTTATGATGAACGCTAATCCTGAAGAAGCTAGTAAACTTTCAGCTTATAAAAAGAATAAAGAAGAACAAGCTATGATGGCTATTCGTAGTGGTATTGATTTAACTCAAGGTGAAGCTTATATTACTAGTGAAAATGGAATATTTGAACCTATGACTTCTGAAGATAGAAAAGCTTATACAGCTTATCTTAGAAGTGCTAAAGAAAATGAAATTACTCCTACTAT
>ERZ827440.1761-NODE-1761-length-21918-cov-3.871015_pt1 | contig 21918 bp, 16 predicted proteins | sample MGYA00519774_ERZ827440 | MGnify/ENA primary metagenome ERZ827440 (study PRJEB31778, sample SAMEA3449302) | human gut metagenome | biome: human gut; feature: human-associated habitat; material: faeces | place: United Kingdom | collected 2010/2012 ... | reverse complement strand
TAAAGTGTTAAATTTTTTTAATAAAGAAAAAATAAGAGATAGTGAACTTAATAAGGAGATTATTATCAACATATTTGATTCAATAATTAAAGCATATAGTGGAGAAGATAAGGTAAATAATGTACTTAAATTATACTATATTTGTGAACAACATTATGATTATAAAATAATAAATGATATAATAAATAGATTAAAGGATAATAAAATACTTTTGGGATTTTTTAAGGCATATTTAAATTCAAATAGTAAAAAAAGATTAAGAGAATATGAGTATATAATTGATGATGAATGCATGAACTATTTCTATAATCAATATAAAATAGGCAAATATAGTGATAAAATTGCTGAAGATATCTTGAGATTTTGTAGCAAAAAATTAATGTCTTATGATAAGTTAAAGATAGAATATGAATCAAAAACTGGAAAAAAGATATTTGAGTATATACCAAGAAAGAAAATGGATTTTGATTCAATTAAAAGAGAAAGTAAAAAGATATTCATAGATAAAATGTTTGAAAAAGACCAATTTATTAAGTACATTAAAGATTTTTTAAATTCACTAAACAAAAAGGAAGTTACTATTGAAGAATTACATGAGTTATATGATGTATATGAAGCAGACAAACAATTTTATGAGTTATATTTTTTTATTTGTTCACAATTTAATAAAGTTAAGAGGTTTAATATTCATAGCTTTGATAAGTGGGATTGGGATTGGTTTATATTTGTACATACATATACAATGATTTCAGATAAAGAAAGTGAATTGGAACTATCTGAAATGCAAAAAGCTAAAATAGAAGAATTAAGTAATAAGTATCTTAAATTAGTTAATTTTAAAAATGCAATAAAATATACTAAATATGATAATGCAAATAGAAGTTGGACAACCAACCAATTGTGTGTATGTTTATGGTATTATAAATACAAATTTAATTTTAAATATCCGACTAATGTTTTATTGGATATGTTAGAATTTGAGTATTATATAAATGGAGAAAAGGTAGGAATAGATTATTTAATACAAGAATTAAAACCAGAATTAATAAAACAAAGAGTAAAGAAAAATTTGCATGATCGAAAGATCCATATGGACGTGTTTGAAAACCATATTGATTATTGTATAAATAATAATGTTAATAGTTGTGAAAAAGATGTTGTACAATATTTTTGTAATAAAAAATTACCATATGACGAAAGGGACAACGCATATAGATATTTAATATATATCATTGGAATAAAAAAATGTATAGATAAGTATTTTTATAATTTAGAACAGGAATATCAAAATCATTTAATGCCTAAAATTATAGAGTCAGATAAAGACATCATAACAGATTGGCTAATACACAAATTAAATAATAGTAAAAAAATAGTTAATAAGGAAAGAGTTGAAATCATAGTATTTAACGGGTATAATTTTAATTTATATAAACATGAAAGGAAAGAATTGTATGGGACTTACAGAAATAATTATATTAAGTATAGGTTTATCAATGGATGCCTTTGCAGTAGCAATGTGTAAAGGGTTATCAATGAAAAAAATGAGTTGGAAGAAAGCGATGATAATAGCATTATATTTTGGATTTTTTCAAGCTGTGATGCCATTAATAGGATATGGTTTAGGTATAAAATTTCAGCAAAGTATAGCAAATATAGATCATTGGATAGCTTTTATTTTATTAACAATAATTGGTGTTAGTATGTTAAAAGAAATATGGAACGAAGCGGAAAGTGAAAATAATGACAATATTGACTTTAAAAGTATGATTGTATTAGCTATTGCAACAAGTATAGATGCTTTGGCTATTGGAATAACATTTGCATTTTTAAAGTGCAATATAGTGTTTTCAGTTACTTGTATAGGTATAACAACATTTTTACTTTCACTTATTGGTGTAAAAATAGGAAATATATTTGGTGCAAAATACGAAAAAAAAGCTCAATTGATTGGAGGACTAATATTAATATTACTAGGAATAAAAATATTATTAGAGCATTTGCGGAGTAATTAATATTTAAAGTTACTATTTAAACAAATACACATTTTTTATAAAATATAAAAAATATATTTTTTATATTGTTTATAATAAAAAATAAGTGTATAATAAGAACAACTTATACCGAAGAGTAAAAAGAAAGGAAGATTAGTTTTTAATGGAAGAAAGTAGTAAAAGTAATAAAATTTTAAAATTGATTTCTGAATGGGGTCCATGTATATTAATAGCTGTGATTATTGTAATATTAATAGAAATTTTTGTTGGATTTCCTACAGTAGTAAGTGGAGCATCAATGGATTCAACGTTAAAAGATGGGCAACGTTTATGGATAAGTAAAATAGGACTGGAAACACATAAATATCCACAAAGAGGAGATATAATAACATTTGAAGCACCTTCAACGACATATATAACAAAAGCAAGTTATAATCCAAATGAACCAAAGGCTAAATATAAAAATGAATCTAAAGGAATAGATAAAAAAATAATATCTATTATAAATATATTTGGAAAAACAAGTTTCATAAAAAGAGTAATAGGTTTACCAGGTGATCATATAGAAATAAAAAATAAATCAGTCTATAGAAATGATCAAATATTGAATGAAGAATATTTAGATGCAGGAACAGTTACAGATTCAGCAGAAGGCCTTTTCTTAGATGTAGTAGTACCCGATGGTTATGTATATGTGTTAGGTGATAATAGAGAGGTATCTGGTGATAGTAGAAGATTTGGTTGCATTCCAGTAGAAAAAATAGAAGGAAAGGCAGTTTTTAGATTTTGGCCATTAAATAAAATTGGAACAGTTAAATAAATGAAAACTATTAACTAAGGAGGAATTTATTTTGAATACAGAAAAAGAAAACGAAGAAAAATATCCAAAAGAATTAAAAAATGTCAAATTAGAGTATGCATATATTGGTTTATTATTAGAAAATCCAAAATCAATATCAAAATATTATTTATCATTTGAAGATAGTCAATTTTCGGATCAAATGGCATTAAATTTATATAAAAGTATTTTATTTACAGAAGGTGGAAGATTTGCACCAGAAAATATAAAAAGAGATTTTTCATATCCAAAAACTTCGGAAGAAATATATAAATTAAAGCAACAATTAAAACAAGAAGCAATGAAAAATAATTATTCAATAGAATCTGTATATACAAAAATTAAAAAATTATTTTTAATAAAGAAGTATTACTTAAAAGCACCAACAAAAAAAATTCAAGATCAAATATTAGAAATTAAATATTATAAACGATATAAAGAAATGACAATTGATGAATTGGAAAATATTATATCTCAAATTGGGATAAAAAGAGGAATTAGCGAAGGCAGGTTAAATGCAGGAGTAACTAATTTTTTGTTAGAAGGAGAAAATGCACTTACAAGTGGACTACCACTGCCATTTCCAATATTAACAGATGTATTCAAAGGTTTAAGAGTTGGCGAAACAATGGCTTTTGCTATGCCATCAAACAGTGGTAAAAGTAGATTTACAATTAATCTTGCTGCACATATTGCTTTTGTAGAAAAGAAAAAAGTTTTAATAATTTCAAACGAAATGTCTGAAGAAAAAATGAAATTATGTTTAATAACTACAATAGTAAACAATCCAGAAATTCAAAAATTATTTGGACAAGAAATTAGGAAAACCGAAGGAGAAATATTAGAATATCAGTATAGACCAGATAAAAAGGGGTCTGTAAAAGTAGATAAAAAAGGTTATATTTTAAGGGAAGAAGGCGAAACACAGGAGCATTTTATAAAAAAATTAAAAAAATATTCTTCAGAGTTTAGACAAATAATAGAGGCAACAAATTGGCTTGAAACACAAAAAAGTAATCCTATATGTTTTATGCATGTGGCCGAACATACAAATGATGATTTATATAAGATAATACTAGACTATTATTACAAAGAGGGTGTGGAATATGTATTTTATGATACTCTAAAAACAGATATAGAGCATATAGGTAATGGAGAAGAAATAAAAAAGACTGCTACAGTATTATCAAATATAGCACAAAAATATAAAATGTTTATAGGTTCAACATTACAGTTATTAGAAAGTACAACTGCTCCAGTTAATTTAACTATAAATGATATGGCGGCAAGTCGAACTGTAAAAGAAGTTTTAGATACGTTATGTTTATTTAAGCAAATAAATAGTCAATCATTTGGTGATTATGAATATTCTGAAATAGAAGAAGCTAAACAATATAAAAATATAAAAGTCTATGAAAATCCAGATATTAGATATTATGCTTGTGTCGTAGATAAGAATAGAGCCGGTGCAAAACCAAAATTATTATTTAAGTTAAATTTGGCATATAATGAATGGTTTGAATTAGGTTATTTAAGAATGAAACAAAAGTTGAAATGAGGTTGTAGAATTTATGCAGAAAATATCTTTACAAAAAAGAAGTTTTTTTAATAGTATAGGATTAGATGTAAAAAATATGCCAAGTGAATTAAAAATTAAGATATCTAGTATGCAAAATAAATTGCCTATTGAAGATATTAGCTTTTTTAAAAACGAAAAATTAGTTAGCTCTTCTAACAAATATTTTAGACTAAAAAATTTGATTGGAACAGTAAGTGATGAATATGATGGACAAACTTGGATTGAAGTCTTTATAAACAATAAAAATTCAGATGAAATAATAAAACAGTATTTTAAAAACCCAAATTATTATTTTAGAGAATTAAGAAAATTAGATCAAACAACATTAAATCATAATAATGAATTAGAGCTATATGAAGATAATGGAAAAATTTTTATAAAAGATGGTGTAAGTAGATTAGCTCTTATGATGATAAAATATCTATTAGAAATGTCAAGAGCACAAACAAAAGAAGAACGTTTGATTATAAATAAGCAATATACTTTTGTTGCAAATGTAAAATCAATTCCAAAAGATAGAGATATAATATATTTAATAAATATGTTATTAAATATTTATGGTGAAAAATTAAAAATTGAAAAAAGCGGGGAAGCTGTTGATGAGTGTCAATATCTTTTTAAGTATGGGACAAAATCGTTTGAAATAAAAAGTAAAAATGAGCTAGAAAATTTTATAAAAAATAGTTATTTGCCTAAAGAGTATAAAAGCGAAGAAAGATTAAAAAATAAAATTCTAAATTTAATAAAAATAGGATTGGCATATAAAAAAGATGAAACAAATGAGGAAGCTTTTTTAGTTATGGGAAAAATATTTCCAAATTACGAAGTGTTTATAAAATATTATAAGAAAATACAAAAATACGATATAGAGCAAAAACTATTTGAAAAGTTAGATTTAGAAAATATTACATATGAGGTAATTTTAAAAAAAATGATAAAGATTGTTAAACAAGAGGAAAAAGAAAATAAAAAACAAAAAACAAGTGAAAAAAAGAATTCTTCTGAAAAGAAGACAAATAAACTTGAAAAGGCAAAAGAAAAAAATGCAAAAGATATAAATAAAACCATAGAAAAAAATAATGAGGAAAGTAAAGATGAAATAAAAGAATTAAAAGGGGAAATTGATGCTCAAATTGATTATATTCTAGAAAATATATCCTTAACATATTATGGATTAAAAACAGAGGAAGCAAAGGTAATGGTTTTAGCTTGTAGTGCAGGAATAACTTTAAATATTGATAAGCTAAATGAGGATAGTATAAATTTAAATATAAATGAAATAAAAGAGCAAAGTATAAAATTTAGAAAGAATATAGAAACAGAAGAATCAATAAAGAAATTAAAGGATTATAAAGAAGTATTAAAAGACCTAAAAAAATTAGCTGATGATAAAAATATAGGTATAGGATATTCTGACGAAATGAATAAGATTTTTATAAATTGTTTTAATAAAACTATACAGAAAATGATAACAGATGCTAAACTAAAAAAATTAGAATTACAAAGAATTGAGATTGAAAAAGAAAAATGCTCTTTTTTTAGTAAATTAATTGGAAAGGCAAAGTTAAAACAAGCAAAATTGGATAATATTAATTTAAAAAAACAGTTAATTCTTAGTGAGTCACAGTTTACAGATAAATCGTATAATTATTTAGAAGATGGATTATCAGATATATACATTTATTTACAAGAAGAAAATGATAACAGTTATGTATCAGATATTAAATTGTTTTTTAAAAACATTGAGAATAATTCTCAAATAAAAGCTATGATAGATAATGAAAAGTTAAATAAACTGATAGAAGAAAAGCAAAATCATAGACGTAACTTACCACAATTAGTACTTTCAAAGGAAAAAAGGAGATTATTTAGTAAGGCACAAATTAATTTAATGGAAGAAAAGAATAATGAATTAAAAAGAGTTATACAAATAACAAGAGCTAATTCATTGAAATTGCAGAATACAGGAATGATTCCAATATTAGGTAATATAAAGACTACGAAATCAGTAAATAAATTTTGCAAAAATCTAAGTGAAATAAATAATACGATAAAATATCAAATCTAATAGAGTTCTAATACAACTCCTGTACGAATAGAATTAAACAAAACTATTCGTATGGGGGTTTTTATATGAAAAATATATCAATAGAGGAACGTGCATGTAAACTTGCACATTATATAATAGATTCAAAAGATACAGTAAGAGGTGCTGCAAAAAAATATGGAGTAAGTAAAAGCACAGTACATAAAGATGTATCTGAAAGATTATTAAAAATTAATCCTGGATTAGCATCTGAAGTAAGAGAAATATTAAATGAAAACAAAGCAGAACGTCATATAAGAGGTGGAATGGCAACAAAATTAAAATACAGTCAAAAAAGAAAACAACGGTCAAATATAAAATATTTTGTAGATATTTGAAAAAAAATATGATATAATCACACAAAAGAAAAAACGAAGGGAATGAATTAAATGAAAAAGCCAGAATTATTAGCACCAGCTGGATCTTTTGAAAAAGCAAAAACAGCTTTTTTATATGGAGCAGATGCAGTATATGCAGGAACATCATCATTATCACTTAGAACAAGAGCTGAAATGCAAGATAATGATTTAGAAAAAACAATAAATTACGCACATAGCATAGGAAAAAAAGTTTATACAGCAATAAACATATATGCGTGGGATGAAAACTATGAAGAAATAGTAAATCAAGCAAGAATGTTAGAAAAATTAAAGGTAGATGCTGTAATAGTTGCTGATGGTGGAATAGTAGAAATAATAAAAAAAGAAGCGCCAAGTATTGAAATACATATAAGTACTCAAGCAAACATTGTAAGTGCTCATACAGCAAATTTTTGGTACAAAAATGGAGCAAAAAGAGTAATTTTAGGAAGAGAGCTTAATAAAAAACAAATAAAGGAAATAATAGACGAAACTTCAAAAGATTTAGAAACAGAAATATTTGTACACGGAGCTATATGTTTTGGCTATTCTGGAAGATGTTTCTTAAGTGATTTTTTAGCTGGCAGAAGTGCAAATTTAGGTGATTGTGCACAAAGTTGTAGATGGGCATATAATGTTTATGTAGAAGAGCATAATAAGCCTGGAAATCTAATGCCGGTTGAATATGACGATAAAGGAACTTATATTTTTTCCTCAAAAGATTTATGTTTAATAAAAGAAATTCCAGAAATAATTGAAATGGGGGTTGATAGTTTAAAAATAGAGGGGAGATTAAAAACAGAATATTATTTAGCATCTGTAGTAAATGCATACAGAAATGCAATAGATGATTATATAAAAAATCCAAAAGATTATGATTACGCAAAATATTTAAAAGAGCTAGAAAAAACAAAAACAAGAGGATTAACAACATTTTATTTTAATGACAGAAATAACAAAGATTTTCAAGAATATGAAGGAAAACAATATAATCCTAATTATGAATTTGGTGGAAAAATAATAGATTGTTCTGATTCAAAAATTGTAGTAGAAATAAAAAATAAATTAGTAGTGGGAGATTATTTAGAAGTAATAATTCCAAACAAAATAAAGCCATATGAGTTTAAAATAGAACAATTATGGGACACAGAAACAGATGAAAAAATACAATTTGTAAATCCAGGAAGAGCAGGTCAAAGCGTAAAAATGAATATACCAATAAATGTAGAAAGAGGATGGATATTAAGAAGAAAAAAATAATTACAATTAAAAGAACAACAGAAGACCTTGACAAATATAGTACTATTGATTAAAATAAAAATGATGAAATTAAACAAAAGAAAGGATTTTTATTATGAACTTAATTAATGAAAATGAGGAAAAAGAGCAAGTTGAAAAGAAGAAAAAAACATTAAAAATTATAATAGGAGTAATAGTTGCTTTAGTTTTTATAGCTATTGCCATTGTAGTTTTTTCGACAATAAAAAATAAAAATACATTAAAGTTGCAAGTTAATGATAAAAGTGTATCAATTCCTGACGGTTTGTTCCTAATGAGTGATTCAAAAAACTTAGCTATGGAAAATGGTCAAATATATATTTCTGTACGAAAACTAGTTTCTGTATTAGGTGGAGGAATAGAATATTATAATGATGAATACAAAAACAAAGGCGAAGATACTACAAAATGTTATATAAAGACATCAAATGAATATACATCTTTTTTATCAAATTCCTCTCAAATATATAAGGCAGTTGTATATGATGAACCACAAGAAACCGGAAATACATCAAATAATATTACTAATCAATCAAGTAGTAAAAAAAATAATGAAGAAAAGCAAAAAATAACTGAATATGAGTATTTTAATATAGAAAATGGTGTTAGATATATAAATGGAGAGATATATGCTAGCCAAGATGCAATTAAATTAGGTTTTAATGTAATTATTAGTTATGATCAATCGCAAAAACAAGTAAAAATATATACATTAGATGCAATAGAAACCAAAGTAGCAAATGTAGTAAAATTAGCTGTAATAGGAGATGATTGCAGTTATACAAATAAAAAATTATTGAAATATGGATTAGTTTTAATAAGAAATAATGACGGAGATTACGGAATTGCAAACTATAATAATTATCAAGAAGGTAATTATCTTGTAAGTTGTAAATATTCTAATATTAGATTTTGCGAAAGCACTAGTACAATAGTTGTAACAACATCTTATGATGGAAAACAAGGAATATTAAAGCTTGATTTAGTAAACAAAGATAAAGCGGATACTTTAATAGAGCCAAGATATCAGGTAATAAAACAAATGGACGAATCATTAGATTTATACTTGATAAAGGAAAACGGAAGATATGGAATAATAGATATTTCAGGAGATAATATTAATGTAGTATTAAAATCAGAATATCAGCAAATTGGAATTGATGGAGATTATTTATATAGTGATATGGATAATAAATATGTAATAAATGACAAATATATTCCGGTAAAAATAGATGACAAATGGGGAATTGTATCAATACAAGGAAAACTTTTAATTTCACCACAATATCAAGGAATAGGTTGCAATTTAGGAGAAACAGGAAGTGGAGATGGAGTAATAATTTTACCAAAATTAGTTAATGGAGTTGATGCTATAGTATTCCTTACAACCGTACAGGAGCAAACAAAATTATATTCAATGGTAAATGTTCAAACAGGAGCAAAAATTGGAATTGAAGCTAATGAGATATATTCAAAATATGAAGATAATCAAAGAAACTATTATTTAAAAATAAATGTAAATGGTGCAGTTCAAAAGAATTTAAATATTTATAATTTATTTGGTTCGAAAGCGGAGGATGTAACAAATACTGATGAAATAGAAAATAGTAAAAATAATAATACAATTAATGATATAAATAATAACGTAAATGATAATATAAACAATAACATAAATAATAATATAAACAATAGTGTAGATAATAGCGTAAATAATAACTTAAACAATACAATTAATACTAATGCAACTAATGACATAACAAATGATTCTAAAAATGTAAACACAAATAATGTATCAGAAACTAATGTTACACAAACATTAAGAAATGGTGTAATACAATAAAACAAAAAGTGCTCTTTATGAATAAGATAAAGTGCACTTTTTTATTTGCAAAATAAAAAATAAGCTTGAATTAAATAGTATATTAGGATATATTATATGTGTACAAATGAGGGAGGCGGTTTATTATGGAAAACAGTATTAAGTTAAATTTAAAAGAATCAGGAATATCTAGTAGAGATGTTTTTAAATATTCAGAAGAAGTAAAAAAAATTCACAATTATTTAAATAAAACAACAAATATAAAGCAAGAATATACTGGTTGGGTTACTTGGCCAGATTTATATGATAAAAAAGAATTTGAAAAAATCAAAAAAATTTCTTCAAAAATCAAAAAAAATTCGGAAGTATTGGTTGTTATAGGAATAGGAGGTTCATATTTAGGGGCTAGAGCCGTAATTGAGGCTTTGAGCAAACATTTTAAATCAAATAATTCAGTTGAAATATTGTATGTTGGAAATAACTTAAATCCAAATTATATAAATGAAGTTATAGATTATGTATCGGATAAAGATATATCAATAAATGTAATTTCAAAATCTGGAAAAACAACAGAGCCAGCAATTGCTTTTAGAATATTCAGAAATCTAATGGAAAATAAATATGGAATAGATGGTGCAAGAAAAAGAATTTTCATAACAACAACAAGAAAAAAGGGGGCTCTATATAAAATTGCAATGCAAGAAAAATATGTGAAATTATCAATACCAGAAAATATAGGAGGAAGATATTCTGTATTAACGGCAGTTGGTTTATTGCCAATGGCTGTAGCTGGATTAGATATAGATAAAATAATGAAAGGAGCAATGATAGCAAAAGAAAAATATAATGAGGAAAATTTAAGATATAATGATTGTTATAAGTATGCAGTTGCAAGGAATATATTGTTTAATAGAGATAAAAATATAGAAATATTAGGCACATATGAACCAAAATTATCATATTTTATCGAGTGGTGGAAACAATTATTTGGAGAAAGCGAAGGAAAAAATTACACAGGAATATTTCCATCAGGTGCAGTATATACAACAGACTTACATTCTTTAGGTCAATATATTCAAGAAGGTAGAAGAAACTTATTTGAAACAATTATAAATATTAAAAATTCCAATTCAGATATAATAGTAAGTTATGATGAGGAGAATTTAGATGAATTAAACTATATTGCAGGAAAATCATTGTCTTATGTAAATAAAAAAGCTATGGAAGGTACAATCAAAGCTCATGTAGATGGAGGAGTCCCTAATATTTTAATAAATATGGATAATCTAAATGAAGAAACAATAGGACATTTAATCTATTTTTTTGAAAAAGCATGCGCGGTATCTGGAATGTTATTAGGTGTAAATCCATTTGATCAGCCTGGAGTTGAAAAATATAAAGAAAACATGTTCGAACTACTAGGAAAATATGAGTAAAATATATCCCTGTATGAAGTAATAATTCATATAGGGATATATATCTATTATAAGGTCTTTTGACATTTACAATTAATTGTGAAAACTCTTTGAAGTAATTCTATAAAAGTAGTTATATTAATTCCAATAAGAAATTTATTAAACAAATATCGACAAAATACTTCACTAAAAAACCCATTTATGATATGATGTATATATATTTTTAGAAATGAGGAGTACATATGAAAACAATAAGAAATATAATTTTAGTAATAATATTTGGAGCACTAGTTGGATTTGCATTATATATAGCACCAAATTACAAAAAAGATCCAAATGAAAATGTAACAAATCTTGTTATAAATTACACTAATGTTACAGGAAAGATGAATGGAAAAGTAATAATTGATGATAATGAAACAATATATTTATCTTTAGATGATATTGAAAATTATTATGATAGATATATATTTTTTGAAAAACAATACAATTATATAATTGCAACAGCAAATGGAAAAACAGCATGTTTTGATATAAAAAATCAAACATTAACAATTAATGATAAAAAAGAAAAATGCAAAATTATAAATCAAGATGATAAGTATTACATTCCAATTACAGCTCTAGAAAGTGTATATAATATAAATGTAAAATATGTTTCAGATTATAACACTGTAGTAATTGATTCATTAGATAAACAGCTAGAAACAGCAAAAACAAATAAAGAAGTTGGGGTAAAATCTAAAAATATAGAATTATCAAGAACTTTGGAAAAATTGCAAGCTGACACAACTGTTTCAATTGTTCCAAATGATGAAAATAAGGATTATAAAGGTTGGACATTAGTAAAAACTGATAATGGAAAAATTGGATATATAAAAAGTGAAAATTTAACAGATTTTAAAACAGAAAGATCTGAAGAAAAAGAAGAACAAAAAACTATAAGTATAGCTTGGGAATATTTTTCAAAAGTATCCAAAGCTCCAAAAAATGATATAACAACAAAATATGATGGAATAAATGTTGTAGCACCTTCGTTTTTTTATTTAGAAGATAGTCAAGTTAAAGAAAATGTTGGAATAGACGGAATAAATTACATTAATTGGGCTAAAAACAATAATTATGAAGTATGGGCAATGGTTCAAAACAACAATGATAGTAAAGCTAAAAAAGATGAATTTTCAAAATGGGTAAATGATTATGAAAAAAGACAAGAAATTATAAATCAAATTGTAAATTATGCTCAAGGATATAAATTAGATGGAATAAATATAGATTTTGAAAACATATACAAAACAGATAAAGATGCTTTGTCTAGATTTATAATAGAGCTAAAACCCAAGTTAGAAAATATAGATGTAACATTATCTGTTGATGTTACTGAACCAGATGGATCTGATAGTTGGTCTTTATGTTTTGATAGAAATGTCATAGGAGATGTTTCAGATTACATAGTATTTATGGCATATGCTCAATATGGAAGTTCATCTAAAAAAGCAGGAAGTACAGCTTCTTATGATTGGGTAGAAAAAAATATAAATAAATTTATAAAACAAGAAGGAGTAGAAGCAAATAAAATAATATTAGGAATACCATTATACACGCGATTATGGAAAGAAAATGGTTCAGAAGTAACTAGTACAGTAATCGCTATGAAAAATGAAGATAAATATATAAAATCAGAAGTAACATGGCTTGAAAGTGCACAACAAAAATATGTTGAATATACAGATAAAAATGTAACATATAAAATGTGGATAGAAGATGAAGATTCTGTAAGACAAAAATTAAATTTAATAAAAAAATATAATTTAACAGGTGCTGCTTTTTGGCAAAAAGGTTTTGAAAAAGACGATATATGGCAGATTGTTAAATCACAAATAATGGAATAAAAAATAAACACCTACATACAAATATTATGTAGGTGTTTTATGAATTATATAATAGGATACATAAATTGTAAAAAAGCTCTAAAATTTAAAAAATTGCAAAAAATTATTGGTTATATTTATTTCAAAATTAAAGTAATTAGAATAGATGAAAATAAATTCAATATTGAAGTAAATTCCAATAAGTTTAATAAAAGAAGAATAAAAAAAATTGAAAAAACATTAAAAACGTACAATATAAATAAATTAGTAATTTCAAACGAAATAGATTGTGAAAGTAAAATAATTTTAAATAATCTTATAAAATCAAGTGAAAAAATTTTAATGAAAGGTATTATAAAGAATATCTTAAAATATATTTTTAAAAATCAAAATACAGATTTAAGATTTGAAGATATATTTATTACCATAAAAGATGATAAAAATAAGGAAACAATTAAAGATATAGCCAATGAAGCAAAATCAATTAACATAGTTACAGATACAATAAAAAAAATGAGAAGATTATCAATAAACTTAGAAAAAGAAGAAAATATAATTTTTTCAATTTCAAATAATTGTAAAAAAGGATTAAAAAGAGCCAAAACAATAATAAATTTTGATTATACAGATGAATTTTTTGAAAAATTTAAGGTTAATAGAAATGCAATAATTATAAATTTGAATGACCATGAGTTAAAATTAGGTAATTATTATCAAGGAGTAATAATTGAAAATATTGAAATTGCTTATAACAATAATGAAAAAAGCAATTATAATAAAACAAAATTATATGAATCATATATATGCAATTTAAATTATTTTTCAATACAAGAAAAATATAATGAAGATAATTGCATAATAAGTAATTTAATAGGAAAGAATGGATTTATACAAAATAGAGAGCTGAAAAAAGTTCGTACAGAGCTTGACAAATTAAGTAAAAAGGATTAAGATATTTGGGATTCAATATGATAAAAATAAACTTTTTTAAAACGGAAAGGAATGAACATATATGGAAGAAAACAAAGAGGTTATATTAACACAAGAGGGGTTTGATAATCTAGAAAAAGAATTAGAATATTTAAAAACAGAAAAAAGAGCTGAAATATCAGAAAGAATAAAAATAGCGTTAGGATTTGGTGATTTATCAGAAAATTCAGAATATGATGAAGCAAAAAATGCACAAGCAGAAAATGAAGCTTTAATAGTTGAATTAGAAAATAAGGTAAGATATGCTAAAATAATAGATGAATCTGAAATAGATACAAAAACAGTACAAGTTGGAAACACAGTAAAATTATTAGACATTGAATTTAATGAAGAAGTAACATATACAATAGTTGGTTCAACAGAAGTTGACTTAACACAAAATAGAATTTCAAATGAATCTCCAATGGGAAAAGCTTTATTAGGAGCAAAGAAAAATCAAACAGTAGAAGTTCAAGCTCCAGCTGGAGTTATAAAATATAAAATTTTATCAATAACTAAATAATATAAAAAACTTATTGTTAACTGAAAATAACAGTAAGTTTTATTTTTTTGTATAAGTATAATTTGCTAAAACTAGTTAAATAGTGCAAGAGCCAGAAGTATAAATTAATTTGTGAGAAAAAATATTAAATTTACTTGATATTTTATGTGAAATGATGTAAAATTAACATTAATCTTCATTTTGCAGAAGAAAGTGATTGGGCTGAATTGCCACACAATAGATGTTTTCTGATTTTCATCTAATCTCAATTAGTCAAATTGTACTAAATGTACATGCTTGTTGCATAAGTGAAAGGGTAGCAACAGGAAAAACAAATTCGCAAATTATGAAAAATATTTCAATTGTAATTTCAACAATTATATGTGTAGTTATTTGTCTTGCAAATAACTTTACTGCAGTAGCAGTGAATACAACAATTTATATTGTTAAAGAAGGTGATTCCTTTTATTCGATTGCAGATATGTACAATCTCGAAGTCGCGGAATTAGTCAAGAGCAATGAAAAAAAATTAGATGATGTTTTGCTTGCTGGTGAAAAATTGAAAGTTCCAATAAACGGAGTTCAAAACACAACGCAATCAAATATTCACATTGTTGAAAATGGAGAATCATGGAGTTCCATAGCAAGTCTTTACGGGATATCTATATCAGCACTGCTACAACAAAATAAGCACACGATAAATGAGACTATATATCCTGGGGAAAAATTGGAAATACCTACGAAAAAGACAAACACTACATTATTAGCATCAAAAACATTGTATAATGTACCAAATGGAAACAGTTGGTATAACATTCAAAAATCTGCAAATGCTATAAATGGAATTGTGTTAGATTCGGGAGAGACCTTTTCTTGGTTCTTATATGTAGGTGCTTGTGGAGAAAATGATGGATACTTATCGGCAGATGCGTATAATGAAAATGGGGAAAAAGTTAAAGATTATGGAGGTGGAATTTGTTTTACTTCTACAACTCTAATGCAAACTGCACGAGAGGCTGGAATGCAAATCATAGAAAAACATGATCATTCCAAACCGGTTGCTTATGCTAAAAGAGGTGATGAAGCAAGCATTAACTTTAACAACTGGGATTTGAAGTTTGTAAATAAAACAGGTTACACTGTAAAGTTTATAGCAACAACAAATTCTAGCGGTGCACTAACTATAACATGCTCAGTAGTGTAAAAAAATAAAAAAATCAGAAAAATAAAAGCTTCAACATGTATTGTTGAAGCTTTTTTTTAGTAGATATAGTATAAATAATAAGAAGTAAGTATTAGGATAATTTTTGGGAAAATCTTGTAATTTACGTAAAAATTTAGTATAATAGATAACATAATTGGTTATTGGAGGAAATATGAAAAAAATTGTAAAAAATGCTATATTTATAGTAATTTTAATTGTAATAGCAATGTCAATATTCAATATTTCATATGCTATGTTAAGTACTGGCAATTTTTCAAAATTGTCAACAGTTAAAAATACTACAGTTTTCACAAAAGATAACGATGTTAAATATTCAAATTTACAAAGTTACAAAATTGAAAATAAAGACTACAATAATTCAGCATATTATCAAACAATTAAAGTAAAAAGAAATACACCATATAAAATATCATGTATGATTAAAACAAGTAATGTAGAAATAAATAATAATACAAAAAATAGTGGAGCAAAAATAAGTATATTTAATTCTGAAGAAGAATCTACAGCAATAACAGGTACAAATGAATGGCAAAAAATTACTTTAATGTTTAATTCAAAAAATGAAGAAAATTTACAAATAGCTTTTATGCTAGGTGGAAATTCAAATGAAGGATCTGCAAAAGGAATAGTATGGTTTGCAGATTTTAAAATTGAAGAAGGAACGGCAAACTCAAATAATAATTGGAATGTAGCATGTTTTGTATTTAAAAATACAGATGTAAATATAAATAAAAAACAATATAAATATGAAATGAGCAAAGATGATATTAATCAAATAAATGACTGTATGAAAAGATTTAAATCAACATGTGAAGAGTTTTCAAACAACAATATTACAATATCATACAAAATAATTGAAATAGAAAATCCTATAAAAAGCATGTCATATGATGAGAAAAAGGGATATTATATTGATTCAAAAGATATTGCTAAAGATATAGACAATTATTTAGATCAAAATGAATTTGACCATATATTTATATGTGCCCGAATATCAAATGATGAATCAAAAGAATTAATAAATAATTGGATTGGATTAGGTAGTATGGAATATAAAGGTATTGGATATTCAAATATAAGAATGCCAACATCAAGTAAAAGCTATGCCTTAAAATACGACGAAAATCTGAATAAATTTCCGGAAGAGGTTTTTGTTCACGAATTTTTACATACACTTGAGAGAAATTCAACAGAATATAATTTACAATGTCCAGAGCTACATAATAATGAAAATTATGGATATATAAAAGATGAAATAATAGGATTATATGATTGGTATAAAGATTATATGAGTTGTAATATTAAAAATGAAAATATAGGACTAAATAAGCAAATATATATGTACAAACCGGTACATGAAAGCAATTTTATAAATAGTACAAAACTAAATTATTTTGATGAACCAACGGGAACAGTAGAAAAAATAAAATCAATAATAAATACAGCAAATGCAAAAATATAAAAATGGAAGGAAATGAAATTTATAATGAAATTATCAGACTTTAATTATGATTTACCAAAAGAACTAATAGCACAAGTTCCGATAGAAAAAAGAGATGAAGCAAGATTAATGGTGCTAAATAGAAAAAATAAAACAATAGAGCATAAAGTGTTTAAAGATATAATTGATTATTTGCAACCAGGAGATTGTCTAGTAAGAAATAACACAAAAGTAATACCTGCCAGATTATATGGTAAAAAAGAGCAAACAGGAGCAAATGTAGAATTTTTACTATTAAATAGAATAGAAGGAGATACTTGGGAAGTAATGGTAAGACCAGGTAAAAAACTAATGCCTGGAGCACAAGTTTCATTTGGTGATGGATTACTAAAGGCTGATATATTAGATAAAATGGAAGGCGGAAATAGAAAAGTAGAGTTCCATTATGATGGGATATTTAATGAAATACTAGATCAAATAGGATTAATGCCATTACCACCATATATAAAAGAAAAATTAGAAAAAAAGGAAATGTATCAAACAGTATATGCTAAATATGATGGTTCAGCAGCAGCACCAACAGCAGGATTGCATTTTACAGAAGAGCTATTACAAAAAATTAAAGATAAAGGTGTAGAAATAGCAAATGTTACATTACATGTAGGTATAGGAACTTTTAGACCTGTAAAAGAAGAAAATATAGAAGAGCACGATATGCACACAGAGCATTATTATATAAAAAAAGAAGATGCAGAAAAAATAAATAATGCACGAAAAAATGGTGGAAGAATAATTGCTGTTGGAACAACATCTTGTAGAGTACTAGAATCTGTTGCAGACGAAAATGGAATGGTAAAAGAAGTTGAAGGAGATACAAGTATATTCATATATCCAGGTTACAAATTTAAATGTATTGATAGTTTAATAACAAATTTCCATTTACCAGAGTCAACATTAGTAATGTTAGTTTCTGCTCTAGCAGGAAGAGAATATATTTTAGATGCATATAAAGAAGCTGTAAATCAAAAATATAGATTCTTTAGTTTTGGAGATGCAATGTATATAGAATAATAAGTAAAAATATAAAACAAAAGGAGAATAAAGATGAGTCAAGCAATAACATATGAATTATTACATGAATGTAAACAAACAGGAGCTAGAAGAGGTGTAATTCATACACCACATGGTGATATACAAACTCCAGTATTTATGCCGGTTGGAACACAAGCAACTGTAAAATCAATGACACCAGACGAATTAAAAGATATGATTGATGCAAAAATAATATTATCAAATACATATCATTTATATTTAAGACCTGGTAGTAAACTTGTAAAAGAAGCTGGTGGACTTCATAAGTTTATGAACTGGGATAGAGCAATATTAACTGATAGCGGGGGGTTTCAGGTATTTAGTTTAGGAGATTTACGTACTATTTCAGAAGAAGGTGTAGAGTTTAAATCACATTTAGATGGAAGTAAACATTTCTTCTCACCAGAAAGCGTAATGGAAACTGAAAATGATTTAGGTGCAGATATAATAATGGCTTTTGATGAGTGTGTTGAATATCCTGCAACATATGAATATACAAAGCAATCAATGGAAAGAACAACAAGATGGGCTAAAAGATGTAAAGAAGCACATAAAAATACAGAAAAACAAGGTCTATTTGGAATAATACAAGGTGGATTTTATAAAGATTTAAGAGATAAAAGTTTGGAAGATTTAGTAGCAATGGATTTTCCTGGATATGCAATAGGTGGAATTAGCGTAGGAGAGCCTAAAGAAAAGTTTTTAGATATCTTAAGATATACAACACCTAAAATGCCAAAAAATAAACCAAGATATCTAATGGGAGTAGGAACACCAGATTACTTAATAGAAGCGGCTCTTGCAGGAATAGATATGTGTGACTGTGTATTACCAACAAGAATTGCCAGAAATGGAACTGCAATGACATGGAATGGAAAAGTAGTAGTAAGAAATGCTACATATGAAAGAGATTTTACACCACTAGATTCAGAATGTGATTGCTATACTTGTAGAAATTATACAAAAGCATATTTAAGACATTTAGTAAAAACAAAAGAAATATTAGGTGTAAGATTATTATCAATACATAACTTATATTTCTTATCAAAGCTAATGGAAAGAGTAAGAAAAGAAATAGAAAACGACAATTTGTTAAACTTTAAAAATGAATTTTATAGCAAATATGGCTATACAGAGTAATTTAAAAGGAATTAATTATTTCTTAGAAAGGATGTAAAAATGACGCTTATAGATGAACGCGAAGTAATGTTCGAACAAGAACGAAAACAAAAAATCATAAAGAATATTATAAAGATAATAGCAATACTAGTATTCATAGTAATTGTTTTATTGGTTTATATAAGCACAAAAGATGCAGGAAAATTAAAAGTATTAGTAGATGGAAATGAACAATCAAACCTAGATAGTCAATTGATTTTAAAAAACGAAAGAGGAAAAATATTAGAAGAAAATGGTGATATATATATATCAGTTCAAAAATTGGCAACAATGTTAAATTACGAATACTATAATAGTGAATATAAGAAAAAAGGTGAAGATAAAACAAAATGTCAAGTAAGAATACAAAATGAATATACATCATATATTGCAAATTCTAATAAAATGTATAAAACAATTGTAACAAAAAATATTGATGATGATGATAAAAATAATACATCTAATACAACTAATACAACGGACAAAAATGAAATACAACAAGTAAATCAAAATAATAATGATGAAGAATATGAATATTTTACAATAGATAATAATGTAAAATATGTAAATGATGAAATATATGCAAGCACACAAGCAATAATGTTGGGATTTGATGTATCAATATCATATGATACAAAAAAGAACACAATAGCAATATATTCGCCAGATTATATGGAAGCTCTTGCAAAATCAAATAGATCAGACACAGTACCATCAACAGAATATGAATATATAAATAAAAGATTATTAAAATATGGAATGAGTATTGTAAAAAACTCAGATGGAAATTTGGGGGTTGGAAGTTATACAAATCGAGAGAAATTAACATCATTTGTTGCAAGTTGTAAATATTCATCTATTAAATTCAATGAAGCTACAAAAACATTGGAAGTAACAACAAATAGTGACAATAAAAAATGTGTATTACGATTAAATACAGATAACCAAACAGTAGAAAAAAATATTGATTCTCAATATGATGATATAAAAGAAATTGATAACGATTTCAAATATTTTTTAATAAAAGATAAAGAAAAATATGGTATCATAAATTCAGATGGAAAAATAATATTATATCCTTTATTTGAACAAATAGGAATAGATGAAGATTTATATACAAATATAGAAAGTAAATATATTATAGATAATAAATATATTCCAGTAAAACAAAACGGAAAATGGGGTCTGTATAGTATAGAAGGTAAAAAGCTAATAGAGCCACAATTTCAAGACATAGGCTGTACGATAGCACAAAGTGGAGATTCTGTTGATGTAATTCCAAATATAAAAGATAATATAGATGGAATAGTATTTTTATATAATAAAGAAAAATCTTTATACGGAATATATAATGCAGAAAATGGAAGTAAAATTGCAATTTCGTTGGGAGAAGTATTTAAAAAATCTGAAAACAATGAAGAAAATTATTATATGAACTACGTAATAGATAAAGAAAATAATGTAGTACATACATTAAATGCACAAAAAGATATATAAGTGTTGACAAACAAATAAAAAATAGTATAATAAATACATCAAAAACATAAATGAGACAAAGTAAAATATCACTTTTTATCAGAGAGGATTAGTCACTTAGGCTGAAAGCTAATCTTAAAAAAATATTTGAAAAACTACCTCATTGTTGCCATTAATTTGGACGTATAACTTGCGTTAAAAGTATTAATTAAGTTAAAAATAGGATGGAACCGTGTTATAAAAGCACTCCTAAAGATTATATTTATTTATGGTCTTTAGGAGTTTTTTGTATGTAAAATAAAAATTCAAAAGACTATAAAGAAAGGGGAATTTTTATGATAAAAGTAGAATTAAAAGATGGCTCTATAATTGAAGTAGAGGAAGGAAAAAGCATTTTAGATGTTGCAAAACAAATAAGTCAAGGGTTAGCTCGTATGGCTATGGTTGGAAAAGTAGATGGAGAAGTTAAAGATTTAAGATTTGAATTAAATAAAGATTGCAAACTAGAAATATTAACTTTTGACAGTATCGAAGGAAAAAAAGCATACTGGCATACAACATCACATATTATGGCACAAGCTGTAATGAGATTATTTCCAAACACAAAATTTGCAATAGGCCCAGCAATAGATGAAGGTTTTTATTATGATTTTGATTCATCAGCAACTTTTAATGAAGAAGATAAAGAAAAAATAGAAGCTGAAATGAAAAAAATTATAAAAGAAGATTTACCAATAGAAAGATTTTCTTTACCAAAAGAAGAAGCTTTAAAATTAATGGAAGGACAACCATATAAACAAGAATTAATTAATGATT